>Ga0163163_10003099_pt1 | contig 14090 bp, 11 predicted proteins | sample S65metaG_FD_119766 | JGI IMG/M metagenome (GOLD analysis project Ga0163163, IMG submission 119766) | Switchgrass rhizosphere microbial communities from Kellogg Biological Station, Michigan, USA - S6-5 metaG | ecosystem: Host-associated > Plants > Roots > Rhizosphere > Soil | place: USA... | reverse complement strand
CGCGACTACATGCACGAGCACTACGCGGAGGATCCGCGGGCCCGGCTCAACGCCGGCATCCGCCGGCGGCTGGCCCCGCTGCTGGGCAGCGACCGCGGCCAGATCAAGCTGTTCACCGCGCTGCTGCTGTCCCTGCCGGGCTCGCCGGTGATCTACTACGGCGACGAGATCGGCATGGGTGACAACATCTGGCTCGCCGACCGCGACGGCGTCCGCACGCCCATGCAGTGGTCGGTCGACCGCAACGGCGGGTTCTCCCGGGCCGACCCGAACAAGCTGCACCTGCCGGTCAACGCCGGCTGGGTCTACGGGTACAACGCGGTCAACGTGGAGCGCCAGATCGACCAGCCCGACTCGCTGCTGCAGTGGACCCGGCAGATGGTCGCCGTGCGCAAGCGGCACAAGGCCCTGGCCCTGGGCACGTTCGTCGACCTCAACGGCTCCAACCCGGCCGTGCTGTCGTTCCTGCGCGAGTACACCGACCCGGTCACCGGCGAGGTCGAGACGGTGTTGTGCGTCAACAACCTGTCCCGCCACCCACAACCCGTACAGCTGAACCTGTCCCGGCGGTTCCACAACGGAGTGCCGGTGGAGCTGACCGGCGGCACCGCGTTCCCGAACATCGGGCTGCGCCCGTACCTGCTCACCCTGCCCGGGTACGGCACGTACTGGTTCAGCATCGTGCCGGCGCGCCAGCACGTGCCGCACGCGCGGGGGGCCTCGACCGAGGAGACCATGCCCGGGCCGGCCAACGGGTGGCGCCGTTCACCCGAGGCGACCCTGGTGCGCGCCGGACACTACGACCCGGGCGAGCCGGACCCGGACGGGCTCGGCTGACCTTCGGCGTCTACAAGAATCAAGATGGCTTGAGCTCGGACAGGTCCGTGTCCGGGCCAGCCATTCCGGCGAGGCGATCGGCGGTCAGGTCGTACGCGCGCAGGAACAGCAGCGCCAGCGCCACCACCACCCCAGGCACCACCGTGAAGCCCAGCAGCACGCCCAGCTGGGCCATGGAGGTCTGCGGCGCGGACGTGCCCGAGGTGCTGGACTCGTACCCGAACAGCTGCAGCGTGATCGCGAAGATGCCCGGGCCGAGCGCCAGGCCGAGGGTCTCGCCGGCCGTCCACAGCCCGGTGAAGACGCCGGCTTGGCGCTTGCCGGTCCGGGCCGTGTCGTAGGCGATGCAGTCGGGCAGCATGGCCAACCCGAACAACTGCTGTCCGGCGTACCCGACCCCGATCGCGCCGACGATCGTGTACACCGCCCAGATCGGCAGCAGCGGCGCCGCCACCAGCCCGAAGGTCGCGATCGTCAGGGTCAGCGACGCCGCCACGTACCCCTTGAGCTTGCCGAACCGCGCGCCAACCCGGTTCCACAGCGGCATCACCAGGATCGCCGGGCTGACCACGCAGACGAACAGCAGCGAGGTCGCGGATTCGTTGTGCAGCACGCTCTGAGCGAAGTAGCGGACCCCGGCGAGCATCGTCGCCACACCCGCCGCCTGCGCCACGAAGCACGCCACCAGTACCCGGAACGGCTTGTTCTCCCGGGCGACCCGAAGCTGGTCGCGCAGCCGGGTCTCGCTCTGGGTCACGGTTCCGCCGGCCGCGCCGCGCGTGAACACGAAGACCGCGAGGGTGCCGGCGACCATCAGTGTGGCGATGAAGATCCCCATCGCCCGGTGCCCTGGGATCCCGTCGCCGAACATGTCCACCACGATCGGCGCGACCGCCCCGGCCACAAGGATGGTCAGCGCGAGCGAGGCCACCCGCCAGGTCATCATCCGGGTGCGCTCGCCGTACGGGTCGGACAGGCCGATGCCCTCGGTCATCTCGGCCGGCATCGCCACGTAGGGCACCTGGAAGAACGCGAACGCGGTCGCGGTGGCGAGGAACGCGACGCACACCCAGGCCGCGCCAAGCCCGCCCGTGTACACCCCGGCGAACATGGACGCGAACAGGACGGCCAGAGCCAACCCACCCACCAGCAGGTACGGGCGGCGGGCGCCCCAACGGCCCTTGGTGCGGTCGGAGAGCCGGCCGGCCACCGGGTTGACCACGACGTCCCAGGCCTTCGGCGCGAGCACCAGCAGACCGGCCACGCCAGCGGTCACGCCCAGGGTGTCGGTGAGGTACGGCAACAGCAGCAGCCCGGGCACGGTACCGAAGGCCCCGGTCACGAGCGATCCGGCGGAGTAGCCGATCCGGATCCGGGCCGGCAACCGCACCACAGCAGGAGCTGTCAACTCGGCCGTCACCACCGGATGCTAGCTGTTGAACCGCGAGTAAGGACAGGCGGTCAGCCAAGGTGACCTGCGGCGATCCTTCAGTTGGAGATCATTGTGGCAGACGTCACGAAGTGCTCACGTCGTCCGGCCACCAGGCGTACCTGGCCATCGCTACGCGCGGGCCGGTGAAGACCACACCCTCGCCCTGCAGCAGCCGCCGCGCCTTCTGCTCGTGCCCCGGCGGCGTCCTCCCGGCGCTGTTCACGACCCGGTACCACGGCACCGAACCGCCGTACTGCGCCATGATCGTCCCGACTCGCCGCGGGGACGCCTGGCCGAACGCCTCATGCAGGTACTCGGCGATCGCCCCGTACGACATGACCCGGCCGGCCGGGATCCGCTCGACCAGCGACAGCACGGCCTCCACGTAGTCGTCCGGGTCGGTGCTCATTCACGGAGCCTAATCGCGCCAGCATGCGGGAAGGCCGCGCCGGGAAGCCGTGCCGGCGCGGAACAATGGCAGTCGTGCAGTTGTCCCGCACCGAGCTGGTGACGTCGGCCCGCCGGGTGGTCGTCAAGGTCGGCTCGTCCTCGCTGACCACGGCCCACGGCGGCCTCGACCCGTCGCGGGTCGACGTGCTCGTCGATGCCCTGGCGTCACAGGCCGCGCTCGGCCGGGAGGTCCTGCTCGTCTCGTCCGGCGCGATCGCGGCCGGGCTCGCCCCGCTGGGCCTCAAGGCCCGACCGCGCGACCTCGCCACCCAGCAGGCCGCGGCCAGCGTCGGGCAGGGCCTGCTGATGCGGGCGTACACCGAGTCGTTCGGCCGCCACGGCCGTACGGTCGGGCAGGTGCTGCTGACGGTGGACGACGTGACCCGGCGGGCCCACTACCGCAACGCGTACCGGACCCTGCGCCGGCTGCTCGACCTCGGCACCGTCCCGATCGTCAACGAGAACGACACCGTCGCCACCGAGGAGATCCGGTTCGGCGACAACGACCGCATCGCCGCGCTCGTCTCCGCCCTCGTCGACGCCGACCTGCTGCTCCTTCTGTCCGATGTGGACGCTCTGTACACGGGCGACCCCCGCCGGCCCGACGCGAAGCGCATCGACGAGGTGTTCGGCGAGGAGGACCTGTCCGGGGTGGCCATCGGCCGGGCCGGGCGGGCCGGCGTCGGCACCGGCGGCATGGTGACCAAAGTGGAGGCCGCCCGCATCGCCACCGGCGCCGGGATCCCGGTCCTGCTGACCGCCGCCCCACAGGCGTCGGCGGCGCTGGCCGGGGAGCACGTCGGGACGTTCTTCCACCGGGTACGCGAACGGCCGGCCGCCCGGCTGTTCTGGCTCGCGCACGCCACGTCCCCGCGGGGCCGGCTGCACCTGGACGACGGCGCGGTCAAGGCGGTCGTGCACCGGCGGGCCTCGCTGCTGCCGGCGGGCATCACCGGGGTGGACGGGCAGTTCACCGCCGGCGACCCGGTCGATCTGGTCGACCCCGGCGGACGGCCGGTCGCGCGCGGGCTGGTCAACTACGACGCGTCCGAACTGCCGGGCCTGCTGGGACGATCCACAGTGGACCTGTCCGCCGAGCTCGGTCCGGCGTACGAGAAGGAGGTCGTCCACCGCGACGATCTCGTACTGCTGTAGGGGTTGATACACATGGGTGTTGCCGAGCAGGCCCGCCGTTCGCGGGAGGCGGCCACGGTGCTGGCGACCGCCAGCCGCCGGCTGAAGGACTCCGCGTTGGATGCCATGGCCTCGTCGTTGCTGGAGCGGTACGCCGAGATCCTCGTGGCCAACCAGGCCGACATCGTCCGATCCTCCGCGTCCGACACTCCCGCCCACCTCATCGACCGGCTCCGGCTCAACGTGGACCGGCTCCATGCCATGGCCGATGGGTTGCGCCAGGTCGCCGGCCTGCCCGACCCCGTCGGCGAGGTGCTCCGCGGCTCGACCCTGCTCAACGGCCTGGAACTGCGCCAGATCCGGGTACCGCTCGGCGTCATCGGCATCATTTACGAGGCCCGCCCGAACGTGACCGCCGACGCGGCCGGGCTGTGCCTCAAGGCCGGCAACGCGGTGCTGCTGCGCGGATCCTCCAGTGCCCGGGACTCCAACGCGGCGATCGTCTCGGTGCTGCGCGACGCGGTCGCGTCTGTCTCGCTGCCACCGGACGCGATCCAGCTCGTCGACGCCACGTCGCGGGACTCGGTCAAGGAGCTGATGCGCGCCCGGGGCCTGGTCGACGTGCTCATCCCGCGCGGCGGGGCCGACCTGATCCGGTCCGTGGTCGAGGAGTCCACCGTGCCGGTCATCGAGACCGGGGTCGGCAACTGCCACGTGTACGTCGACGAGGCGGCCGACCTCGACATGGCCCTGCGGATCCTCTTGAACGCCAAGACATCGCGGCCGTCGGTCTGCAACGCGGCCGAGTCGCTGCTCGTCCACTCCGCGGTCTCAGACGAGTTCCTCGCGCGCGCGCTGCCCGCGCTGCGCGACGCCGGCGTCACCGTGCACGGGGACCAGGCCGTGGTCGCCGCCGGCTCATCGGTTGGCGTGCCGGTCGTACCCGCCACCGACGAGGACTACGCCGCCGAGTACCTGTCGATGGACATCTCCGCCGCCGTCGTACCGTCCCTCGACGACGCGATCGTCCACATCAGACGGTACGGCTCGAGCCACACCGAGGCGATCGTGACCGGGTCGCAGGCGGCCGCGCGCCGGTTCACGGCCGAGGTCGACGCGGCGGCGGTCGCGGTGAACGCCTCCACCCGGTTCACCGACGGTGGCGAGTTCGGCTTCGGCGCGGAGATCGGGATCTCCACCCAGAAACTGCACGCCCGGGGGCCGATGGGCCTGCCGGAGCTGACCTCGACCAAGTACCTCGTCGTCGGCGACGGCCACATCCGCTGACCGCTGTCCCCCATCCGACTCCGCCGACCTCACCGCCATCGGTGTCCACCGGGGATCATCTCGGACATGAACCCATCCGACCAGATGCAGCTGCTGATCACCGGATTCCGGGTGTCTCAGGCCGTCCACACCGCCGCGGAGCTGCGCCTGTCGGATCTGCTCGCCGATCAGCCCATGACCGTCGGCGATCTCGCCAACGCCGCCGCGTGCGATCCGGGGGCGCTGCACCGTCTGCTCCGCGCCCTGGCCAGTCTCGGGGTGTACGAGGAGCTGCCGGACGGACGGTTCGCGTCCACCGCGCTCGGTGATCAGCTGCGCTCCGACGTTCCCGGCAGCCAACACGCCTTCGCCACCTTCGTCGGTCGCCCGTACTGGTGGCAAGCCTGGTCGGCCCTGTCGTACAGCATTCGCACCGGGCGCAACGCGTTCCAGTTCGTGCACGGACGCGATGACTGGCAGTACCGCGCCGAACATCCGGAGGAGAGCGCCACGTTCGACGCCTTCATGACCGCGAACTCCGTGCGGGCCGGCGCCGCGATCGTGCGGGCCTACGACTTCAGTCGCTTCGCGACCGTGGTCGACGTGGCTGGTGGCCGCGGAGCGCTCCTGGCCGCGATCCTCAGCCAGCACCAGAACATTCGTGGAATTCTGTTCGACCAGCCACACGTCGTCAGCGGGGCTGCGGCCACGTTCATGGACGCCGGAGTCCACAGTAGATGCGAAATCGTCGGCGGGGACATGTTCGACGGCGTTCCCACTGGCGGTGACGCCTACGTGCTGAAGGCGATCCTGCATGACTGGGAGGACCCGCAGGCGCACGACATCCTGGCCGCCTGCCGTCGGGCCATGAATCCGTCGGCCACGCTGATCGTGATGGAGCGGCTCCTCGACGGCGGCGGCCCAGAGGTGTGCTTCTCCGACCTCAACATGCTCGTCGGTCCCGGTGGGTTGGAGCGCAGTACCGTCGAGTTCGCCGACCTGTTCGATGGGGCCGGTTTCCGGCTGACCCGAACCGTGTCCACCGGAACTCCGTGGTCGGTCATCGAGGCCGTGCCGACGACGTAGACCGAGGGCGCGTCAGGAGCCCCGGCGACACAGGACGAAGTAGTGGTCGAGCGGGCGGCCGCGCTTGAACGCGGCGCCGATCGACACGTGCGCCGACACCGCGCGCAGGAAGTCGCGGGTCTGGTGGTAGACGAACCGTTGCAGCCCACGACCGTTGGGAACCACGCGGGGCCAACCGTCGACGACCGGGTCGGCCGGCACCTCGAAGTAGTCCACCACGACGCCACCATGCGACCACCAGTCCGGTTGGTCGGCGGTCGTCTTCGCCACGAAGTACCCCGGTCCGATCAGCCGCCGCAGCGGCCCTTCGTTGTACCCGAACAGGGTGTCCGAAGACGAACGGCAGAACCGCTTCTCGAACCGCCGGAGCCGCGCTGCCACCGGCAGCGTGTTGAGCCCGTCATGGATGACCTCGACCCGGGGTTCCGCGTCGCCGACCAGATGTGAGAGGTCGATGCTGTCGGCGATCGCCTTCTTGTACAGGGCGCGCTGCTGGGTCCGGTTGAGCCGTCCGACCGCGGCCCACCGTTGACCCTCGTCGAGCCCGTCCAGGAAGGCGCCCACCGTACGCACGTCGACCGAAGGGTTCATGACCAGTTCCTCGAGGAGCATCCTGGATGCCTACCACCCCATCAAGGTCCAGCACCATGATCCGTACGGAGGAAGCACGACAGTCCCATGTGGACATGTCCGACGGAACCGGCCAGAACTAGAGCAACGCCCGCAGCGCGGTCAGCGTCGTGTGCACGTCGAAGGCGGGGGCGTCGTCGCTGGGCCAGGCGCCGTCCGAACGCTGGGTCTCGTCCAACCGGCGCCGGGCCGCCGTCATGAGCGACTCGTCGGTGTCGGCCCCGACCCGTCGCAACGCCGCCAGCATCCAGGCCACGTCGGCCGCGGACATGGTGTCGACCCGTTCGGCCAGCGTGAACTGGATCCGGGCCGACTCGTAGAACCACTCGGTACGGTGCAGCACCGCGGCCGCCAACCAACCGGAGATGAGGAAGCCCGGCCACGCGCCGGTGTCGTCGAGCGCGTCCCGGATGGCCTGCGCGGCCCGGGTGAGCTGCGTGTCGTACGGCGACGTCTCAAGTTCCGAGGAAGAGGAAGAGGAACCGGACGCGGCGGCCAACCAGAACGCGGCGTTCCCGGTCAGGTAGAACCGGGCCTCCGGGTCGCCAGGCCTGGCCCACGGCGGAGCCGAGTCGGCGAGCGCCCGGTCCTCCTCCCACGACCCGTCGAGACGTTGCCGGTGGACCAGAAAGTCCAGGGCTCGCTTGGCGGCCGGTCGGCCGAGACCCTTCAGATCGTCGATCTCGGCCAGGCGGAAGCAGGTCGCATCGATTGATGCAACTGTGAGGTCGCCCGCCGGCCACCCTCCGTTCGCCAACTGGCCGGCCTCGACGTTGGCGAGAACATCCTCCCCAGGCGCCACGGAGGTGCGGAGGCTCGACAGGCGAGCCCGGTCGACAGCGTCCCCTCGTGCCACCACGAATCCGATCGCGGCGTCGATGTCCACCATGGGATGAAGGCTACCGGCCGCCGTGGACGGGTGGAGGTACCACCCGAACACGACGGCCGAAGACGGTCTGGTAAAGGAAGTCCACAGTGGACTAATACGCCGGCAGGGACGGATCGATCTGGCGCTGCCAGGCCGCCACGCCGCCGTGTACGTGGACCGCGTCCTTGAACCCGGCCGCCTTCACCGCGGCCAGGGCCTCGGCACTACGGACGCCGGTCTTGCAGTACAGGACGATCTGGCGGTCCTGCGGCAGCGACGCGAGCGCCTGGCCGGAGAGGATGTCCCCCTTCGGGATCAGGATCGAGCCGGGGATCTTCACGATCTCGTACTCGGCCGGCTCCCGGACGTCCACGAGGTGGATCGGCTTCTCGGACTTCATCCATTCATCGAGGTCGTTCACGCTGATGGTGGAGCCGACAACGGCCGCGGAGGCCTCGTCGGAGACGGCGCCGCAGAAGTCCTCGTAGTCGATGAGCGAGGTGACCGTCGGGTTCTCGCCGCAGACCGCGCAGTTCGGATCCTTGCGCACCTTGATCTTGCGGTACGCCATCTCCAGCGCGTCGTACACCATGAGGCGGCCCACGAGCGGCTCGCCGATACCGGTGATCACCTTGATCGCCTCGGTGACCTGGATCGAGCCGATCGACGCGCAGAGGACGCCGAGCACGCCACCCTCGGCGCACGACGGCACCATTCCGGGCGGCGGCGGCTCCGGGTAGAGGCACCGGTAGCACGGGCCCTGGTCGGCCCAGAACACCGAGGCCTGCCCGTCGAACCGGTAGATCGACCCCCACACGTACGGCTTGTGCAGCAGCACGCAGGCGTCGTTGACCATGTACCGGGTGGCGAAGTTGTCCGTGCCGTCCACGATCAGGTCGTACTGCTCGAAGATCTCGAACACGTTGTCGTTGGAGAGCGCGGTGTTGTGGATGACCACGTTCACGTACGGGTTGATCTCACGCACCGACGCGGCGGCCGACTCGGCCTTGGGGCGCCCGATGTCGCTCTGCCCGTGGATGATCTGGCGCTGCAGGTTCGACTCGTCGACGGTGTCGAAGTCGACGATGCCGAGCGTGCCCACGCCTGCGGCGGCGAGGTACATCAGCGCCGGCGAGCCGAGGCCACCCGCACCCACGCAGAGCACCTTGGCGTTCTTGAGCCGTTTCTGCCCGCTGACCGCCACGTCCGGGATGATGAGGTGCCTCGAGTAGCGACGGATCTCGTCGACGGTGAGCTCGGCGGCGGGCTCGACGAGTGGTGGCAACGACACGGAATCCTCCAGCGTCTTCGATCGGCGGTTCCATTCTTGCGCGCCTCCCCGGCGCACCGCCGTGAGCTGTAACACCCGCCCAACAGCCAGGATTCCGCCCTGAGATCCACACAACTGCGCGCATGTTGTGGCACTGGGAGCGCTCCCAGCCCACAACAGTACGACAGCTGCGTTGATCTTGAAGGGGGGAGGGGTCAGTCGGACGGGACGATCCGCCCGGGCGGGCCCGAGTACAGCTTGTCGTCGATGTACGGCCAGCTGTTCGCCACGCACCCCTGCAGGTCGAATGTCTGCTGCTGCATCACCGGAGCGGGCATTCCCTTGCCCGGGCAGAGTTCGTGGTCGTAGCCCAGGACGTGCCCGACCTCGTGGTTGACGGCGTACTGGTCGTAGGACGCCACCGGGGCGCCGTAGTCCGGCACCGCCTTCAGGTACCGGCTGAGGTTGATGACGGCCCGCTGGCCCGACTGGCAGGACGAGTACGGCTCGCCGTGCCAGACGATGTCGAGGCCGACCGCGCCGCACAGGTTCTCGGCCGTGCCCGGGGTGACCAGCAGGACGTTGAAGTTGACCCCGGTTGTGCCGCCGGGCACCCGCTGCAGCCGCACGTTGCCGCCGCCGATCCAGCTGCGCGGGTCGGCCAGCGTGCGGTCGACCAGCGCGGCGAAGTCCGCCACCGGGACCGGGATCCCGGTCTCGACCGCGACCCGGTACGTGCGCGGCGTCCCGCCGGTGCCCGCGACCGGGGACGAGCCGGCCGCGTACACGTAGGTGCCGGGTCCGTTCATCGCGTACGAAGGCACCACCGGCGTCGGCGGAGCGGGCGGCGAGGTGGGCGCAGGGGTAGCACCGGGCGCGTCAGACGACGAACGCGGCGCCGGCGCCACGAATGTCGCCGGGTGGGTCTGGCGGAAGGCGACGTACACCCCGCTCACCGCGGCCAGGACGCCCGCCGCGGCGAGGACGATGATCCCCAGCACGGTGTGGCCGGGGGACGCTGACCTGGGGAGGCGTAGCACGCAGCAAGGTTCGCATGTCGAAGCTGGTCAGCGGCGGCAGGCCTACGGCACCTTACGCCGATCAGGTGGTCATGCCTCCCACGCTGGCACGATCCGCGCGTGCGGACTGGGTGACGTCACGGGAACGTCGACGGTGTCGGTCGCCTCGGCGGCTCTCCGGGCGGCGACCTCGTCCAGCATCGCGGCGGCGGCCCGGGCGACCAGATCGGGCCGCTCCATCTGGGCGACGTGGCCGACCTTGTCGAGTACGAGCAGCCGGCTGTCCGGGATCAGCTTGGCGACCGCCGGGGCCACCCGGACGTCGACCAGGCGGTCCTGGCGGCCGGTGATGACGAGCGTCGGCGCGGTGATCCGGCCGGCGATGCGCCACATCGAGTTCGGCCCCGGCACCCAGGACTGCACGAAGCTGGCGACCAGGCCACGCAACGTGCGCAGGTACGCGTCCAGGTACCACGGCGCCTCGTAGCGCCGGCGGATCTCGTCGGCCGCCTCCGCGAGGCGCTCCGGCGGCAGCACCGCAGGGTCGTGGTAGCAGGCGGCGATGACCTGCTCGGCCAGGACCTCCGGGGCGATCGCGGCGAGCCGGCGGGCGGCAAGCCGGTCGGCGCGCGGGACCAGCAGCAGCGGCAGCAGCCGGGACTGCAACGACCGGCGCGGGTCGATGAAGGGCATCGCCGGAGAGATGAGTGTGAGCGTACGAATGAGGTCGGGCCGGGTGCCGGCGACCCGGACGGTGACCGAGCCACCCAGCGAGTTCCCGAACAGGTGCACGGGGCCACGGTCGGTCGCCTCGATCCAGCGGATGACCCGCTCCGCCATGGCCGGGATCGTGTACCGCCGGGCCGGGTCGCTGAACCCGAATCCCGGCAGGTCGATCGCGTGCGCGTCGAGCCGGTCGGCCAGCAGGTAGCCCATGTCGGTCCAGTTGAGCGACGAGCCGCCGAGCCCGTGGATGTACAGAGCCGGCTCCGCGCCCTCGGTCCGCGGCGGGGTGTGACGCATGAATGTCACGGACCCGTCGAGCCGCACCGCCTCTCCCGGCCACTGCGGAACGACGTCGTCCACGGCGGACAGTGCCGGTAGAACCCCGTCGGCGACGAGGGCAGCGCGTTTCATCCGCCAATACTGCTACGGCAACAGCGTCTCTAACTGCCCGTTTACGGCAGACAACGTCGCGGTTACGACCGCGTGACGAGGATCACTGGCGACGATGGCCGATCCGGACACTTTTGTCGCTTCCGCGCCGGTCATGAGCAGCGCGACCACGACCGCCACCTCGACCGCCCCGAACGGCACGACCGCAACATGGTCGATGACGCAACGACCACGCTGACCTGCGCCGGGATCGAGCAGCAGCTGGTCGATCGCGTCGGCCGCGGCGTCCGCGGCGAGGCGCAGCCGGTACTCGTCCACCGCCGGCCCCTTGCGGGTCCCCTTCGCGACCGTACCGGCGGACTGTCCTCCTGCGACGGTCAGCCGCACGTCGACGACGGTGTCCATGCCCAGGGTCGTCACCTGTACGTGGTCGAGCACCACCCGACCACCGGCCGGTTGGGCGGACCGCGACGGGGCCAGGCCGCTCGAGCGTCGCTGCCGCTCGAGGGTGTTCTCCTCCGGACTCAGCCGCGTGCCGGGAATGGTGGCGCCGTAACCACCGGCCGGGCCGGCCTGCGTGGTCAGACCCATCGTCTCGCGGAGCATCCGGCCGACCTCGCGGGTCACCTCACCCTCGTCCGCCCCGGGCACGAACTCGACCCGCAGCGTGTGCCCGTACCCGCTGTTCCAGCGGAGGTGGGCCTCCTTCACGCCGGGCACGCTGCGCACCGCCTGCAGCACGACGGTCACGTCGAACCCGTCCGGCCGGTCGTCGGTGGCGTCGATGCGGCCGTCCCGGAAGAAGGACGAGATCTTGGTGAGCTCGAAGCCATCGGCCGTCGGGTCGTTCGGCAGGAACATGTCGGGCACGTCGGGGATCGACGGCACCCGCTTGGGCAGCACCGGCCGACCGACGGCGGCGCCGACGCCGGCCCCGACGAGTTCCCGCTCGGGTGCCGGCTGGTCCGCGGTCAGCAGGTCGTAGTCGGGCAGCGAGAACGCGCCCGGGTCGTACGGCTCGGCGACGAACGGCTTGGGCAGCGTCATGCCGGACATGACCGATCCGGCGAACTCATCGTGAGTCGGCGGGGCCAGAGGGGCCGCAGGAGCCTGATGGGCCTGCGCGGCCGGAGGTGCCACACGGGCCGAGGCGACGACGGGAGGCGGTGGAGCCGGCGGTGCCGAAGGCGTCCGTGGGGCGAGCGGGGTCGGCGCCGAGGCCGGGCCCGCGTCCGGCTGGAACGGGTCGAACCGACCCGAGTCGAGCAGGGCCGCGGCGCTCGCCGAGGCCGCGGCGAGCAGGCCGGAGGCGGTCACCGTCGGCGGCTCCGAGACCGTCAACGGCTCAGCCGGCGGATACGGGTCCGGCGGGAACGGGTGCGGCGACCCCGCGGCCTGGCCCGAGAACACCTCGGGAACCGGGATCGACGTGGCCGGGGTGAACATCGGCGGCGGGGAGGCGGCCCCGCGGTAGGAGTCCTTGGCCGACTGCCGGTCCGGCCCGCCGCGCTCGTAGAGCCCGCTGAGCCCGCTGGGTCCGCGCTCAGGCGCGGGTAGCGACGGCGCGTCCGGGGCGGCGAGCGGCGGTACACCCGAGGCGGCGAAGGCCTTGAAGTCGTCGGAGGCGCCGTATCCGTTGGGGGGAACCGTGCCCCCAGGCGTACGACCAGGCAGAGCGCCGGTGTTGAACCCGTTCGACGCGTCACCGTTCAGGGCGGAGTACCCGTAGCCGTCCTCCGCCGGATCCGCGCCGGGGTACGCGTGGGAGCCGTTGCCATTGGAGCCGTTGGGGCCGTACCCGTTGTCGGCGGTGTGCCCGTTCGGGGTGTAGACCGCGTCGAAGCCGTCGGGCAGCGGCGGCGGGAGTCGACGGTCGCCGCCGACGCTCGCGCGACCGCCGAACCGCTCCGGGCCCGACGGAGCCGGCGCGACAGACGGAGCCGGCGAGACGGGCGGAGCCGGGGAGACGGGTGGCGCCGGCGAGTACGGCCGGGCCGGCGAGAACGGGACGGCCGAGGCGAACGGCGGGGCGGAGGGCACCGGCGGGGTGACGGACACGAACGGCGGCGCCGACGCGACCGGACCGGCCGCCGGGCTCACCGGAGTGAACGGGCTGAAGGGGACATTGCTCTCGGGGATGACGGGCACGGGCACCGGCACCGGGCTGACCGGGGCCGGGGACGCGAACCGCGCCCCAAGGCCCGACGCGGCCGCGAAATCGTCGGAGCGCGCCGGGGTGCGTTGAGCCCTGGAAGGTGCCCCCCAGCGTGCTGTAATGATCGCCGCGGTCGCTGCGGCGAGAGTCGTCTCACCCGCGTCGTCGCCCCGTCCCAGATTGGCCACCGTGCGCTCCTCCATCGCCTGCAGTGAGGCTACCGTGTGCTGGTAGTGAACGGCGTAGCACAAATCGGCGAGGTACCGTCAATCGGTCATCGGAGGTGAGAGCCATGTCCCCGGCGGGTGGCACTGAGACGGCTGGGCGGCCGACGCGCCTTCCGAGATCGGCTCGGCGCAAGCAACTGCTCGAGGCCGCGCAAGAGGTCTTCGTCGCGCAGGGCTATCACGCCGCGGCCATGGACGACATCGCGGAGCGGGCGGGCGTCTCCAAGCCGGTCCTCTACCAGCACTTCCCCGGCAAGCTGGAGCTCTACCTCGCCCTGCTCGACACGCACTGCGACGCGATCATCGCGAAGATGCGCAGCGCGATGCAGTCCAGCACCGACAACCGGGTGCGGATGGCCGGCGCGATCAGCGCGTACTTCGACTTCGTCGACCACGAGAGCGAGGCGTTCCGCCTGGTCTTCGAGTCCGACCTGCGCAACGTCGCGCCCGTACGCGCCCGGGTCGAGCAGACCAACCAGCAGTGCGCGGAGATGATCGCCCAGGTCATCCAGGAGGACACCGGCGTCTCCAGCGACGAGGCGCACCTGCTGGGCATGGGCCTGGTCGGCATGGCCGAGGTCAGCGCGCGTTACTGGCTGT
>Ga0163163_10003097_pt1 | contig 14094 bp, 15 predicted proteins | sample S65metaG_FD_119766 | JGI IMG/M metagenome (GOLD analysis project Ga0163163, IMG submission 119766) | Switchgrass rhizosphere microbial communities from Kellogg Biological Station, Michigan, USA - S6-5 metaG | ecosystem: Host-associated > Plants > Roots > Rhizosphere > Soil | place: USA... | reverse complement strand
GCGATCTCCGTGGGCGGCGCGGCCGGGGCCGTGGCCAGGTTCGCCATCGCGAACACCTGGCCGAGCGCCCCGAACGGGTTTCCCTGGGCCACCTTCGTCATCAACGTCACCGGCTGCCTGCTGATCGGTGTGCTGATGGTGGCCATCGCCGAGATATGGCCGCGCCACCGCCTCCTGCGCCCGTTCCTCGGCACCGGGGTGCTCGGCGGCTACACCACGTTCTCCACGTACGTGGTGGACGCGCAGCGACTGCTCGAGCAGCGCGCCGCGGCCACCGCCCTGATCTACCTCGTCGCCACCCTGGTGTCGGCCATCCTCGCCGTCTATGCCGGCACCGCACTGGCCCGACTCCCCATCGCCCACATCCGCCGGATCAAGGGAGACACGGCATGAGCGTGAAACTGTCCGGACCGGCCCTGCGCCTGACCATCTTCGTCGGCGAGGACGACCAGTGGCACCACCGGCCGCTGCACACCGAGATCGTGCACCGCGCCCACAAGGCGGGTCTGGCTGGAGCAACCGTGATCCGCGGCGTCGAGGGCTACGGCGCCACCAGCATCATCCACACCACGCGCCTACTCTCGCTGTCTCAGGATCTGCCGGTCGCCATCATCATCGTCGACGCCGAGGAGCGCATCCGCGCGTTCCTGCCGCAGCTCGACGAACTCGTCACCGAGGGCCTGGTGATCATCGACCCGGTCGAGGTCATCCGTTACCTCGGCCGGGACCGGGACGCCTGATGATCTGGCTGCTCGTCATCGTCGGCGCGGCCGTCGGAGCACCCGCGCGTTACCTGATCGACCGGACCATCCAGTCCCGGCACGACACGGTCTTCCCGTGGGGCACCTTCACGGCCAACATGATCGGGTCGTTCCTGCTCGGGCTGCTCGCCACCGCGAGCCTGCACACGTCCCACGAGCTGCTGGCCCTGCTCGGCACCGGACTGTGCGGCGCGCTCACCACGTACTCCACCTTCGGCTACGAGACCATGCGCCTGATGCAGCAGCGCACGACGGCCCTCGCGGTGTTCAACGCGGTCGCGAGCGTCATCGGCGGGCTGGGCGCGGCCTACATCGGCGTCGCCATCGCGCAGGCCCTCGTCTCGTAGGACCGCGGACACAGCAGCCGCACAGGATGGCCACATCGCCGGTAAAGGCGGACCGGGCAGCATCACCGCATGACGCTCACGACGTACGCCGCCGACGCCCTGTCCTCACCGCAGCCGGCGCGCGCCGCCGTTCTCGACGTGGTCGTCCCCGTGCACAACGAGGAGGTCGACCTCGGCCCATGCGTACGGCGGCTGCACGAGCACCTGTCGACCTCGTTCCCGTACCCGTTCCGGGTCACCATCGCGGACAACGCGAGCACCGACGCCACGCTGGCCGTCGCCCACGACCTGGCCGAGAAGCTCGACGGGGTACGGGTGACCCACCTGGCCGCGAAGGGGCGAGGGCTGGCGCTGCGCGAGGTGTGGGGCGCCTCGGACGCGCCGGTGCTCGCGTACATGGACGTGGATCTGTCAACGGACCTGGCCGCGCTGCTGCCGCTGGTCGCCCCGCTGATCTCGGGCCACTCGGACGTGGCGATCGGGACCCGGCTCGCCCGCGGTGCCCGGGTCGTGCGGGGCCTGAAGCGGGAGGCCATCTCGCGCGGGTACAACCTGCTGCTGCGGGGGACCCTCGCGGTCCGCTTCTCCGATGCCCAGTGCGGGTTCAAGGCCATCCGCAAGGACGTGGCCGAGCGGCTGCTGCCGCTGGTGCAGGACTCGGGCTGGTTCTTCGACACCGAACTGCTCGTGCTGGCCCAACGGTCGGGCCTGCGCATCCACGAGGTGCCGGTCGACTGGGTCGACGACCCGGACAGCCGCGTCGACATCCTCAGCACCGCCATCGCCGATCTGCGCGGCATCGTCCGGGTGGGACGGGCGCTCGCGACCAGCGCGCTGCCGATCGCGGAGCTTCGGCGGGAGTTCGGCCGGGCCTCCACCGCGGTGGCCGTACCCGGCGTGCCCCGCGGCCTGCCGCGCCAGATGCTGCGGTTCGCCGCGATCGGCGTGGTGAGCACGCTGGCGTACCTGGGGCTCTTCTCGCTGCTGCGCCACGGAATGGACGCCCAGGCGGCCAACCTCGTCGCGCTGCTCGCCACCGCGATCGCCAACACGGCGGCGAACCGGCGTCTCACCTTCGGCATCACCGGCCGGCGCGATGCGGCCAAGCATCAGCTGCAGGGCCTGTTCGTGTTCGCCCTCGGGCTCGGCCTCACCAGCGGGTCGCTGGCCGCACTGCACGCCGCGACGGCGAGCCCGCCCCGCTCGGCCGAGCTCGCCGTCCTCGTGGCGGCGAACCTGGCCGCGACGGTACTGCGGTTCGTACTGCTGCGGCTGTGGCTGTTCCACCGCCGTACCACCTGAGCATTGTCCTAGATGGACAGAACCCGGTCGAGGAAGTCTCGGTAGCCGGTGACCGCCACCCGGAGGCGCTCGGTGTCGAAGTCACCACCCGCACGCCACTGTCCGAGTTGCTGTCGCTGGGCCGCCAGCGCCCCGGTGACGCTCTCGACCACCTCACCGATGAGGTCGTCGGCCGAGGCGGCGGCGCCGCGCGGGTCGTCGACGAAGCGGGCCTGCACCTCGCGCCACCGCTCCCGCAGCGCCTCGCTGTCCTCGCCGGCCCACAGCGTGGTCGACTCCGGGGCGGGCACGTCGCCCGGCGCGAGTTCGGCCGCGTTGTCCGGACCCGGTTCTTCCGTCGTGGCGGACTCGTCGACCGGCGCACCGTCCGACCTGGACTCCGGCGCCAGGTCGACATCCCGCGCCGTCTCGGCATCCTGCGAATCCGCCGCCTCGTCAACGTTGCGCGCGGCATCGGGCGCCATCGGCGCTTCTGGTTCCAGGCGAGCGTCGTCGCTCGGTTCAGCGACGCCTACCATGTCCGCCCGTTCCCGCGCGGTCTCCGACTCGGCCGCATCCGGCTCGCGGACCTCCCGTTCGGTGATGTCCCGCTCGGCCGCATCCGGCTCGACGGGCGCCCGTTCGGTGATGTCCCGCTCGGCCGCATCCGGCTCGCGGACGTCCCGTCTGGTGATGTCCCGCTCGGCCGCATCCGGCTCGACAAGGTCGTGATCGGACGTGTCTACTGTGGACCGATTGACGGTCTTCGGGTCACGCATGAGCATGCTCCTCGGGATCGTGATCGGGGGCGGGCCGCCGCGCCGCGCCGTTGTCGGCGGCAGCGTTGCGCGCGGCCGGGTCGTACTGAGCGGCTTCGTCGCGCTCGACAGCGTTACGCGCGGCGCCATTATTGCGCGCGGCACCGTTGCGATCGGCCGGGTTGTCATCGGCACCGGTGTCGGCGGCGTCGAGCAGGTCGGCGAAGATGGCGCGGTAGTGCACCAGCGCCTGGCGCAGCTCCTCGGTGCTGGCCTCGCGCCGCTGCCCGCGCTCGAATATGTCGTGCGCGTCGCGGTAGTGGCCCAGCGTCCGGGCGTGCTCGACGGACAGGTAGGCGAGCTGGTCGTCGAAGTCCGCGGTGGGGTAGCCCCGCGCCTTGACCAGCCGCGTCACCAGGTCGTCGCCGGCGACAACGGCCGCGGCCGGGTCCTCGACGAACTGCGCCTGTACGGCCTGCCACTGCTCCGCGAACCGGTCGCGGTCGGCCGGGTTCAGGGGACGCAGGGTGAGCTCGGCGTGGCGCCGTTCGCGCTCGCGCAGCTCACGTTCGGCCGCGCCCCGGCTCGGTTCCTCGGCCACGGCCCGGTCGTACTCGGGCCCGAACGTCTGCCGCAGCGACCGGCGGCGCATGACCTGCCAACCCACCGCACCGGCAACCGCCAGCACGACAAGCACGAGCAGCAGCACCACTATCTGCAATGTGGACATGGCGTGAACCTCCTTCGTCTGGTCTATGCCCGAAAAGCGGCTCGTGGAAACCAGTTACGCCGGAGACACATTGTCCACATAGGACTCAATCGGTTAGCCGAGCAACCGACATAAGGGAGATATCAGACCAGGGCCTCCCAGGCGGCCACCGCCGCGCCCCGCGCCCCGGCCATGTCCAGATCGGGGACGAGCGAGAAGCTCGCCGCCTCGACCTGCTCGGCCCGCAGCAGCGTGTTGGCCCGAACGGTGGCCAGGAACCAGTCCCGGAACTCGGGCGCCGCCTCGACCACGCCGCCGCCGACGAAGTAGGTGTGCGGGTCGGTGAAGTTCGACGCGACCGTGAAGAGCCGGCCGATCGCCATCGCCTGCTGCTCGAAGATCTTCCGCGCCATCTCGTCGCCCCGCTCGCCGTGCCCGCGGACCAGCTTGGCCGCCCGGGCCGGCGGCTCATGGTGCAGGTCGTGATCGGGGTAGCGGGAAAGCCAGTACGGCAACAGGTTGTGCTCGATGCCGGTCAGCGAGGCCACGCTCTCGGCGTCGCCGACGAAGCCGCAGTTGCAGCACGGCAGCGGCTGGCCGGGCGCGAGCAGACCCTCCATCGGGATGTGCACATGGCCGAGCTCGCCGGCCTGGCCGGACGCGCCCTTGATGATCCGTCCGCCGTCGATCACACCACCGCCCAGCCCGGTGCCCACGATCGCCGAGACCGAGGAGTACGCGGACGCGGTCAATCCGTACCGCGAGAAGTGGGCGTACAGCGCGGCCGCGTTGCCGTCGTTGTTGTAGACGACCGGCAGCTGCAGGCGCTCGGCGAGTGCGCCCCGGAAGTCGTACCCGCGCCAGGCCGGGTCGCTGAAGTTGGTGGAGCCCAAAGCGGTGATCACGCCGGTCGCGCTGGCCGGGCCGGGCGTGTCCAGGCCGACCCCGCGTACCCGTGACAGCGGAACGCCGGTCACGTCCAGCACCGTGGTCATGGCCTCGACGAGCGAGTCGATCGCGACGGCCGGTCCCTCCTTGACCCGGCTGGGCACCTCGACGAGCCGGTCGACCAGGAACGTGCCGCTGGCGTCGAGGACGGTCGCGTTGTTCATGGTGCCGCCGTTGTCCAACCCGACCACAAAGCCCGACGCGAGATCCATATGGTCATCTTCCCTCACGTCCGGTGGCGCCGATCGAGATGGTCCGGTCGGAGCTATTAGGCCGTACGGACGGTATCCACCGCGCCGCGGCGGGGAGATGCTGACCGATGGATGCGTAGTCATGGCGTCACGTAACGAAATCTTCGCGGCGGCACGGGTCGAGGGTTCGAGCGAGGGGGCCGATGTGGACAGACCACCCGTGAATGAGTTTCGCGTACACCGCCCCGGTGTGGTGAGCGCTTTCTTTGTATACAAGGCAGGACTGTTCGCGGCCGGATTCTGGATCTGGTTAGTCCTCGCGACGATCCACGGCGGCGCGGCCGCCCAGTGGGAGCCGGTCGCGGCGACCGGGGCCAGCACGACCACGATGGTCAGCGTCGTCCTGGGCGCCCGGTACTACCTGCAGCGCAACGCGGCCGCGCGGCACGAGCAGGTCATGCAGACGCTGGTCGACCTGTCGTGGCAGTCGTTCGCCGTGGCGGCGCGGGAGTCACCGACCCGCGACCTCGCCGCCGACAACGACGCGACCGCGAACATCATCCCGCTGCACCAGGAGGTCCACCGCAGCCGCGGTTGACCTCCCGTGGGGATCAGGTGTGGTGCGCCTCGATCGCGGTGGCGTACTCCGCCATGGCCTCCGCGAGCCGCTGCGCTCCGCGAACCGACCGACCGGACGGTCCGGGCAGGCCGCAGGCGAATTCGACCGTCGTCACTCCGTCGGAGACCACGAGAACATCGTCATCGTCTTCGACGATGCGGAAAGCGGTGATGCCGCCCAGTCGAACGGTCGCGATGGGCGACGGGAACGACACCCGGGACTCCGCGCCGGCGCCGTGACCGGTGTCCTGGGGGTCCGACAGCGAATCGATGGAGTCGGTCCCGTACATGGGACCGATACTAAACCCGGGCATGTTCAGGGTGCTAATGTTTCTGTGTCAATGGCCGATAACATGGGCGCTCGGCAAGCTCTCGCGCCGAAGGCTCCATCATGGAGCGTCCAATGAATGGGACACCTAGAATCAGTCGCGCAGGCCTCGCCGACGGGCCTGATCGGCGAGGCCCGACAGCCGGCCCGAGGACATCCGATGGACCAGGTGGCTTTCGCCCGCTTCGTACGCGCGGCCGTCGATACCGCCAAGACCCAACGCGGCTGGACCGTGACCCGGCTCGCCGCCGAGACCGGCGTGGGACGGTCCACATTGTTCCGTTGGCTCAGCGGGGACTGCCAGGAGTTCCCGGAACTGGCCAAGGTACGCGGTTTCTGCTGGGCGCTGGACATTCCGGTGACCGCGGCGTTCACCGCGCTCGGCGTGCGTGAGGGCGCCGGCGTCGACGCCCCGCCGGCGGACGCCGAAGTCGAGGCTCGGGCCGACATGCAGCGGATCCTGCGCCGCCTGGTCGACCCCACCGTGCCCCGGGCGCAGAAGGCGGTGATCCGCGACATGTTGCGCTATCTGGCCGGCGGAGTCACCGCCGAGGCGGGCTGATCCGAGGCATTCTCACAACAGTCGCCAACGACGACAAGGGGGGCGCCGCCTGCGCGGACGCCCCCTGACGAGAGTCGTGAATTAGATGAGGCGGACCGACTCGGCCTGCGGGCCCTTCGGACCGCGGGCCACCTCGAACTCCACCCGCTGGTTCTCCTCCAGCGACCGGTAGCCGTCGGCCACGATCGCGCTGAAGTGGACAAAAACGTCGCCGCCACCGTTGTCCGTGCTGATGAAGCCGTAACCCTTCTCAGCGTTGAACCACTTCACGGTGCCCTGGGCCATGATCTCTCCTTCAACCGGTTCGACGGACGCGCACCGTGCGCGCCCGAGGGGGCATGTTCGATCTCGGCCCCCGGTTCACCTCGTCAGAGAAGAACACGGATCGCAGTGACGGTTCACCACGAGAGTTCACAGACATGCACCAAACCGGCGGCCAGTATACATGGGGGCACCCCCGCCACAAGCGCCTCGCAAGTAGTTACTCGGGCGTCACAAGGTGGAAGGTGGCGCACGCCGCCACCAGGAAGTCCCGGTCGACCGACCACGCGCTGTCGGAGGCGAGCACGAAGACCGTGAAGACCCGGCCGTTCAAGCGCAACATCCAGTTCTGCCCATGCATGGTCGTATCACGACGCTGGTACGTGTACTCGAGCATCGCGCCGCCCTCGGGCAGGTGCATGTCCTGCACGGTGATCCGGCGGTACCCCGTCAGCGACGCCGCCGTCTGCCAGGCGCTGGTGTCGTCGACCAGCGCCAGCGGATCGCCGGCGGGCCGGCCGTTGTCGTACACGGCGATGGTCTTGAGGCTGTTGGGGTCGCGGAAGCAGACCAGGTCACCGATGCGCGACTCTCCCCACCCGATCGGCACGTTGAGCCCGAAGCCGTCCGGATCGACGTACGGGGTCCAGTAGTCCAGCGCGTTGTTCGACCCGGGCGCGGCCCGGACCGGGGTCTCTTTGGCCGGGATCTGGTTCGCGCAGGCCTGCACGCCCATCGCCGCGGTCAGCGCGGCCGCGGTCGCGGTCGGCCGGGTGGAGGTCGACGCGTTCGCCCCGGCCGTGGGACCGCTCGGCGGCGCGCCATGCAGGTACAGCGACGCCGCTACGCCGATCGCGACAGCGACCGCCGCGGCGGCCACCCACGGCCCGATCCGGCGGCGGTGCACCGTCTCCGCGGGCCGAGCGGGATCCACGCCGACGCCAGCTGCAGTCGCCCGCGGACCCGGAGCGAGCGGACCCGGAGCGAGCGGACCCGGTGCGAGGCGAGCCGGCGCGACCGCGGCAGGTACGGGTGAAGACGCGGGAGTCGATGCGACGGCGTTCGATGCGCCGGGCGCGGGTACCGGGCCGGGCGCTCGACGGCCCCGGTTGTCGCCGGCCGCCACCTTGGCCAGCAGTCGCTCGACCTCGGCGGCCTTCATCCGCTGCCGCGGGTTCTTGCGCAGCAGCCCGATCAGCACCTGGCGCAGTGGGCCAGCGTGGCGCGGCGGGTCGGGCGGCTGGGTCGCGAGGGCGGTCAGCGTCGCCATCGGCGTCTCCCGCGCGAACGGAGAGCGGCCCTCGACCGCCGCGTAGAGGGTGGCCCCGAGCGACCACAGATCCGACTCCGGGCCGGAGACGCCGTCGCGGGCCCGCTCGGGCGAGATGTACTGCGCGGAGCCGAGAATCACGCCTGAGCGGGTGACCGTGCCGTCGCCCTCGAACGTGGCCAGCCCGAAGTCGGTGAGCACCACCCGGCCGTCGTCGCCCAGCAGAACGTTGCCCGGCTTCACATCGCGGTGGTAGACGCCGGCGTGGTGGGCGGTGCGCAGCGCCGACAGCACGGCGAGCCCGATCTGCGCCACCCGCCGGGGCGGCAACGGGCCGTCCTGCTTCACCACGTCGTACAGGGAGCGGGACCGGATCAGCTCCATCACGATCCAGGGCCGGCCCTCGTCCTGCAGGACGTCATAGACCGCGACCACGTTCGGGTGGCTCAACCGGCCGCCGGCGCGGGCCTCGCGCATCGTGCGTTGGTAGAGCTCGGCCCGCTCCTCGATCGTCATGTCCTCCGGGAGCATGACCTCCTTGACCGCGACGTCCCGATGAAGCACCTCATCGCGGGCGAGCCAGACCCGACCCATCCCGCCGCTGCCGATGAGGCTCGTCAACCGGTAGCGATCCGCGACGAGCTGACCTGAATAGGACATGGCCCCCCAGAATTCCCACTCAGGAATGAAGATAGTCGACGCCGCAAGCGGGTACCACACGTCCGTTTGTCGTTTGCGCGCGATGAGGGCCGCGCCCGGTGGAGTCGGAGAGGATGGCCTGGTGAACGTCGGAGGTGACCACGGGCCGGCTCGCGGGCTCGCCGGAAATGGCCCGCACCTTGTCGAGATCGTCGCCGCGCTCAAGGAGGTCACCGCCGTTCTCAGCACGGCGACGACGCTGCCGGCGGCCCTGGACGACCTCGTGAAGGTCACCACCGACCTGCTCCCGACCGATATCTCGTGCGGGATCATGCTGGTCAGCCAGGGCGAGCCGGCCACGTTCGCCGGCAGCGGCCTGGCGACCGAGGTCCTCGACGAATCCCGCCACGCCGACGGCGAGGGACCAATGCTCGACGCGATGCGGGCCCGCGATGTGGTGATCGCCCAGTGCCTCGACCGGGAGCCCCGGTGGCCGTCGTGGCGGGCCTCCGCCCTCGGGCACGGCGTGCACGGCGTCCTCGCGTACCCGTTCGACGTCGACCCGCACACCCTCGGAGCCCTCACCCTGTACGCGGCGGGCTGTGATGCGCTCACCGGTGACGTGCCGCTGGTGGCGATGCTGGTGGCCGACCATTCGAGCCTGTTGTTGCGGGTCCGGCTGCGCCAGCTCGACGTGAACGCCGCGGTCTCCGCGCAGCTGAGCGAGGAGTCGGCCGCCGTACTCCAGCGCGCGGTCGGGATCGTGATGGCGCAGCGGGGTTGCTCGCCCGAACAGGCCCTGCGGCACCTGCAGGACGCCTCCACCCACCTCGGCGTAGGCCTACCGTCGGTGGCCGAGCGGCTTGTGCGCAGCGTCAGCGACCGCGGCTCGGCCTCGTGAGGCGCCTGGGAGCGCTCCCGCCAGTTCGTCTACAGTGGACTATCCCGGCGGGCCAAGGTCGGTCTTGCGCCGTTCCCTGACCGCGACCGCGTCGGCCCGACCCCACCGGCCCGGCACCCCGCGCAGCAGCAACCGATTCACCTCCGCCGGGAGATGCGGCCGTACGGTCAGACCGTTCGCGGCCGGTTCCAGTCCCAGCATGACGCGCAGGAACAGCAGCGGCGCGCCGGTCGCCCACGCCTGCGGCGAGCACGCGCTGGGGTACTCAACCGGCACCAGCGTCTGCTCCCGCGGATACCCGGCGAAGGCCTCGGGCAGACGAAAGGCGAAGTGCCCGGCCGCGTCCAAGAGCGCCACCACGAGCTTGTTCGCCTCCGCCCGCCGGCCGTAGCGGGCGAGCCCGAGCGCGATGAGCGCGGTGTCGTGCGGCCACACGGTGCCGTTGTGGTACTCGATCGGGCTGTAGACGGGCTGCCCGGTGCCGAGCGTCCGCACGCCCCAGCCCGAGTACATCGCCTCACCGGTCAGGTGGGCCACCACCGCCTCGACCCGCTCGTCGGGCACGATGCCGCTCCACAACAGGTGCCCCATGTTCGAGGTGAGCGTGCCGACCGGCTTCTTGTCCCCGTCCAGGGCGAGTGCGTAGAAACCGAGATCGGGCAGCCAGAAGTCCCGGTCGAACCGCTCCCGCAGCGCGGCCGCGTCCCGCTCGAGCCGGTCGGCGAACTCCGCGTCACCCCACACCTCGCGGGCCAGCCGGGCGGTGCGCACCCGCGCGTCGTAGGCGTACCCCTGGATCTCACAACAGGCCCGGGGCAGCGTCGCGAGCCGACCGTCCGGGAACACGATCGAGTTACCGGAGTCCTTCCAGCACTGGTTGACCAGACCGGTCTTCGGATTGCGGGTCTGGTACTCGATGTAGCCGTCGCCGTCGGAGTCGCCGTACCGGTCCATCCACTCCACGGCCGCGCGGGCGGCGCCCTCCAGCTGACGCACCGTCTCCGTGTCACCGGTCCATCGCTCGTACTCGTCGAGCACCACCAGGAACAGCGGTGTGGCGTCGGCCGATCCGTAGTATGGCGAGTGCGGACGCTCGCCGAAGTAGGCCAGCTCGCCGTGGCGCAGCTCGTGCAGGATCTTCCCCGGCTCGGCGTCGCGGAAGTCGTCGAACCCGGTCGCTTGATGCGCGCCGAGCGCCAGCAACGTGGTGCGCGCCAGCTCCGGTACGAACGGAATGGCCTGGTAGCTGGTGATGAGGCTGTCCCGACCGAACAGCGCCATGAACCACGGCAGCCCGGCCGCCGGCAGCGAGGAGTCGGGCACACTCTCCGGGTAGAAGCGCAGTGCGGCCAGGTCGATGAGGCTGCGCTTGTACACCTGGCGCAGCTCGAACCAGTCGGTGTCCAGTCGCGGCGCCGCGGCGAGCCAGTCGGCCAGGCAGACCGGCATCTCCGGTTCGTGCATGAGCTGCGGCAGCGGGTCGTCGCGGGCGGTGCCGACGGTCACCACGACGGTCGCCTGCCAGGATTCGTTGGGCTGCAACGAAACCCGGAACGTCAGCGACTCCTCAGTGAAGTAGGCGTCGCGGGCGTGGATGTAGGTCTCCCGCCGGAACTCGTCGCGGACATAGCCCAGCGCCACTCCGTTGTGCTCGCGATGCCGGTACAGCTGGCCGGTCTTGGCGAGGTCGTCCTTCACCTCGAACAGGTCGGCGAAGTCGGCGTCGAACAGCAACGAGATCTCAATGTCCACTTGGGACAGTCCGTGGTTGTGTACCTCGAGATGCTCGCGCATGCCATCGGCCACCTGGCGTCGCCGGATCACCGACATCGCAGGATTCCGATAGATGGTTCCGGTCGGTTCGACCAGGAAGAAGACGGCCTCGTCGTACTCGAGCGTCTCGGCCGACAACACGTCGAGCTCGCGACCGTTGAGTCGTAGCTGCCACCGGGAGAGGTGGCGCATGTCGCGGTAGAAGAGGCCGTTGGGATTGCCGATGGCGCTCGTGACGTCACCCAACCGGTCGCTCACCACGAACGCCGAACCCTTGAGGATGCTGATCTGCCGCTCAGGCACCGCCGCTCCTCTCCCTCACGCGCGTTGAGCTTGTCAGCCCGAGGCGCACGAGGATCGCCGGGGGTCGCTGGGCGGCTCCGGCGCATCCATTTGGAGTAATAGCACGTTCTACGTGGTCAATTCTGGGTAATCATTGTGTCCGACGGACCGGACCGCCGGTCCGCCGGCTGCAGAGGTGAGACATGGAGTCCTCAAACGGGCACGGGGGTCACTCAGAAAAGCACCAGTGGACCGGACAAACCCCGCCTCGGCCATTACGCATCGCAATGATCATGCCACCCTGGTACGAAGTACCGCCCGCCGGCTATGGCGGATTGGAACGGGTGTGCGCCAGCCTCATCGACGGGCTCATCGCCCGAGGGCATGACGTCACCCTGTTCGGTACCGGGACCAGCACCGGGACGGGGGCCCGGTTCGTGAGTACCAACCCAGAGCTGCAGTTCCCGCGGCTGCTGGAGTCGATGCCGGAGCTCGTCCACGTCACGCAAGTCAACGAGATGCTGGAACAGGAGCACTTCGACGTCGTGCACGACCACACCACGGTCGGCCCGGTCACGGCCGCGCGACGGCGGGCGCCGTCGGTGGTCACCGTGCACGGCTGCCCGGTCGGCGACCTCCGCGCGTACATGTCGCAAGTGGACAGATCTGTCGCCCTGGTCGCGATCTCCCACTCGCAACGGCGCATGGCCGCCGAGCTGCGCTGGACCGCGACCGTCCATCATGGAATCGAGATTGACGGACCGGAGAAGACCGAGCCGTCCGACGGGCCGGTGCTGTGGCTCGGCCGGTTCGATCCGGAGAAGGGCCCAGACCTCGCCATCGAGGCGTGCCGCAAGGCCGACCTGCCGCTGATCCTCGCCGGCAAGGCCAACCAGCAGAGCGAGTGGCGCTACCTGGACGAGGTCATCCGGCCGATGCTGGGGCCCGACGTTGAGCTGATCCTCAACGCCGGCCGGGCGCAGACCGACGCGCTGCTGTCGACGTCACGCTCACTGCTCATGTCGATCCGGTGGGAGGAACCGTTCGGCATGGTCATGATCGAGGCGATGGCGAAGGGTACGCCGGTCGTGGCGATGCGCCGCGGCTCGGTGCCCGAGGTGGTGCTGCACGGCCGGACCGGCGTCATCTGCCTCGACGAGTCCGAGCTGCCGGACGCGCTGCACGCGGCCGACACGCTCGACCCGGCCGACTGCGTGAACCACGTACGCACGACGTTCTCGGTGGAGCTGATGGCCCACCGGTACGAGCGGGTCTACCGCAAGCTCATCGACGGTCGCGAGCGCAGGACCGCGCCGCTGAACCTGTCCAGCCGCGGCCTGCTATAGCGACCGTGGCACCGAACGGGGGCCCAGGACGCGCGCGCCGATCTCGGTGACGCGCGTCCGCAGTCCCCGGTCGGCGGTGACGACCCAGACCGCGCGGCCGGCCCGGACGCCGAGCTCCGCTTGCGCCACGATCTCGTCGTCACCCGAACGTGGCGCGGTGACGACGCGTACCCCCTCGACGCTCGCCAGTCCGCTCGCCGCGCCCTCCACGACCAGGACGACCTCGACCGGCTCGCCGACCTCCGGCAACTGGGTGTCCGCGAGCGTGGCTAGCGCGTCCCGCAGTCGTCGCGCGGCCCCGAGCCGGTCGCGCCACCACCCGTCGGGGACGGAGCCCACGACGTTGGCCGCGTCCACCACGAGCAGCGCCATCACGACCGCAAGCCTCCCAGACCCGCCCCGCACATCGCCCAACCCGGCCGCCGTCCGCTGCCTCCCGTCCCGCCCGCCGGCCCGCCGTCCGCTGCCTCCCGTCCCGCCGCCCGCGGGCCGCTGCCAGTTGTTGACCAAGACGTTTGTGGCACGACACGCCGCTCCTCGGTGGACAAACGTCTTGATCGCGGCGGGGTAGATCATGCCCGGCTGATGCGTATACGTAATAACAGCAAAGGGGGCGCGACGGGTGAGCGCCAGCCGGGGGCGAGGGCGCACGGCAGCCAGGTCGCCGGGAGGAACGGCCCCCGGCCACGACGGAAGCACGCCATCAAGATCCCGTTGATCATGAGGTTGGACGTCCATGATCGGCGCGATCATGACGATAGCCTCATGATCGCGCCGAGGCGGAAGGTCAGCTAGACGGGGGCGGGGACGTCCATCGCGGGCGACGGCGCGGGAATGGTCGGACCAGCCTTGCGGGCACGGCGCCGCTCGCGGGCGGACTCCACCATCGTGTAGAGGGTCGGTACCAGGACGAGGGTCAGCGCGGTCGAGCTGATCAGCCCGCCGATGACGACCACCGCGAGCGGCTGCGAGATGAAGCCGCCGCTGCCGGTGAGGCCGAGCGCCATCGGCAGCAACGCGAAGATGGTCGCGATCGCGGTCATGAGGATCGGTCGCAGCCGGCGCCGGCCGCCCTCGACCACCGCCTCGGCGACGCTCATGCCCTGTTCCCGGTACTGG
>Ga0163163_10003093_pt1 | contig 14108 bp, 12 predicted proteins | sample S65metaG_FD_119766 | JGI IMG/M metagenome (GOLD analysis project Ga0163163, IMG submission 119766) | Switchgrass rhizosphere microbial communities from Kellogg Biological Station, Michigan, USA - S6-5 metaG | ecosystem: Host-associated > Plants > Roots > Rhizosphere > Soil | place: USA... | reverse complement strand
GGTCTCGCGCGACGTGGACCGCTTCCGCCAGTACTTCGACAAGGAGCCAGACGAGCATCTGACGCTCACCGTCAAGCCGAACTCGCTCCCGCTCGCGACGGTGCAGTTCATGAACGTCGACACCGCGTACTATGCACCCGTCGAGTGGGTCGACGGCATGCCCGACATGAACTGGCTCTCGACCAGCAAGCAGGTGAAGTGGATCCTGCGGGAGGACGCCACGGGCAAGGAGAACATGGACATCGACTGGCACGTGAAGCAGGGGTCGGTCGTGAAGCTCAGGATCTTCAACGACCCGAAGTCGTTTCACCCGATGCAGCACCCGATTCACCTGCACGGCCAGCGCATGCTCGTGGTCGCGCGTGACGGTGTGAAGACGCGCAACCTCGTGTGGAAGGACACGGCCATCATTCCGGTCGGCTCGTCGGTCGACCTGCTGATCGACGCGTCGAACCCGGGTGCGTGGATGCTGCACTGCCACATCGCCGAGCACCTGGAGTCGGACATGATGGCGGTGCTGCACGTCGATCCAGCCGCTGGCGGAAGTCACTAGTCGCTCCACTGGTCTGCGGTTGGGTGGACGGTACGCACGACGCGAAGCCCGGCGATGGGTCGCGAAGCCGGAGGACCCGTACCTCGACCTCGATATCATTGGCGCCGCTCGAAGACCCCGCTCCACCCCTGCCAGTCGCGCGCGAAGGGCGTACGCGCGCCAGTGCCACCACGGCGCCGACGAACCACGCGCCGGCCTTGGCCCCTCCGGACTGCACGCGGGTAACCGGCCACGCCTGTTGTAGAGGTTTCCCTCCGGCCAATCCTAGGCGGGCCTCCCGTGCGGCGACGTGATGGCAACCAGTGAGTCGGCAAACACCGGGCCGCGGTGCGGCCTACCTCGGCTCCGACACGTTGCCAGCAGTTGACGGTCGGAATACTGCCGCTCCTTTTACGCCCGGGACCCCTCGACGTCCACCCTGGCCTGACCGAGCACCGCGTCCGGCGTGGGTATACCCGCCCGTTCACCTCTTTGGTGCCCACCTCGAGCCTGATAGTGTCCGCCGCGGAGGCGGGCCAGGGGACGGCCAGCAGAACGCGCAGCGGCGTCGGGCTGCCACCGGCACCGGTGGACCCGGTACGACGCGTCAAGTTGCCGCAGGCGCTCGGCGAAACGTTAGGCGGCAACCCCGGACGCCCCAAGCTCAGGCCGGCGACCGACGGGCGCACGGGCCCCTGGCCTCGCCCGCGGACGGCGCCCATCTTCAAGTGCGGCGAGAACGAACGTGCGTTGCAGAACCAGAGGAAAGATCCCGCGTGCCGACACCTGCATCGACTCCGCCACCATCGTCCGGTTCGACGCCACCATCCGCTCCTCCGCCGCACGGCGGAGTTCGCGTGCCCGTCCCAGTCATCGTGGGCGCCGTAGTGGCCGGTCTCGTGGCGGTCGCCGTGACGGCGCTGTTCCTGCCTAACACCTGGCGCACGCCCGCGACGCCGCCCCCGCCGGCCAAGACGCCGGCCCCTGCCGACACCGGGCTCGACGTCCGGTGGCGAAGCGGCCGCATGGACGGACGGGACTGCATCGGCACGTTCGAGGTGAAGCGCGGGGGCGGTACCCGGGCACAATTCGTGGCGTTCGTCATGGACACGAGCGGCGCCGTCATCGCCCGCGATTCCGGAAAGGTCGATGCCGCCGTACCCGGCGTCCTCGTCGATTTCCGGTTTCGCGGTGTCGCCTGCGCTCGGATCTACGACTGGCAGCTGCAGGTGACGACCCCGAAAGTGCGAGCACCGTGAGCCCGGCTTCCCCTTGACAGTTTAGTGGAGTCTTCGCTACCCTCCACCTAACCATTTAGTGGAGAGTGCTCGATGGCGCGCGAGGAAGTGGACGTCCTGCAGGGGACGCTCGACATGCTCGTGCTGAAAGCGCTCACGTGGGGCCGCATGCATGGGTACTCGATCCTCGCCTGGCTTCGCCAGACGACGGACGGCGCGCTCCGGATCGAGGACGCGGCGCTGTATCCAGCGCTCCACCGCATGGAAGCGCGCGGACTCATCGAGGCCGACTGGGGACTCTCCGAGAACAACCGAAAGGCGAAGTTCTATCGCCTCACGGTGCGCGGGCGCCGTGAGCTGCGCGCCGAGTCGGAGAGCTGGACGCGGTACGTCTCGGTGGTCGGCAAGGTAATGTCGGCCAACGAGCAGCCGGCGTGACCGTGCGATGATCGACGAATCCAACGACGAATCGGCCGGCCGACCTGTTCCGGCCTGGCGACGGTACCTGCGGCTCCGGGGCAGGGATGTCCGCGCCGATGTCGCCGATGAGCTCGAGTTTCACATCGAGATGATGGCCGAGCGGCTGATCGAGCAAGGTGTGGCGGCGGACCATGCCCGCGCGCGAGCGCGCGAAGAGTTCGGTGACTTCGAGCGCGCCCGCGCGGTGTGCGAGGGCATAGGCGCGGAGCAAGCGCGTCGCCACGCGTGGGGCGAGCTGCTCGACTCACTCGCCAAGGATGTGCGCTTCGCGTTTCGGTCGCTGCGCCGAGCCCCGGGGTTTGCGGCAACCATCGTCATTACGCTCGCGCTGGGCATCGGCGCGAGCACCGCGATCTTCAGCATCGTTCGCGGCGTTCTGCTCCGCCCACTGCCGTTCGCGGAGCCGGACAGGCTGGTTCGCATCTGGGAAGTCTCGCCCAGAGGCGACAACCACAACGTCGTATCGATGGGCAACTACGTCAGCTGGCGCGAACGAGCGAGATCGTTCTCCGCGATCGGCGCGCACTCGGCCGCGTTCGGTGTGACGCTCGTCGAAGCGGGAGAGCCAACGCGCGTCACCACAGCCGACCTGACGCCATCGGTGATGCAGGTGCTCGGTGCACGTGCCGCGTTAGGCCGCACGTTCGTCCCGGATGACGACCGGGGCGATGGCCAGGCGGTCGTGTTGAGCAACGACTTCTGGGTGCGGCGGTTTGGCGCCAATCCCGGCATCGTCGGCCGGCGACTCACGATCAACGACGCGCCGTACACGGTGCTTGGCGTCATGCCGGCCGCGTTCGAGTTTCCGTCAGCGGGCGTGGACATTTGGCGCCCCGTTACGGTAGACCACATCGACGCCGACGAGCGGCGGAGCCACAACTGGTACGTCGTGGCCAGGCTCGCTCCCACGACGAATCTCGACGCGGCCAACGCGGAGATGCGCGCCATCGCCGGAGGCCTCGCCCGCGAGTTCGCGCAATACATGAAGGGATTTGGAACGAACGTAGTGAGCATGGCGGACGACGCGGTCGCGAGCGTCCGACCGCTGCTATTGATCCTGTTGGCCGGCGCGACCCTGCTCCTCATCGTTGCGTGCGCGAACATCGCGAACCTGCTCCTCGCCCGTGCCGTCGGGCGTCGCCGCGAGATCGCCGTGCGCGGTGCGTTAGGCGCCAGCCGTGCACGACTCGCTCGGCAGCTGCTGACGGAAAGCGTCGTCACCGCGTTCGTTGGTGGGCTGCTTGGCGTCGCGCTGGCCGTGCTGCTCACCCGCGCGCTCACGATGCTCGCGCCCGACGACATTCCCCGGCTCTCGGCGGTGCGAGTCGATGGTGTTGTGCTCGTCTACGCGCTCACGACTACGCTGGCGAGCGGGCTCCTGTTCGGACTCGTACCGGTGATGCGCATGCTGCGGGGTGGACGACGTGGCGGCGTGTCGCTTCACCTTGCCCTGCGCGCGGGCGGCGATCGTGGGGCGAGCGGTCGGCAGGCGGGTGTCCGCTCGATCCTGCTCGTGGGTGAGCTCGCCGTCTCGCTGATCCTGTTGTCTGGCGCCGGCCTGTTGCTTCGATCCGCGCACCGTCTCGCGTCGATCGACTACGGTTACCGCCCCGTTGGTCTCGTTGCCGCCTCGTTCGACCTGCCGCGTACTCGCTACGACGGCAACGATCGTCACGTGGCATTCTATGACCAGCTCATTGCGAGCGCGCGCGAGCTGCCCCACGTCACCGGCGTCGCCGGCACGACCGAGGAGATCGGGAGCTCGTCGAGCATGACGTTCTCGTTCGCGATCGAGGGGCGGCCGTCGCGCAACGCCAGTGGCCGTGAGGATGCTCAGCCGCTTCGCGTCGTCGCGGGCGACTACTTTCGCGTGATGGGTATTCCTGTCCGTCGCGGACGGGCCTTCACGCCAACGGACCGCGCCGATGCTCCGCCGGTTGTGATCGTGAACGAGTCACTCGCACGGCTAGTGTGGCCGGATGTCGACCCGGTTGGCTCGCGCGTGAGCTTCGTGGGCTCCTCCGGACCGTGGCTTCAGGTCGTGGGTGTCGTCGGCGACACGCGAAGCAACGCCGCCGATGCCGCCCCGGTGCCGGCCATGTACGTGCCGTTCGCACAGAAGCGCTGGCCGTGGATGACATGGATGACCCTCGTCGTGCGCACCGACGTCACGGGCAGCGCGAGCACGTTAGGCGGCGCGCTTCGCGGACTCGTTCGGCAGGTGGATGGACGTCTGCCGATTCAGCGGGTATCGCCCGTGATGGATCTCTATCGCGAGAGCGTCGCGCGCCGGCGCTTCGCGACCGTGCTCACCGGTGCGTTCGCCGGCCTCGCGCTCATCCTCGGCGTCGTCGGCATGTACGGTGTGATGTCCTACGGCGTGGTGCAGCGTCGTCGCGAGTTCGGCATCCGGCTCGCACTCGGCGCGCGTGCATCCCAGGTGACGAGGGTGGTCGTACGCGAGGCGCTCGCGCTTGCCGGTGTCGCGTTGCTGGTTGGGCTCGCGGCGTCGTTAGGGTTGACGCGCGTGCTGGCCGGGCTCCTCTACGAGGTGTCGCCCCGAGACCCCGTCACGCTTGCGGCAGTCTCGCTCCTCGTTGCGGTCGTCGCGATGGCTGCTGCCTGGATTCCAGCTCGCCGGGCTACCTATATCGATCCCGCGACGACCATCCGCGACGGCTGACGAGGGCGAGCGCTATCAGGGCTGGCGATCGCCGCGGACATCCCACGCGCCTATCCGATCGCAGTCCGCACGGGGGAAGTTGAATTCGACGACATCGCCCACACGCAGCGTCGTGACCCGCGCATGCGCGGTGTCGATGAGCTGACCCTCGTCGTCATGCACGCGCGCCGTGAGCGCCCACGCGCTGGGCTCGCCTCGCGTCACGACGAGCTGGCCTTCACAGCCGCCGCCTCGTCGCGTTACCCAGTCGCGCGCCCGGAAGGCGAAGGTCGGGCCCGCGTCGGCGGCGGGGTTGTTGAGATCCTCTGGTGATGCCTCTGTGAGATCGCTGCTGCTGGCCGCCGAGGTTCCCTTTTTTGCTGCCACGGACAGGCCCGAGGTCGGCGACACACGCTGTGCGACGCTCCAGGTGATGACGAGCGCGACCAACAGGGAGCCTACCTGGACCCACCTCGGAATCCGCAGTGAGCGGAATGCGTCGTGGGGCAATGACTCCCGAGCGAACCTCGCCTGTTCGTCCCTAGCCATCGGGATCGGTGTCGTCGTGAACAATCGCTCTTCGCCGGAAAAGCGGGCTCGCTCGCGCTGATCGCGGAGGTATGCGGAGCCTGCGACGAGCAATGCCGTGACGGCAATGACCGCCAGAACAATCACGATCACGACCTGGCGATCCGGCGTGCTCCCGCCGAGCCAGGCCGAGTCGAGCGACGGCATTGCTACGATCGCGCCGCGAGCAAGAGCTTCCGAGCGTTTGTTCAAAGGCAGAGTAGCGCGAGAAAAACCTGACGCGCGCGCGTCGTCGGGCGGATCATAAAACGCTGCGTGGCACGCGCGAAAGGTGCCGAAGGACCGTATCAGGTTCCGAAGTGAACGTGAGAAAAAGCTCACCGGCACCCCAGGCGATCCCCTAAGGAATTCGACGCGCCACGCCTACGCCTTGTCACGCCAATCCTCAGCACCCCCCACCGCTGGGTGCGCGCTGGAAACCGGTCTGGGCGCGTCATGGTGCCGATGCGTATAATACCGCTGTAGTCGATCGTTTCGGCGATCGAACGGGCTTCGCCCTCGAGCAACGCGTCCCTCGCCCGGCCGCATGTATACAACCTGCCTGTTCTGCAACGAGTCGCTCGGCACGAACGACGTGGTCGAGCTGTTTCCCGTTGGGCGACGGCTTGCGTTCGATCCGGAGAAGGGGCGGCTGTGGGTCATCTGTGCGAGCTGCACACGCTGGAACCTCTCGCCGATCGAGGAGCGGTGGGAGGCGATCGACGACTGCGAGCGTCGCTTTCGCGCCACGCATCTTCGATTCTCCACCGACAATATCGGCCTGGCGCAGCTGCGAGAGGGCCTGGATCTCGTTCGCATCGGGAAGGCGCTGCGCCCCGAGGTCGCCGCGTGGCGTTACGGTGACGTGATCCAACGTCGCGGGTCGGGACGACTCATCGGAGTTGTCACCGGACTCGCAAAGCGGGGCGCTCGCGCGGCCAACGACGCGATCGCGCGGATCACGCGCGACGACACACCGAGCCTCTTCGCGGACGAGCCGCTCACGCGGCTCCGTCTGTACCGTCACCGTGATCGGGTGCTCGACGTGCTCACCGACGAACACGGCAATCGTTCGATCATTCGCTGGGGTCACCTCGATGCGGCGGAACTGATTCGTCCGGACCCGCACGAGCCGTGGCGTCTGGTCGTGAAGCACGATCACGGCCTAACGACAGTTCGTGGTGACGACGGACTGCGGACGGCGGCCAAAATGCTCGCGGCACTGAACGCGGCCGGCGCGTTGCCGGATGACGTTCGCCGCGCGACGGCAAAGATCGAGGATGCCGAGGACGAGCAGGGCTACTTCTCCCGCATTGTCGCCCTCGCGATGCGAACGGGCTGGGGGCGATTCCCCGACGCTCCGGTGAGCCCCGACGCCGCTCCGGTTTCGTCGTCCGCGGCGGAGCGCCTCGCGTTGCACATTGCCAACCGATCGTTCTGGGGGCGCGGCTCGATCACGAGTGAGCCCAGCACGCTCATGCTGCGTCTCCCGATGGTCGATCGGCTCGCGCTCGAGATGGCGGCGAACGAGGACACTGAGCGGCGCGCGCTCGAGGGTGAGCTGGTCGAGCTCGAGCGCGCGTGGAAGGAGGCCGAAGAGATCGCGGCCATCGCCGACGGCATGTTCGGCGGCGAAGAGCTCGAGGAGTTCCGACAGGAGCACGCCGCTCGCCAGCTCGCCCGCGCGACCCGCCCTGGTGGCTGAGGGATTCAGCTCCGCCGCTGGCGTTTCGAACAGGCGCCGTGTCACGGCGCCCGCGTGATGCGACGGCCCGTATTTCGGTGTGGTGTTGTCGCCACGACCTGGCATCCCCGGCGCGCTAAACCGCTCCCGGACGTAGTTTATTCGCGGCCGAGCCTGGCATGAGAGGTGCCCCCTGCCAGCCCAACTTACGACCCGGTTATGGGGAATCGATGCACGAACCCACGCGCCGTTCGCCGCTGATACCGCTCGCCCGTGTCGCCACGCTCGTCGCCATCGGCGATCTCGTGACCAAACAGCTCGCCGTTCTCTGGATCGGAGCGCTCGAGCCGCGCGCTACCGGCGCTGCCATCAGGTTCGGCGTCGTGCACAATGACAAAGGCGCGTTCGGGCTCAGCATCGGCGACTACACGTGGCAACTGAGCCTCGCGCTCACGCTCGCGGCGATCGCGTTGATCATTCCAGTCGCAAAGGACCTGTCGCGGATCGACGACCGCGCGCCAATGGCGCTTGGCCTCATTGCGGGTGGTGCGATCGGGAATCTCGTGAGCCTGCTCGTGAACCGCGCCGGCGTCGTCGATTTCATCGCCCTGCAGCGCGCTGATGGCGTCGGGATCGTTCTGAACGCGGCGGACGTGGCAGCCTATGCCGGCGTCGCAATGCTGACCCGCACCGCGGCCAGGGTCGTGTCGGCGATTCGACGAAACCGCGAGGCCGCCGTCGTCGAAATCGGCAAGCAGAGAGACACCGCACTCACACGCCTCGCGGACGTCGAAGTGCAGCAGGTGGTTGCGCAGGACAGCGTTCGTTCGACGGAGCCACTGAGCGTTCCGCCGCGCTCTCCGCGTCCGGTGGCCGATCGCGAGGTCAATCTGCGGATCATTCACGCGGATGGTGCTCCCGATCGCCGTCGTCGAAGTCTCTCCACTCGGCTTCGGGACCGCGACGGTGGTGCCCGGCCGTCCGCCGCGTCTCCCTATCTGCGCCCGATGTCGCACCTCGGCGACAACCGCCCCGGCCGATAAGGAAAGGGAAGCTCCGTCAACACGGCCGCTTCAATTTGCGCCGCGTCGTAGTGATATTGGCCTCTCATGGCCGCCAAGCCCACGACCGTGCTGGACTCGCGCGCGCTCGCGCGCACCCTCCGTCGCATGGCCGACGAGATCGTCGAGCTGTTCGACGGAGTCGACAATCTGATTTTCGTGGGAATTCAGCGGCGAGGCGTGCAGCTCAGCGACCGTCTCGCCGACATTCTCGATGACCGCGAGCAGGTGAAGGTTCCTCGCGGCTCTCTCGACATCACGCTCTACCGCGACGACCTGCAGACCGTCGGCCCGCGACCGGTCGTCGGTCCCACGAAGCTACCGTGGGACCTGAACGGCAAGCGCGTGCTGATCGTCGACGACGTGCTCCACACCGGCCGAACCGTGAGGGCTGCACTCGATGAGCTCGCGGACTTCGGCCGCCCGTCGCGGATCGCGCTCGCCGTGCTCGTGGATCGCGGGGGGCGCGAGCTTCCGATCCACGCGGACATCGTCGGCAAGCGCGTGGACGTCGCACCGACTGATCGCGTCGATGTCCTCGTGTCCGAGCTTGACGGGTCCGACGGCGTCGTTCTCGTCAGGCGGGAGAACGCGGCGTGACGACCCCGCTCGGGAAAGACCTGTTGGCGCTCGAGCCACTGACCCCCGAGCAGATTCGACTGATTCTCGACACCGCGGAGCCGTTCAAGGAGATCAGCGAGCGCGCGATCAAGAAGGTGCCGGCGCTCCGTGGGTCGACGATCGTGAATCTGTTTTTCGAGGCGTCCACGCGAACCCGCGTGTCGTTCGAGTTTGCCGAGAAGCGCCTGTCCGCCGACACGGTGAACGTTACGGCCTCGGGGTCGAGCGTCTCGAAGGGCGAGACCCTTGTGGACACGGCGCGCAACCTCGAGGCGATGCGCATCGACATGGTGGTCATCCGCCATTCCGCCTCGGGGGCGGCGCAGTTTCTCGCGGAGCGGATCGAGTCGAACGTGATCAACGCCGGCGACGGAACCCACGAGCATCCGACACAGGGACTGCTCGATCTTCTCACCCTGCGTGACCGATTCGGGTCGCTGGAGGGCCGCCGCATTTGTATCTGCGGTGACGTGCTCCACTCGCGCGTCGCGCGCTCGAACATCTGGGGGCTCAAGAAGCTGGGTGCCGTCGTCGGCGTGTGCGGTCCGCGCTCGCTCCTGCCGAACGCGATCGCCGACCTCGGGGTCGAGGTGTTCGACCGAATCGAGGCGGCGATCGAGTGGGCCGAGGCACTGAACGTCCTGCGCCTTCAGCTGGAGCGCATGCAGGCCGGCTACATCCCGTCGCTGCGCGAATACAATCGTGTCTTCGGCGTGACGCGCGAGCGCCTCGAGCGCGCGCCACGCGATCTCCTCATTCTTCACCCCGGCCCCATGAATCGTGGCGTCGAGATCGATTCCGACGTCGCCGATGGCCCTCACAGCGTGATCCTCGATCAGGTAACGAACGGCGTCGCGGTTCGCATGGCGGTGCTCTATCTGCTTGCCGGCGGTGCGCCGGAGCTGGCTGACGCCGCGAAGGGAGGAAGCGACCGGTGAGCGCTCGGGAATCGGGAATCGGGAATCGGGAATCGGAACGACGGGAACCGGGAAGCGGGAACCGAGCTCCCAGCGTTAGGCATGTGGTGTTGCGCGGCGGGCGCGTGCTCGATCCGTCGCAAAACCTCGACGGCATGGGCGATCTCGTGCTGGCCGACGGGAAGATCGAGGCCTTCGAGACCGCGGCTGGCGCGTCGTATGCCGACGACTACGAGGTCATCGACTGTTCGGGGCTCGTTGTCGCGCCCGGGTTCATCGATGTCCACTGCCATCTGCGCGAGCCGGGCCGCGAGGACGTCGAAACCATCGCCACCGGTGCGCGAGCGGCGGCCGTCGGCGGATTCACGGCCGTGTGTGCGATGCCCAACACCCAGCCGGTCACCGACAATCAGGCAGCTGTCGGGTTCGTGCTGCGCCAGGGCCAGACGGCGAACGCGGCCCGCGTGCATCCCATCGGGGCGATCTCGTTAGGTCAGGAAGGGAAGTCGCTGGCGGAGTTCGGCGAGATGGTGGGCGCCGGGGCGGTCGCCGTGAGCGACGACGGTCGTCCGGTCGCGAGTGCTCACCTCATGCGCACGGCGCTCGAGTACGCTCGCACGTTCGGCATTCCGGTGGCGGACCATTGCGAGGAGCCCACGCTCGCCGCGGGCGGCGCCATGAACGAAGGCATCGTGAGCGCGCGACTCGGTCTCAAGGGCATCCCTTCGGAAGCCGAAGAGATCATGGTCATTCGCGACATCCTGTTGGCGCGACGGACGGGCGGCCACGTGCACCTGTGCCACATGAGCACGAAGGGCTCGATAGAGCTCATCCGGTGGGGGAAAGAGCGCGGCATTCGTGTCACGGCGGAGGCCTGCCCCCACCACCTCTCGCTCACCGAAGACGCCGTCGACGGGTACAACACGAACGCGAAGATGAATCCGCCGCTGCGCACGGCGGAGGACGTGGAGGCCGTTCGCGATGCTGTCCGCGACGGCACCATCGACCTCGTTGCGACGGACCACGCGCCACACCATTACGACGAGAAAGAGCGCGAGTTCGCCGACGCGCCCAATGGCATCGTCGGCCTCGAGACCGCGCTCGCGGTCGTCAACACCTGGCTGGTGAAGCCGGGGATCATCGACCTGACGACGCTGATTGACCGGATGTCCGTTTCCCCGGCCACCACATTCAATCTGCCGGGTGGGTCGTTGCGGCGAGGAAGCGTCGCGGACGTGACGGTGTTCGACGCCACGCGCGAATGGACCGTCGACCCCGCCAGGTTCGTCTCGAAGGGGCGAAACAGCCCGTATGGGGGCTACAGCCTATATGGGCGTGTGATGTGTACCATTGTGGGCGGCAAGATCGTCCATCGGGCGACGGGGTAGCGTGGTGTACGGCTCGCTGCCGGCGCGTCGGGAGATCGTCCAGGTCTGCAGGCGCCTGTACGACCGTGGCTTGATCGCGGGACCGGACGGCAACGTCTCCGTGCGGCTCCCCGGCGACCGTGTGCTCGTGACCCCGGCAGGGATGTCGAAGGTGGACGTGACGGAAGAGGACCTCGTCGAGCTTTCGCTCGACGGTCAGCACCGGCGCGGAGCGCGGCGTGCGTCGTCAGAGGTGGCGGTGCACCTGCGCGTCTACCAGCGGCGTCCCGATGTTCAGGCGGTCGTCCACGCGCACCCGCCAACCGCGACGGGTTTCGCGGTTGCGGGCGAGTCCTTCTCGGCGTGTGTACTGCCGGAGATCATTTATCAGGTGGGCTGGGTGCCGTTGGTTCCATACGCGACCCCCGGTACAATGGCGTTAGCCGATGCGTTCGAGCCGTTCGTGGCGCGACACGATGCGTTTTTGATGGCGAACCACGGAGCAACGACGGTTGGACCGTCGTTGCTTCTCGCGCACCAGCGAATGGAGAGCCTCGAACACACGGCGAAGATCCTGTTGACCGCTCGGCTGCTTGGTCGAGTACAGACGTTAGGGCCGGACGACGTGCGGGCGCTCGAGGCGGCGCGAGCCAAAGCGTTTCCCGGCGAGATCTATCCAGGCTGCCCCGTGCCGGGTGGCCGCGAGGAGTGAAGCATGAGCGACAGCAACAACTGGATGGACGCGCTGAACGCGCTGATGGAAGAGCGCAATCGATACGAGCAGTGGCTCGCTCAACTCGACGCGCGCAAGGGAACCACACCGACCCACGTGTTCGCTCGCGTGCGCGCCGATTACGATGAGCGGTTGACCAAGGTCCTCGACCAGCTCGCGGGTCGTGCGACGGAGCTCCAGAGCACCGCCAGCACGCTCGCCGAAAAGGTCGCCGCGCTGTACGCGGACGAGACGACGCTGCGAGACGAGCGAGCCGAAGCCGAGCTTCGTGCCATGGTCGGCGAGTTCAGCCTCGATCACGCTCGCGATGCGATGCAGCGCTGCGATGAAGCCATCTCGGCGCTTGGCGCCGAGCGGGCGCAGGTCGGTGCTGAGCTCGGGCGCGTACAGGAGATTCTCGCCGTCGCTGTCCGCGCGCCGACCCCGCCGGCAGGCGAAGAGTCGGTCGTTCCCATCGAGGCGCTGGCTCCCGCCAGGGCCGCGGTACCACCCACCGTGGTGCCGCCCGCCCCAGTGCCGCAAGCAGCGCAGCCCGCTCCGCAGCCCGCGGCGCCTCCGCCGCCACCCCCGGTTCGTCCCATGTCCTCTTCGGGCTTTGACGAATTGGCCTTTCTGCAGTCCGTCGTCGACCGGCCAGCTCCAACGCGACCGGCGGACGTCGCGCATGCCGCACCCGCACCACGCGTGGAGTCTCGCCCTGAAATTCGCGGGGAGCCAGTTCCGGCGCGCGCCGCGATGATGCAGCCGGCCGAGGTCGAGGTGCCGGCAGGCCTGAACGGATCCGCGGCGCGCCGCAATGTGGCCCCCACGCCCGTGCTGACCTCAGCGCCGCTCGTGGAGAAGGAGGTTCAGCACCCCGATTCCGCACTCACGCCGGGAAGCATTCCTGCCTTCCTCAAGGACGTGCCGACCGAGCAGATCAAGACGCTCAAGTGTCAGGAGTGCGGGACGATGAACTATCCTACCGAATGGTACTGTGAGCGCTGCGGTGGCGAGCTCGCGGCGATGTAAGGCCACGAGCCGATGAAAACGAAAGGGCCCGGACTTTGTCCGGGCCCTTTTGCTTCGAGAACCAGCGCGCCGGGTTACGCCTTGGCGTGCGTGGCCAACCGGCTCTTGTGACGGGCCGCGGCGTTCGAGTGAATGAGGCCCTTTCGCGCGGCGCGGTCCAGCATGCTCACCGCCGTGAGGCGCTCCTCGGCCGTGGCGCTCGGAGCCTTCGCCTTCTTGAGCGCGGTGCGCAGCGCGGACCGCTGCGCGCGATTGCGCACGGTGGCTGCGCGAGCCTTTCGCATGTTCTTCTTCGCGGACGCGATATTCGGCACGTCGTATCTCCAGAATTCCTGAATCAGTGTTCGAAATAGAGCCACGAACCTTACCAGTACGGACGCCCGATGTCAAGGCAGCGCAGTTAGTTGGGTCGGGCAAAGAAAGTCTCGCTGTCGATGCATAACGTGGATCGATCGCGCACGCTGAATTGGCAAAAACACATTCGTCCGCGGGTGATTTTTTGCTTTGACTCAGGCGTGCAGTGCCGCTAGCTTTTCGCCGTGCCGTCCGTCGTAGCAAGCCCATGGACATCGACACGCTAGTCGAGCCAGCCCTAACGGGGCAGCTCGACTTCGACGCCCCCGTCGAGCCGCGCCGGCTCGAGGCGGTGTCTGACGTCGCGACGCCGTTCGTCATCGAGCTGTCGCAATTCAGCGGTCCGCTCGATCTCCTGCTGTCGCTCATTCGCGACGAACAGGTCGACATCTATGACATCCCGATCGCGCGCATTGCCGAGCAGTTCCTCGCGCGCATCCACCTCATGCAACTCGACCAGGCGGCCGACTATCTCGAGATGGCCGCGCGACTGCTCCGCATCAAGGCGCAGATGCTGCTGCCTCGCAACGAGCTCGATGATGCGTGGGAAGACCCGCGCGCGGAGCTCGTGCGGCGACTGCTCGAGTACCAGCAGATGCGCGAGGTGGTGGATGTCCTCGAGCGACTCGGAGAAGAGCGTCGCGGCCGATTCGCGCGCGCGTACGTGCCGCAGCAGATCGCTCCGCCCTCGGCGCCGCTCGCGCTTTCGCTCTCCGAGCTGCTCGCGGCGACCGATCGCGTGCTGCGCGTTGCACGAGAGCCCGTCATCCATGACGTTGTCGCTCGCCCTCTCGATGTCGATGGTGCGATCGCGACCGTGCGTGCCGTCCTCGCGCTGCGCGCGACCGCGCGATGGCGCGACGTGTGCCCGCCGGCTTCCC
>Ga0163163_10003091_pt1 | contig 14112 bp, 7 predicted proteins | sample S65metaG_FD_119766 | JGI IMG/M metagenome (GOLD analysis project Ga0163163, IMG submission 119766) | Switchgrass rhizosphere microbial communities from Kellogg Biological Station, Michigan, USA - S6-5 metaG | ecosystem: Host-associated > Plants > Roots > Rhizosphere > Soil | place: USA: Michigan... | reverse complement strand
TCAGTGCCGATCGCGGAGACGCGCTTATAGCCTTGCTCGCAAGCCCATTGCCCGAGCGCATGGGTCGGCTGCGACGAGACCCACGTGGAGAATACGGTGTACGGAAATTTGTCGGATTGACGCTGGGCAATGTCGTCCCCGGTGGTGATGGTACCGATGAAGAGCGTCTTTTCCTGGGTCGAAATCGGCGCCAGTGCATAGGCTGCCGTGCCCAGCACAGCGCCGACGAGCATGTCCACTTTGTCCTGCAGAATAAGTTTCTTGGACATGGACACGTCGCCGTCGACGGTGCCCTTGTCGTCCTCGACGATGAAGGTGACTTTGGCGCCGCCGAGCGTGCCGTTGTGCTCGTCCAGATACATCTGGAAGCCGTTGATCATGTCGGTGCCGAGCTGGGTGATGATGCCCGTGCGCGGCGCCAGGAATCCGATCTTGAGCTCTTGTGCCTGTGCCGGCATCGCGCTCGCGGCAGCGACGCACAGCAATGGAAGTATCCGCCTCAGTCTGGTCATCGTCGCCCTCCCCTTTATGTGACGTTGCTTCTGCCGGAACACAGTGCAATCGGGTTTTCTGAAGACTAGCAATTCGCGCCGACGCTCCGGAAGAGGCGGCGACAACAAGCCCTGATGTGGGCGCCTGCCCAAGCGAAAGTATTGCGATCAATCGACGTTCTGCGCGTCCTTGTACATGACCTTATGGCGTGTTTCCGCCACCCAAGCGTCGATCTGCGAGTCCGTCATGTAGTGGGAACGATCAAAGGAATTCCAGTTGGTGATCTCGCTTAGATTCTTTTTCCATCTCTTGTAAGGCGGTTTGGCCGGCGGGCCGAAGCACATGATGTCGAGCACTGACAATTCATCGGGGATGCCGAGCAGCGGCTTCATCGCCTTCTGTGCTTTCTCCTGCCCGATCGCCGTGACCCACCAGACATTGTAACCGAGCGCGGCCGCGGCGAGATGCGCCGACATCGTCGCCGCCGCCACGCTTTGCAGCAGAATCCGCTCGGCATTTTCCTTGTACATCTTGTCGAGCTCCGATCCGTCGTTGAGGACCGGAAAAGCCTTGACCCAGCGGAAATCGCTGGCGACGACAATAAATCCCGGCGCGGTCGCCAGTCCGCGATAGTCCGGCGTCGGAAACTTCATCTTCAGCTTGGCCCGGATGGTCTGTTCTTCACGGAAATATTCCATGATCTTGTTTTTGAGGTTCTGATCCGTGACGACAATGAAATGCCAGGGCTGCGCGTTTGCCCCCGAAGGCGCGTGGCGCGCCGCTTCGAGGATCATGTCGTAGTGCTCGCGCGGCACCACGCAATTCGGGTCGAACGCCCGCGTCGTAATCCTGTTTCTGATGACCTCCATGAGCGCATCGTATTTCGTGCGATCAGTAAAGTCGTTCTTGGGTGCTGACGCGACTTGCGACATGGCTTCCTCCGCCCGGCGGTGACGTTCAACGCTAGCATCTTTGTCTCGTTCGATCACGGGAGCTCTGCGGCTCTCAGTCGATCAGATCGTCGGCGAGAGCAAGCAGCGTCGGTGGCAAGTGAAGGCCGAGCTGTTTTGCCGTACCGAGATTGATCGCCAGCCGGTATTTTGAAGCTTGCTCTACGGGCAGGCCTGCCGGTTTGTCACCTTTGAGGATCTTGTCGATGTAGGTGGCAGCGCGCCGGGTGAGGTCGGCCTGGTCCGGCGCGTAGCTCATGAGACCGCCCGCCTCCACATTCTCCCGGGTCCCGAACATGCTCGGCAGCCGGTGTTTGATCGCCAGCTGCGCCAAAGGCGTTCGCTCGACCCGCGTCAAGGTCGATGCGGCAACGAAGACGCCGCCGACGCGCTCCCGCGCCATCGTCGCGAATGCGCCGTCGAAATCCTTGCTGGCGCGCACCGGTACTGAATAGATCTGAATTCCGAGCTTTGCGCCGGCGGCCTCGGCCGACTGCAAAGTAGGACGGCCCGATGCGACCGTGGAATTCCAGAACACGCCCAACCGCGTCAGCTGGGGCACCGCTTCCTTCAAGATCGCGAGCGCCTTCGCGGTGAGATCCGATTGCATCACCGACAGCCCGGTGATGTTTCCGCCCGGACGTGGAAGGCTCGTCACATGCCCCGTGCCGATGGGGTCCGCATGGGTGGCGAACACAATTGGTATCGCCTTTGTCACCTCTTTGGCGGCGCCGACTTCCGTCGAAGACGTAGCGAAAATGACATCGACATTCATGCGGACGAGTTCGGCAGCGCGTTCACGCAGCTCGTCGATCGTCTCGGCCCAGCGGAACTCAATGGTGATGTTCTTGCCCTCGACATAGCCGAGCTCGCGCAAGCCTTCCCGCAATGCTGCCACCCGGTTAGCCGAGGCCGAGGCAGTACCGAAGCCAAGGAATCCGACGACGGGAGGCGTCGTTCGTTGCGCCCAAGCCATGCGCGGCCATAGGACCGCCGCGCCTGCCAGAAGCGTGATGAAGTCGCGCCGCTTCACGAATCCCCCCCAAAAGCTCCAGCCGCCATCGTACCGGCCGAAGCCGCTGTTTTGGAAGAGGACTCGCCGTCGCCGGTTACGCGCGTGGCGGACGGCGACGCTCGTGAAACCACGCGCGATATTGCGTCATCTTGGACCGCTGTGCGGAGGGCGCATGGCGCTTGCAGGTGGCCGCCTCCTGGCTGCCTTCCGGCGCACCCCACCGCAGCTCAACGCAATCATTGACGTTGTAGGCCATCTCCAGGGCCGTCGCGCGATCCATGACGTCCTTGAGCGCCAGCGTCCATTGCGAGCCGTCGGTGCGCGGATAAGTAAACTTGCGCGACGCAAGCTCGGAAGCGAGGACGCGCTCAAGCTCGGCCTTCACGTCCGCCGGACTCCTGCCGCTCGGCATCGCATAACGCTCGGGCCGCCGCGCAACGCGATCCGGGAAGTGACGCACCACATCCATTGCGATCAGCAGGCGCAGGTCGCGTGATGGTGTCGCGAAATCTTCCCACGCGCCGGTCGTTTCGAAGATCGCCGGTCCGTCCGGCATCGATGCTTCGCCCTTGCCGCTGGTCTGATACTTGCGGCCGTTCTCGACCGACGTCACACGCGTCTTCACCTGCTCTTCAAGCGAAGTAATCGTTTCCAGCATCGCGCGCTGCGGATCGAGCGGCGCCGGCGACATCACGTCATCCATGCGGTCGTAGAAGTCCTCGACCTTGAGATGCGACGGCTGGAGCGAAAAATCGCCGTATTCCGGGTTCTTCGCGATTTCGGCATTGTTCAGACGATGCAGGGCATGGTTCTTGTCGGGCACGATCGGCCGGAAGCGCTTGAAGCCTGGGCCGCCGAGCGCGGGATCCACCGCATACAGGAAGTTGCCGCGCCAGAAACGCTTGCGCGCGACGGTGCCGTCGGGCTGGCCGTCGACCGCAAGGAAAACGCCCGCGCCGTCGCTGGTCTGCGGCACGCGCTTCACCAGCATCAAAATATGTCCGTAGGGGTCGGCGTAGATGGTACCCGGACGCAGCGTGTCCTGCGTCAGAGACACCGGATAGTAGTCGGTATTGTCGTCGCTCGCGCGCGTGCGCCCGGTGCCGGAGTGCACGCCGTCCGCGACGACGCGCATGTAGTTGCCGAACGATGCGGCAAGATTTCCGCCTTTTCCGGCCTCGGCACTCTGGATGCTCGCCCAGCCGACGCAGGTCGGCGCATTGCCGCCGCCGCCGCGCGAGCATTTCGAGAAGCCGAACGGCAGTCCCATCTTGAAAGCAAAATAGGCGCGCAGGAAATAAGGAAGATCGGCGCAGTCAGGACGAAGCACGATCTTCATCTCGTCTTCGCCGAGACCAAGATGGTTGAACAAGACGTTGCGGGATTTGTCGCGCAGCACTTCGTGCAGCGCCGGCCATGACGGCGCGGCGTCGAGCGGTGCATCGAACAGCTTCTCGACCCAGGCCGAGAACAGGTTCTCCATTCCGCGATCCCAGGTATTGCGCACCGGCCATACGCTTCCGGCCGCGCCTTGCGGCCGCGGCGGCTGATCGCCGCGCACGGAGATTTCGCGGGCCACATTGCCGCAGTCCGACGAAGCGAGCGTCGCCCGCCATTTTCCGGCGGCTGGCGCATTCACCTCGGCGAACCAGAAATAAGGCGGCCCGCCGAAGCGCTTGCGCGACTTGGCGGCGACGCTTCCATCGGGCGCAACCAGCGACAGCTCGCCGTCGAGCGGCTTCTCTGACGTAAAGACTACCCGCAACGGCGCGCCCTTCCATGGTGCGACCGGCGAGGCCAGGACCGCGAGGTTCGACTCCTCACAGGCGCCGGACCGGCCCTGCGCCTGAGAGGCTGTGGCTGAAAAAGCAAAAATCGCGGTCGCGATCAGCAACGAGGCCGTCGCAGGAGTCCGGCGTGGCGGCAGCAAACGAGCCCCCCTGTCCTGAATCGTCCCTGGGCCGAAAGATAACAAAATTGCGGTCCCCTTGGCCAACCAATCCAACGCCGGATTCCGGTGAAATTAGGGAGATACCGCCGCAGTTTCCGGCGGAACTGCCCGGCTAGCCCGCGCCGGCGCAAGAATTGGCTAACCATCCGCTTTCACGCGTTGCTTATACCGCCCGGCCTATCGTGCGGGGCCTTTTTTCGAACGTTTCAGCCCGCACGGCAGAACCAAGCCATGGCCCGCTCATCGTCGGAGTCGATCCCGGTCGCGCGCAGCGAAAGGCTGGTCCTGGGACTTTTTACCGCAGCGGTATTTCTGAGCGCGCTGTTGCTGTTCGGCGTGCAGCCAATGTTCAGCCGCATGGTGCTGCCGCAGCTTGGCGGCTCACCGTCGGTCTGGTCGGTCGCGATGGTGTTCTTCCAGTCGATGCTGCTGGCCGGCTATGCCTACGCGCATTTCCTTGCGGGCACACAAAATCGCCGGCTGGCTGTCGCCATGCACCTCGCGCTCCTGACCGGCGCGCTTTTGATGCTGCCACTGTCGATTGCCGATTGGGGCGCGCCTCCGGCATCCGGGACGGCCTTCTGGCTGCTGGGCCTGTTTACGGTCTCGATCGGGCTGCCGTTCTTCGCGCTCGCCGCGAACAATCCGCTTCTGCAGACATGGTTCGTGCGTACCGGGCACCGCGAAGCGCACGACCCTTATTTTCTCTATGCGGCCTCCAACATCGGCAGCTTTCTCGCGCTCCTCTCTTATCCTCTGCTGCTCGAGCCTGCTTTCACGCTGCACACGCAGGGCTGGATGTGGAGCGGCGGCTTCGTGTTGCTCGTTGCGTTGATTGCCGCCTGTGGCATCGTCATGCTGCGATCCGGTTCGGATGCAGTCCCCGGACACCAGGCGGATTTCACCGGGGCGAAACCAGCCTGGCTGCTGATCGGCCGCTGGATCTTCCTCTCCACCGTGCCATCTGGCCTGCTCGTGGCCGTCACCGCGCATATTTCAACCGAACTGACATCGGCGCCACTCCTCTGGGTGATGCCGCTGTCGCTTTATCTTCTCACCTGGGTCCTGGTGTTTCAGCGCAAGCCGGCGCTTTCGCACGACCTGGTTTTGCGTCTCCAGCCCTTTGCGGTCGCCGGGATTGTCGCATTGCTTTATCTCGGCCACCGCGTGCCTATGGTCGCGAGCCTGGTCGGCCATCTGTTTGCATTTTTCATCATTGCCATGGCCTGTCATGGCGAGCTGGCGCGCACGCGGCCGGCGCCTGCATATTTGTCGTCGTTCTACGTCTCGTTGTCGTTTGGCGGCATGCTCGGCGGCCTCTTTGCCGGCCTGCTCGCCCCCTACATTTTCTCGTGGATCGCGGAGTACCCGATTCTCGCGGCACTGGCGGTTCTCGGCCGCCCCTGGGCGCCAAGGCACCGAAGAGACATCTGGTTCTGGGTTGCGGCGCTCGGCGCCGGCGCCTTTGTCATATTTGCGTTCTTGCCGGTCAACGGCACGGGAGCGACAGTGCGCCAGCTCGACATGGCGGTTTTGTCCCTCGCGGCGCTGTCAGTCTTGTTCATGCGCGACGCGCGCAAATCCGCGGTGATTGTCGTGTTGGCGCTGATTGTCGCGCACACGCAGCACACGGGCCAGACCTCGATCCGCAGTTTCTTCGGCGTCAATATTGTCTTTGACACCTACGACAAGCGCTTTCGCATCCTCCAGCACGGCTCGACCATTCACGGGGCCGAGGAGCTGGTCGACGGCAAGCCGGTGCCAGGACGGCCGAAACCGCTGACTTACTACCATGCTGGCGGACCGATCACGAAAGCGATCGAGGCGGTGCGGGCCCGCAAGGCCGGGCCGCTGCGCGTTGCCGTCATCGGTCTCGGGGCGGGTGCGCTGGCCTGCCGCATCATGCCGAACGAGACTTGGCGATTCTTCGAGATCGATCCGACCGTGATCGACATCGCGCGTGATCCGAAATACTTCACCTTTGTAAGCACATGCGCTCCGGACCTGCCGATCGTGCTGGGCGATGCGCGGCTGACAATGGCCTCGGAACGGGCGGGCTTCTACGACGTGATCGTTGTCGACGCCTATTCATCCGACGCGGTACCGGTGCATCTCGCAACCCGGGAAGCCATGGCGATCTACAAATCGCGGCTCGCACCTCATGGCGTTGTCGTCATGCACATTTCAAACCGCCATCTCGAGCTGGAAAGCGTCGCCGCCGGCATTGCGGCCGCCAACGGGATGAAAACCTGGCTCTGGAATGATCCCAAATTTGGAACGAACATCGCCGAACTCACCTCTCCGTCGCACGTCGCCGTCGCCGCGGAGCGTTCGGAAGACGTCGGGACGATCGCGGCATCGGAGCGCTGGACCTTGACCGCGCCCGACCCTGGCCAGCGCGTATGGACCGACGACTACTCGAACATCGCCGGCGCGTTCTGGCGTAAGCTCAGGCAGCGGTGGTCCGACCCCGAGGTTCACTGAACATTCGCGGCGCTCGCGAGATTGATCAGTCAGTTCGTGACCAGATTGATCTCTTTCACAAGGCGGGCGTATTTCTCCGAGTCGGACTTCGCCAATTTGCCGAGTTCGTCGCTTCCACCGCCGACCGGCTCGATGGCACCTTTGTCGAACGTGCCCATCAGTTTCGGATCCTTCAGCGCCTTGTTCATCTCTTCGTTCAGCCGCGCGATGATCGCCGGCGGCGTACCCGCCGGAACGAATGCGCCATACCACGCTTCGAGCACGACGCCCTTGTAGCCCGATTCATCGATCGTCGGCACGTCCGGCAGCAAACGGCTTCTCTTCGCCGCCGAGGATGCCAGCATCTTGATCGTGCCCGCCTGCGCGTGCGGCATCATGGACGTCGGGCCGAGGATCGCGACCTTGACGTGCGCCGCGATGAGATCGTTGATCGCCTGGCCCGCCCCGCGATAGGGCACGTGATCGAATTTGACTCCGGTTTCCTTCTTGAGCCACTCGCACAAGACATGCTGGTTCGATCCGACGCCCGACGTCGCAATGCCAACGCCCGGATTGGCCTTCGCGTACTCGACCAACTCCTTGAGCGTGCTCACGCCGATCGAGCTGTGCGCGGCGAGAATCTGGCCGTGCCGCCCGAGATAGCAGACCGGGATCAGCTCTTTCGTGTAGTCGTAGCTGAGCTTCATGATATGCGGCGCGCTGGCCGCGTTGTCATTGGTGATCAGAATTGTGTAGCCGTCGGGCGCGCTCTTCATCGCTGCGTCCATGCCGATGGTCCCGCCGGCGCCAGTACGATTTTCCACCAGCACCTGCTGCCCAATCGTCAGTGACATGCGCTCTCCAAGAGACCGCGCGATGAAATCGATTGCGCCACCCGGAGCCAACGGCACGATGAAACGTATGGGCTTGTTCGGCCAGTCCCCGCCTTGCGCCCATAATGACCGCGGCCCGGCAAGGCCGGCAGCAACCGCGCCGGTGACACCGAGCAGCAGTCCGCGACGATCGAGTTTCGACATGAGCGCCCCCGCACCTGATACCAATTGCGAAAGGCTATCAATCATTGCGCTGGCAGCCTAGTCGCCCAACGCTGTCAAAAGCGGCGGCGAATCATCGCATTAGCGGGTGGGGAACTTATTGGCGGGGCAAAGATTGGTTTAGCGATCGGAGGCGTACCATGATCAAAACGGAAACTGGTGCGGCTGAGATGCGTCAACCCACCGACGACATTGCCTGGCGGCATTTTTGGCTGGCAAATGTGGCGGTGGAAACCGACGGGAGGCTGGCAGCGCGCGCCCCCCGTCCTGAGTTGCGGCCGAGAAAAGATTCCCTGAGCCGTCGCCTGCAGAGGCTTCGCCATATGCGGGCGATACTGGGCGCACCGCGGCACTAGACTTAAAAATTTTGTACCCGCGCCTTTGACCGCGCGGGTACGTATGTTGGATCAAAATCGAGCTGCTGCGATCGTCGCAGCGCGATCGACTATCGATCAGCCCGGGCAGACGGACAGGCCGGTGCAGGCACCGAGCGTATAGTTCGCGGCAGTGACGTTGTCGCCGGCGGACTCGAGCGCCTCATCGGAAATCTCGAAACTCAGAATGCTGTCTTCGGTCTGCGCGAGCTCGATCTTGGTCATGGCCTAAATTCCTTTTTGCTGGCTCCCCTGTGGAGCTGTTTTACAAGTTAGGATTAGATCGTCAATTTGCATGTGACGGAAGTCACACAACTTGCGTTTTTTCGACGCTATCAAGCGTGTCGCTCTGTTTTCACCGGAAACACCCGTCTGCAAGCAACGCCGTTAACCGTGTTCGTGGTTATTTTTGCACGGTCATTCTGTTTTCGCGAGCGCAGCCCCGGAACGCGGAAGAATGATCCGAAACTCGGTGAACTCACCCGGCCTGGTGTCGACCTCGATCGACCCGCCGTGCTGCTTGACGACAATATCGTGACTGAGCGAAAGCCCGAGCCCCGTCCCTTCACCGGCAGGCTTGGTCGTGAAAAACGGATTGAAAATCTTTTCTCTCACATCCGGCGGAATGCCCGTGCCGTTGTCGCGAATGCGGATCTCGACGCTGTCACCCAGGCTCCTTGTCCCGGCCATAAGCGTCGGCTCGTAGCTATTTCCGCTTGCCTCGGCCTTGCGCTTGGTCGCCGCATAGAACCCGTTGACGATTAGATTCAGCAGCACCCGCGTGATCTCCTGCGGGAACAGGTCGGCAGCGCCCGCGCCCGCATCGAATGACCGCTCGAGTGTGATATTGAATCCCTGCTTCTCGGCTCGCGCTCCGTGATAAGCGAGATTGAGACTCTCCTCGACGAGCGCATTGACATCGACGATCCGGTGCTCCCCCGAGCCTTCGCGCGAGTGCAGCAGCATGTTCTTGACGATGCCATCGGCGCGTTTGCCGTGCTGCACGACTTTTTCGAGGTTGCTCCGCAAGGTACTCGTCAATTCGTCGACCTCGGCGCGCCTCTTGTCATCGAACGAAATCCCTTTCAGCGTATCCTGCAACTCATCGATCAATTCAGTTGAAATGGCCGAGAAATTGTTCACGAAATTGAGCGGGTTCTTGATCTCATGCGCAATGCCTGCGGTGAGCTGGCCGAGAGACGCGAGTTTCTGTGTCTGAACCAGGCGGTCCTGCGCTGTACGCAAATCTTCCAGCGATGCGGCGAGTTCGCGCGTGCGCGCCTGGACCTCCTCAAACAAACGAACATTCTCAATTGCGATTACCGCCTGGTCGGCGAAGGTTGTCACCAGTTCGATCTGCTTGTCGGTGAACGGGCGTGCTTCTCGCCGTTGCAGCGTGAACACGCCGACAATCGCGCCTTCTCTCATCAACGGCACACCGAGTCCGCTGCGCATGTTGGCGACACCCGCATAGTCCCGCAGTCGGCGTTGGTCGAGGTCCGGATCGGATAGCAGATCCGGAACGTGAATTGTCCGCTTTTCAAGAATTGCGCGCCCGAAGACCGATCCGCGGTCGGGCGCCGCGGGATACCGCGCAAAGAGCTCCTGCTGGTCTCGGGTGAGTCCGAAGGTCGAAGCGACCGGAAAGATATCGCCCTCGCGACGCCGGATGATACCGGTGTCCGCTTCGCAAACGCGAGCCGCGGACTCGACCAGCGTGTCGAGCACGGCCTGCAAATCAAACGTCGAACGACTGATGACCTTGAGCACGTCGGCGGTTGCGGTCTGCTGCTGCAGCGACTCGCGCAGCTCGTTGAGCAGCCGCGCATTCTCGATGGCGATGACCGCCTGCGCGGCGAAGTTGCTCACGAGCTCGATCTGCTTGTCGGTGAACGGACGGACTTCCCGGCGGTAAATTGCAATTGCGCCGACAAGCTCGTTGTCCTTGAGCATCGGCACGGCAACAAGGCTGCGCGTGCCGGCAATCTTGACGCTAGCCACGACGACGGGGTCGCCCCTCCGATACGACTCGGATTCTGCCAGATCGGTGATTTGCATTGGCCGCTTCGTTTCGATGACCCCCGCGATTGGCGTGCCGACGCCGGGGCGCATCTTGATCTCCTTTTGAAGCAAGTCGCGATATTCCGGCGGCGCGCCATAAATGGCAGCGGCCTTGAAATCCTTGCCATCGTGAAGCCAGAGATTGGCAAAGCCGGCCCCGCAAATGCGAACGGCGTTTTCCAGCATGGCATCGAACACCGGCTGAAGCTCACCGGTCGATGAGCTGATCACTTTCAGCACTTCGGCAGTCGCCGTCTGCTGCTGCAGCGACTCGCGCAACTCGCTGAGCAGCCGGGCATTTTCGATCGCGATCACGGCCTGGTCGGCAAAGATTCTTACCAGCTCGATTTGCTTGTCGGTGAATGGTTTTACGGTCGGCCGCGTCAGCACGAAGACGCCGATCACGACGCCGTCGCGCAATAGAGGAACACCGATATTGCTTCGATAGCCGCCGAGTTTCTGTCCCTGACGGAATGTGTACTCGGGATCGGCCAGAACATCCGGAACGTGAACGACCTTGCCTTCCAAGGCCGTGCGTCCGGTGATGGTTCCACGTTCGGGTTTGAATGGATTCTGTTTGGCCCATTCCTCGAACTCGGAAGGAAACCCGTGGTTTGCGGCTAATCTGTAAAGCCCATCGTCGCCCAGTTGGGAAATGATTGCCTGCTCGGCTTCGCACAACCGCGTGGCCGACTCGACGAGCGTTCGCAGTACGGCATTCAGGTCAAATGTCGATCGGCTGATGACCTTGAGCACGTCAGCGGTCGCGGTCTGCTGCTGGAGTGATTCGCGCAGCTCGTTGAGCAGCCGCGCATTCTCGATGGCGATGACGGCCTGCGCGGCGAAGTTCTTGACCAGCTCGACCTGCTTGTCGTTAAAGGAGAGCACCTCCTGCCTGTAGATGCTGATGACCCCAACCAGCTCATCATCCTTGAGCATGGGCACCGAAACGATTGTCCGGTAGCCGCCAAGGTCGGCGCCCGCAACCACAAAGGGGTCGCCTTGCCGGTACACGTCGCGCTGGGTGGCGTCGAGAATCTGGGCAGCGTCTTTGGTCGCTGCAGCTTGGCCAAGCGTGGTGTCAGGACTCGGATGGATGGCCTTGCCTTTACGTGCGCCGACGAATGCCGGAGGGGCGTTGTGGAACGCGCTCGCGTAAAACGCATCGCCCTTGTGCAGATACAGCGTGCCGAATTTGGCCCCGCATATGCTCGTCGCATTTGCGAGGATGGCATTGAAGACCGGCTCAAGCTCGCCCGGCGACGAGCTGATGACCTCGAGGACCTCGGCGCTTGCCGTCTGCTGCTGCAAGGATTCACGCAGCTCATTGAGTAGCCGCGTGTTCTCGATGGCGATCACCGCCTGCGAGGCGAAATTCTTGACGAGTGCGATCTGCTTGTCCGTGAACGGCCGCACCTCTTGGCGATAAATGCCGATCGCGCCAATCAACTCCTCATCCCTAACCATGGGCACGATCAGGAGGGTTCGCCCCCCGGCATATTTCGCGATCGGAGCGTCGGGATGCTCGGCAGCGGTATCTGCCACATGAACGATTTGCCTGGTCTCGACCAGGCGTTTGAGGTCACTTACTTTCTGCGGGTCGACCAGTGGCGCCCTCGCGTGAAATTCGGCAAATGCAGCCGGTGCATTATGAAGAGCCACGCGTCGGAACATGTCGCCATCCAACTGCAGCATTGAGCCGAAAGCGGCATCACAAATGCGGGTCGCATTTTCCAACAAGGTCCGGAACACGGTTTCCAACTCGCTTTGCGAACTGGATATGACTCTGAGCACTTCGGACGTCGCGGTCTGTTGCTCCAGCGACTCGGTTAGATCTTCGGTGCGCTGGCGCAACTCGTTGAGCAGCCGCGCGTTTTCGATGGCGATGACGGCCTGAGCGGCGAAGTTCGTTAGCAGCTCAATCTGCTTTTCGTTGAATGCCGCGGGTTCGGTACGATAGATGACAATCGCGCCCACCAACTCGCCGTCGCGCAGCATCGGAACACCAAGTACGGCGCGCGCGCCGGCAAATTTCACCAGAGCCCAGCTGGCATAAGGCTCTTCGGCCGTCATGTCGCTGATATGCGCGACCTTTCTCGTTTGCACGATGATACCGAGCACGGACCGCTCGAGCGGAACAACCGGATCGCGTCGCCTCAGGTCTTCGAATGCACGCGGTGCGTTGTGCAGCGCCGCCACGCGCATCCTGCTTCCATCATAAAGCGCCAGATTGCCGAAATGGGCGCCACAGATCCGAACCGCGTTTTCCAACATGGCTTTGAATACGGGTTCCAGCTCGCCGGATGAGCTTGAGATAACTTTCAGCACCTCCGACGTCGCCGTCTGCTGCTCTAGTGATTCAGACAGGTCGTCCGTGCGCTGGCGCAGCTCGTTGAGCAACCGCGTGTTTTCGATAGCGATAACGGCCTGTGCGGCGAAGTTCTGCAGCAGCTCGATCTGTCGCTCAGTGAAAGGACGTACCTCCTGGCGATAGATGACGATGGCGCCAATGAGCTTGTCGTCCTTGAGCATCGGCACGCCGACAAACGAGCGTGCTCCCGCTTTTTCGACGGTGACGACGCGCAATGACTCACGTTCGGCATAGGCCACATCCGCCTTCAGATCCGGAATGTGAAACATCCGTTTCTCACGGGCGATCTGACCGAGACCGGTGTTCGGTCTTGGGCGGATGGGTCCGTGTTTTTCCCAGTATGCGCGATAGGCCGGAGGGACATCGTGCAGGTGGGTCGCGTGAAACCGCTCGCCGTCATAAAGCAGGATATGTCCGAACTTGGCCTCGCAGATGCGCAAGGCGTTCGTGAGCATCGCCTCGAAGACCGGTTTCATGTCCCCTGGCGACGCGCTGACGACTTTCAGCACCTCCGACGTCGCAGTCTGCTGCTCCAGCGATTCCGAAAGATCGTCCGTGCGCTGACGTAGCTCGCCGAGCACGCGCGTGTTCTCGATCGCGATGACGGCCTGATTGGCAAAGGTCTTCAGCAGCGAAAATTGGCTCTTGGTGAGTGAGCCCGGCGCCAGCCGCACGACGCTGAGCGCGCCGATCGCGGTACGGCCGCGCATCAGCGGCACGATCGTAAGCGCGCGGAATCCGGTCGGCAGAAAGTTTTTCGCGCCAACGGCAAGTTCGGGCGGCGGTTCCCGGGCGTCAGGAATGTCCACCGTCTTTCGGTCGAGAAACGCCAGGCTGTGCATGTATTCGCGGCTGAGCGGGATAGGCCAGCGCTTCCGCCACATGTCTGCTCGCGTGGGATCCGTCGCGGCGAAGGCGACAGCGTGCAACATCTCTTCGTCGGGGAGCGCAATAAAAATGGCGGCGTCGGGAAAGATCTTTAGTCCGCTTTGCACGATCGCGTCGAAAACGGGCTGTGTGTCGGTCGGCGAAGTACTGATCAGCTTGAGAATTTCAGCAGTCGCGGCCTGCTGAAGCAGCGCCTCGTCGCGCTCGCGCGCGATCTGAGCGGACGTTGTGTCCTGGGGGGCGACAGCCTGACGACGCACGGGTTTTCGCGCAGTGCGTGTCTTCGCCGCCTTACGACCGGTCTTCCGCCGTTTCATTCCTTACGCCCCTGCCGATCATGGTACGCAGCAAACATGCGCGCAAAAAGCCCCGCGCGTGGCCTGCCTCCCAAGAGGCAATCTGCCTAAATATTAGCGCGCGCACCGCTCACGAGATGAGCAAGCTGCGCAGCAATTCGGCGGGCACGCCAAATTACCCAATTATATCCGTTGG
>Ga0163163_10003089_pt1 | contig 14114 bp, 6 predicted proteins | sample S65metaG_FD_119766 | JGI IMG/M metagenome (GOLD analysis project Ga0163163, IMG submission 119766) | Switchgrass rhizosphere microbial communities from Kellogg Biological Station, Michigan, USA - S6-5 metaG | ecosystem: Host-associated > Plants > Roots > Rhizosphere > Soil | place: USA: Michigan... | reverse complement strand
CCTTAGTGTGGCGGCGGTTCTATTGGTCCTCGGAGCGGGCGCGCTGTTCGTCGGGTCGTTCATGACTGCTGGTGCGGCTTCGCTTCTCAAGGAGCGGACCGACGGCGGGCTGCTGGATGATGCTGAGTGGACGGACGTGTCCGCTACCCGCGATCTGGTCTCGAACACGTCGCTCGCCGAGTTCTACGACACTGGCGCCGACGCCGCTCATATCACCCATCTGCTCGGGCTCGCGCGGCTACCGTCCAAAGAAGGGGTCCGTATTGTCGAGAACCTCCGCTCGCGTCTGAGCGACCACGTCTCCTATCTGAGGAACAGCGACGGTTTTCTGCCGATTGTTGTGGCCGCCATGCTGCGCGCAGCCGGCCAGACCCTGTTGCACACACGGCGAGTCTTCCGGCTGCCCGGCACCAGCGCCGCCACCCGGCTGCGACTGTGGCGGACGACGGCACGACGGCGTTTTCGGGTGTGCTGGCGTGCCGGCACGACCATCGCGTGGGGAGTCGTCACGGCCGCGCTGCTGCTGTGGCGCTCTTCGAGCTTTCCACTAGACGTCGTCGGCCGTCTGCGCAATCGGCTGTCAGCACTCGACGCCGGCGATTTCACCCTTATTGTGTCGCCGATGAAGCGCGCCATTCTGGCGCTGCCCGTTGCATTCACCGGGGCCGTGTCGATCTGCCTGCTGGCCGCGGTGCTCCTGCTGGCGCTGCGATTGGCTTGGCTCGCCTGGGACGTCTCGGATCGGTGGCGCTTCTTCGACGGCGCCGGCTACACGTTGTCGCTGGAGTTCTGGATCTATGCCGCGGCGACGGTCGTCTCGTTGACGGCTCTAAGTCTTTTGGCGCTGGACTGGACCGTGTCCCCGCTGCAATTCGCCATGGTGCCGGTCGCGGCCGTGGGCCTGTTTGAGATCCTCGTGGCCTTCCTGCTTGCCGCGCGCCGCCCGGGAAAGTTCATGAGTGAGAGCGAAAGACGCGCCTTCGCCGCGGCGTCGTACGCGGCGGGCGCGCTGCTCGTCTGGTGGCCTCTGTTCGCCGGCCTGTCGCACGCGAACCTGCCGGCGGCCATCATGCGACGATGGCCGTTGCCGCCACTCAGCTCCAACCCGCCTGAGTTCTGGGCGGGCCTCTTGATCGGAGTGCCGATCTGGATCGTCGTCCGCGTCTTTGGGCGGCGAGGCATCGGCCACCTTCGCGTCTGGAGCGCATCGGAGCCCAGCTGACGGCTGGACGCCTTCGGATCCGATCAAGGTAGACTATCGAACCCGCGCCCTCGGCGTCGATGCGGCGCTGAAGCCGTCGAGCAGCAGGGCAGCCTTCCAGATTTCGGACACCGCCGACGCCGCGTCTTCCGACGCGATGAACTGGCTCCGGACGGTCTGCGGTCCGTAGCCGCAGCGCAGGATGGAGGGCCCCGCGGTCGAGGCGACCAGCTCGCAGGTAATCACCTGATCGCCGCGCGACAAGGTCCAGAACGGAGTCGAGGTGAGAGCTTGAATTGCGTGAGGCATGGGTCGCGTACCCAGGAGCACGGACTGTGCCAGGGTTGCGGTGCGAAAGCAACCTGAATGATTTCAAGCTCGGCGGCGAGACAGTCTCCTTTCGCACAGCGCTCACCTCTGTAAGTCCTGTAAGAAGAGTCAGCGGGTTCCACGCTTCGTTGCACAGACACAGCCCTCGGTCCGGCGGTGTTCTTGCACGATCAAGGCGCAGCTCTACCACAGAGCCTCAACCACTGCGGATGTCCACGATTCCACGACTGACGGGCGGCAGCGTCGAGCTGCTTGGTATCGAGCTTCTCGAAGAGCACGCGCGTCGCCTGGCGGCGCTGATTTCCATCGCGCCGGTGCGACGGCGCGACTCCCGTAGCCATTTGCGCCGCCTGTCCGACCACATGCGGGCGCTGCGCGCGATCTATGCGGCCCTGTCCGACGACGCCCGCCGGGAAGCGGTGTCGCCGGCGGCGGAATGGCTGCTCGACAACTTTCACGTCGTCTCCGCGGCGTCGCGCGACATTCAGCACGACCTGCCCGCATCGTTCTTCCGCCGGCTTCCTCGTGTCGCCTCCGACGAGTTCGCCGGGTTGCCACGCATCTACGCGCTCGCCATCGAGCTGATCGGATCCAGCGCGGGCCGGCTCGAATCGCAACGGCTGCAGCGCTTCATCGCCGCGTTTCAGTCGATCGCGCCGCTGACCATCGGCGAGCTGTGGGCCTGGCCGAGCGTGTTGAAGCTGGCGCTGATCGACTACCTGCGTGAGCGCAGCGAGGCTTTGGCCGAGATGCGCGCCCACCGCGTGGCCGCCGACCGCCTGGCATCGACCCTCGAAGCTGGTCAGTCGCACGAGATCGGGTGGCCGTCCGAAGCGCATCCGGCGTTCGTCACCCGCCTGCTGCGGCGCTCGCGGGCGTTGGGCACGCTTGCGGCGAGCCTCCCTCGTCAGCTCGACGCGGTGCTGTCGCGGCGGGGGCAGACGCTCGAGGACGCCATCCGCATCGACGGTCAGCAGCAGGCGGCAGAGCAGGCCGCGATCGCCAACCTCATCACCAGCCTACGATTCATCGGCACCTTCGATTGGAGCGAGTTCTTCGAAAGCGTCAGCCTGGTCGAACAGGTGCTGCAGCGCGATCCCGCGGGTGTCTACGCGCGCATGGACTTCCGCAGCCGCGACCGCTATCGCCATGCGGTGGAGGAGCTGGCGCGGCCCACTGGAGACGCGCAGCTGCGGCTCGCCTTGAAGACGGTCGAGCGCGCCCGGCAGACGCACGTGCGAGACCAGAACGATCCCGCGGCGCACGTCGGTCATCATCTCGTCGGCTCCGGCCGCTACGCGTTCGAACGGAGCATCGCCTGGCAGCCGGATTTCCGGGAGTGGCTGCGCCGCTCGTTCTTCGCGTGGGCCACGCCGATCTATCTGGGGAGCATTGCGGCCGGAACCGCGGCGCTCGTGGCCGTGGCGGTGTGGTACGCCGCCTGGCACGGCTGGCACGCCGCCGGCCTCGGATTCGTCGCGCTCCTCGCCGTGGTGCCGGCGAGCGAGCTGATCATTCAGCTGCTTCAACGCCTCATCGGCTATCTGATCCCGCCGCGGCGCCTGCCGCGTATCGATCTGGACGAGGTGCCGGCCGACGCGCGCACGATGGTGATCGTCCCGACGCTCTTCGACAGCGTCCAGCGCGTCGAAGACCTGCTCGCGCATCTCGAGATCCAGGCCTTGGGCAATCTGGATCCGCGCATCCACTTCGCGCTGCTCAGCGACTTCACGGATGCCGCCGCCGAAACGATGCCGGAGGATGCGGAGATCCTGAACGCCGCCCGGGCTGGCATCGAGGATCTCAACGCCCGGCACGGCGCCAGCGGCAGCGCCAACCGCTTCTTCCTCTTCCATCGCGTGCGCCTGTGGAATGCGCGGGAAGGGCGCTGGATCGGCTGGGAGCGCAAGCGCGGCAAGATCGAAGAATTCAACCGGCTGCTGCGCGGAGACACCACCACGAGCTTCACGGTCGCGGTCGGCGACCTGTCCATCCTCCCGGACGTCAAGTACTGCCTGACGCTCGACAGCGACACGCGGCTGTCGCGCGGGGTGGCCCGCGAGCTGATTGGCGTCGCCGTGCACCCGCTCAACCGTGCCGTCTTCGATCCTGCCGTGGGGCGGGTCACTTCCGGTTACGGGGTGCTGCAGCCGCGCGTCAGCGTCACCTTCATGTCGGCGGCAGGCTCGCTCTTCGCTCGCCTGTACGCCGGACACACCGGTGTCGATCCCTACTCGACGTCGGTGTCCGACACTTATCAGGATCTGTTCGCCGAGGGGATCTTCACCGGCAAGGGCCTCTATGACGTAGACGCCTTCAGTGCCGCGCTCGAAGATTCGGTGCCCGAGAACGCGCTTCTCTCACACGATCTGTTCGAGGGGCTGCACGCTCGCGTGGCGCTCGTCTCGGACGTCGAGCTCGTGGACGACTACCCGTCGAGCGTGCTGTCACACGCGAGGCGGCAGCATCGCTGGGTGCGCGGCGACTGGCAGATCCTCTTCTGGCTGTTCCCGTTCGTGCCCTCGCGCCGCGGGCTCAAGCGCAATCCGGTCACGGCGATCGGCCGCTGGAAGATTCTCGACAACCTGCGCCGCAGCCTGGTGGCGCCGGCGTTGCTCGCGCTTCTCGTGGCGGGCTGGCTGGTGCTCCCCGGACACCCGGCGGCCTGGACGGCCATCGTGCTGGGCGTGGCGGCCTCGCAGCTGCTGCCGTTCCTGGCGCGTCTGCTGATCGGACCCGAGCGCTCGCAGTCGGTGCCGGTATTCCTGACCAATCTGCGCGACGACACCGCCACCGCCGTGGCGCAGATTCTCCTCACCCTCGCGCTGCTGGCCTTTCACGCCGTCGACGCGGTGCACGCCATCACGGTGACGCTGACGCGGGTCGTCGTGACCAAGCGCCGGCTTCTCGAGTGGGAAACTGCCGCCAGCACCGCGGGGCGCGCGTCCGGCCTGGTAGGCCGCCGGGGTCTGAACCGCTTCGTCGTCGAAATGGCGGCCAGTCCGATTGTGGCGGCCGTGGTAGCGCTGCTCCTCCTCATCTGGCGGCGCGACGCGTTCCCGGTGGCGGCGCCGTTCCTCCTGCTCTGGATCGGCGCGCCCGCCATGGCGTACCGCCTCAGCCGGCCCGTCACGCCGCGGGTTCGGACGCTGCGCGACGACGAGCGGCTGCGGCTGCGGCTGACCGCCCGCGCCACCTGGCGCTACTTCGAAGTGTTCGTGAGCGAAGCCGAGGGATGGCTGCCGCCCGACAACTTCCAGGAAGGTGAGGGCGGTGAGCCGGGTCGCGTCGCGAGACGTACGTCGCCGACCAACATCGGCATGACGCTCCTCTCGACGCTCGCGGCCCACGATCTCGGATACCTGACCACCGAGCGGCTGCTCTACCGGCTCGACGCGACGCTGCGCACCGTCGAAAGCCTCGAGAACCATTACGGCCATCTCCTCAACTGGTACGACACGGAGAGTCGAGCCCCGCTGCAGCCGCGCTACGTCTCCACGGTCGACAGCGGCAATCTCGCGGCCGCGCTGCTGGCGGCGGCGCAGGGGCTCGAGGAGCTGCGGCACCGGCCACAGACGCTCTCGCAGCGCCTTCAGGGTCTGGCGGATACCGCGGCGCTGCTGGCGCAGGCGTCGTCGTCGGCGTCGCGCGCGGAGACGAGGCAGGCCCTGAGCACGATCAACGGCATCGCGCGCGCGATATCGCGCGGCGTGGCCGCGTCCGACGTACGAGCGGGCGCCGCGGAGTTTCAAGCCTATACGCAGGAGCTGGAGCAGGCGTCGACCGAACTGCAGCGGCGTGTCGGCGAAGACGATCTCGAGGCCGTACTCTTCTGGTCCCGCGCGCTGCTCGACTCGCTGGCGTCCCTGCTGCGGGAACCCGACGCAGCGCCGGCCGCGCTCGACGCGCTGGCGGCGCGGGCGCGGCGCATCGTGGACGCCATGCGGTTCGAGTTCCTCTACGATCGCCGCCGGCGCCTGTTCGCCATCGGCTACCGGCTCGCCGATGCCGACGGCCCCGGCCGGTTCGACGGATCGTTCTACGACCTGCTGGCGTCGGAAGCGCGCCTCGCGAGCTTCGTGGCCATCGCCAAGGGCGACGTGCCGCAGGAGCACTGGTTCCACCTCGGGCGTCTCGTGACGAACGTCAACGGGCAGGCGACGCTCGTCTCCTGGGGCGGCACCATGTTCGAGTACCTGATGCCGCAGCTGCTGATGCGCAGCTTCGCCGGCACACTGCTCGATCAGAGCTGCCGCGCGGCGGTGCAGCGGCAGATCGACTACGCGCAGCAGCGGCGGGTGCCGTGGGGTGTCTCGGAGTCGGCCTACGCCTTCACGGACCGCGACGGCACCTATCAGTATCGGGCCTTCGGCGTACCCGGGCTCGGGCTCCGGCGCGGCCTCATCGACGACCTGGTCATCTCGCCGTACGCGACGATGCTTGCCAGTCACATTGCTCCCGCCGAAGCGGTGGAGAACCTCGATCGGCTGGCAACGCTTGGCGCGGAAGGGCCCTACGGGTTCTACGAATCGGTGGACTACAATCCGCGCGACCGCGGCGCCGATCTGAGCGGCCCGCAGGGTCCGGTCGTCGTACGAGCGTATTTCTCCCACCATCAGGGCATGTCGCTCGTGGCGCTCGCCAACGCCGTGTGCCGCGATGTCTTCGTGACGCGCTTTCACGCCGACCCGCGGATCCAGGCCACCGAGCTGCTGCTCCAGGAACGGGTCCCGCGCGAGGCGATTCTCTCGGAGCCGCGCCCGGCGGAGACGGCCACCGCGCCGCCGTCGCTGCCCGCGTATGCCTCGCGACGCTTCGTCACACCGGATACGCGCGTCGTTCACACGCACTTCTTGTCGAACGGGCGCTACACCGCGGCCGTCACCCATGCCGGCGGCGGCTACAGTCAGTGGACCGATCTTGCCGTGACCCGCCGGCGCGACGATGCGACGTCGGATCCAGGCGCGCTCTACATCTATCTGCGGGATCCGTGGTCGGGTCATGTCTGGTCCGCCACCTATCAGCCGATCTGCCAGGCGCCGGATCGCTTCGAAGCGACGTTCGACCTCGACAAGGTGACATTCCGCCGCCGCGACCTCGACATCGAGACGCGACTCGATGTGACGGTGTCGTCCGAGGACGACGTGGAAGTTCGCCGTTTGACCCTGACCAACCACGGCATTCAGACCCGCGAAATCGAGGTCACGAGCTACGCCGAGATTGCGCTGGCGCGGCAGCGCGACGACGTGGCGCATCCCGCCTTCGGGAAGCTGTTCATCGAGTCCGAGTTCGATCCGCAGAGCGCCGGCCTGCTGTTCACGCGGCGGCCACGCGCCGTGGACGAATCGACGGTGGTGGCGTTTCACGCGCTCGGAGTGGACGGGCCGCGTCTTGGCGGCGCCGTCGAATGGGAAACCGATCGCGCGCGCTTCCTGGGCCGCGGCCGTACGCCGGCCAACCCGCAGTCGCTCGACGGCCGGGCGCTGTCGGGTACCACCGGAGCGGTGCTCGATCCGATCGGCGCCCTGCGCGAGCGCATCCGTCTGGCACCAGGAGGGAGCGTCCGGGTGCTCTTCGCCACCGGCGTGGCGGCCGACCGCGCCGGCGCGCTGGCCCTGGCGCGCAAGTATCGCGACCGGGCCGCCGCGGCGCGCGCCTTTTCGATGGCGTTTACGCACGTCCACATCACGCTGCAGCATCTCGGACTGAGCGACGAGGAAGCGATCCTGTTCGACCGGCTGGCCTCGCGCGTCTTCGGCACCGACAATTCGCTCGTCAGCCCGTCCGATCTCGCCGCCAACCGCTACGGCCAGCAGAACCTGTGGGGGAAGGACATCTCGGGAGACCTGCCGATCGTGCTGGTGCGCGCCGCGGTCCCGGCGACGTTGCCGCTCGTGCGGCAGCTGCTCAACGCGCAGGAGTACTGGCGCGTGAAGGGGCTGCGCGCGGAGCTGGTGATCCTCAACGAGCAGCCGACCGACTACCTCGACGAGATGCATCACCTGCTCACCGCGCTGCTGCAGGAGTCGCCGTGGAGCGGGTGGTTCGGCAAGCCGGGCGGGACGTTCTTGCTGCGTGCCGAGGGGATGCCGGCGGCCGACCGGCATCTGCTGGCGGCCGTGGCGCGCGCCGTACTGCCCGGCGACCTCGGCGATCTGGCGAGTCAGCTCGAACGGCCCGCCGCGTGGCTCTACGACGAGAACGACGTGCCGCGGGAGGCCGCGCTCAACGTGCCGGGGCCGCCGTCGTCGGCGATACCGGTGCCGGATCTGGTGATGGGCAACGGTATGGGCGGGTTCACGCCGGACGGCCGCGAATACGTCGTCGTGCTGGAGGGCGATCGCGAGACGCCGCTGCCGTGGTCGAACGTGCTGGCGAATTCCGACTTCGGCACCATCGTGAGCAGCACCGGATCGGCGTTCACCTGGGCGGGCAACAGCCGCGAGAACCGGCTCACGCCATTTGCGAATGATCCGCTGATCGATCCGACGGCCGAAGCGATCTTCCTGCGCGACGAGGACCTGGGAACGGTGTGGAGCGCCACTCCCGGGCCGCTGCCCCGGCGCCCCGACAGCGGACCGTGGATCATCCGTCACGCCGCGGGTGTCACCCGCTATCGTCACGCGACGTCCGAGGTGACGCAGGAGCTGGCGATCCTGGTGGCGCCGGACGATCCTGTGAAGCTGTCGCTGCTCACGGTGACGAACACATCATCGCGGGCGGTCCGCCTCAGCGTGTTCGGCTATCTCGAATGGTGCCTGGGACCGCCGCGCAGCGGAGAGCAGCGCTTCGTCGTCACCGACGTCGATGGCGAGCCCGGCGTGATCACCGCCAGGAATACCTACAACACCGAGTTCGCCAGCCGCGTGGCGTTCTTCCGCGCCAGCGACGCGCCGGCCGCCTATACCGCCGATCGCGCCGAGTTCGTCGGCCGGGATCGCACGCTGGCGGCGCCGGCCGCCCTCTTCAGAAGCAGGCTGACGGGGCGCGTCGGCGCGGGGCTGGATCCGTGCGCGGCGCTCCAGATCATGTGGGAGATCGCGCCGGGTGAGACGCGCCAGCTGTCGTTCGCGTTGGGCCAGGGGACCGACCGCGAGCATGCCCGCGACCTGGCGGCGCGCTACGGCACGGTGGCGGCCGCGCTGGAGACGTTGGCCGAAATCGAGCGCCGATGGGACGAGTGCCTGGGCGCGGTGCAGGTGCACACCCCCGACGACTCCTTCGATCTCCTGGTCAACCGGTGGCTGCTCTACCAGACGCTGGCGTGCCGCATCTGGGCGCGCAGCGGACCGTATCAGCCGGGCGGGGCGTTCGGCTTCCGCGATCAACTGCAAGACGTGCTGGCCCTGCTCGAAGCCCGGCCCGACCTGTGCCGGGCGCATCTCCTGGAGGCGGCCGCGCACCAGTTCGTCGAAGGGGACGTGCAGCACTGGTGGCATCCGCCCTCGGGGCGCGGCACGCGCACGCGGTGCTCGGACGATCTGCTGTGGCTGCCGTTTGCGATCGCCCGCTACGTCGAGATCACCGGCGACGAGTCGGTGCTCGACGAAGTGGTGCCCTTCCTGGAGGCTCCGCTGCTCGAGCCGCAGCAGGACGAGACCTATCTGCTGCCGCACCTCTCGTCGCAGGCGGCCCCACTCTTCGAACACGCCGTGCGGGCCATTGCCCACGCCATGAAATACGGAGCGCACGGGCTGCCGCTCATGGGGTCCGGCGACTGGAACGACGGGATGAACCGGGTCGGGCACGGTGGCCGCGGCGAGAGCGTGTGGCTCGGGTGGTTCCTGGTGACGGTGTTCACCGAGTTCGCGCCCATCTGCGAACGCCGCGGGCAGATCGATCTGGCGCGACGCTATCAGTCCGAGGCGAAGTGGTTGGCGGGCATGCTCGAACTGGCCTGGGACGGCGACTGGTACCGGCGGGCGTACTTCGACGACGGTTCGCCTCTTGGCTCGGTGCTCAACGAAGAGTGCAGGCTCGATTCGCTGACACAGTCGTGGGCGGTGCTGTCGGGTGGAGCGGAACCGCGTCGTGCCGAGCGCGCGATGGACGCGGTGCGGGCCAATCTGCTCCGGCGTGACGCGCAGCTCGTGCTGCTGCTCACGCCGCCGTTCGACCGGATGGCGCACGACCCCGGCTACATCAAGGGCTACCTGCCCGGCATCCGCGAAAACGGCGGGCAGTACACCCACGCGGCCTTGTGGGCGGTGATCGCGCTGGCACGCCTGGGGCTCGGCGACGAGGCGATGGAGCTGTTCCACATGATCAATCCGATCAACCACACCCGCACGCCTGAACAGGTCGAGCGATACAAGGCCGAGCCCTACGCCGTGGCCGCCGACGTCTACGCGCACCCGATGCACGTCGGCCGCGGTGGATGGACCTGGTACACCGGGTCGGCAGGTTGGATGTATCAAGCCGCCGTGCGGGCGCTCCTGGGCCTGCGCCGCACTGGATCGACCTTTCGACTCGAACCCTGCATCCCGCGTACATGGTCGGAATACTCGCTGGAGTGGCGAGTGGGCCGTTCGCGCTATCACTTCGTGGTGTCGAACCCGACCCACGTCTCCAGCGGCGTTGCGTACGCCGAAATGAACGGCACCCCGGTCGATCCGCACGCCATTCCGGTGGTCGATGACGGGGGCCTGCACGAGGTCATCGTGCGCCTGGGGGTCACGGTGTCGAGCGGGCTTCGCTCCCGCCTCGCGTGATGCGCTGATCGCGACGTTACGTGGGCGACCGCATGAACGCGATCACGTCCGCCGCGTCCTGCATGCTCATACGGAAGCGCGGCATCGGCGGCCGGAGGTGTTCGCCGTTCCGCCCGATCGCACCCTCGGTCAGCAGGCGGAACGCGAGTTCGTCGGTGTAGCCGGGGAGCCCGCGGTTTCTCGGGGCGCGCATCGCCCACTCGTTCGGCCACGGCGGCGCGAACGGAATCGGCGCGCCGAGATATTTCTCAGAATCGAGGATGCCGCCGCGACTGTCGCGGCCGGAATGACATTCCACGCACATTGCCACGTGCTCGACGATGTAGCGTCCGTGTTCGGCATCGCCTCGGGGAAGCGACGTGCTCGCCGCCGTCTTACGGACTACTGGTGCCGCCGCCGGCCGCTGCGAGAGCAGCGACGCCTGTGTCAGGACGAGCACCATCGATCCCCCGACGATGATCGATTGGCCGATTCGCATGTCCGCCTCCTGATGCGATTATGTCGGCGCGGTCGCGGGAAACGGACTCGACCGTGCGCGGTATCGACGCGGCCGGCTCAGCAGCCTATGATCGGCGGCGATGCGTCGCGTTCTGATGGTCGCCGTTGCGCTCGTGTTGATGGTCAGCGCCCGGGCTGCCGCCGAAGAAGAAGAGATCCCGATCTTTCCGCTGCCGGAGGTGGTGCTCTTTCCGAACATGGAGCGCCCGCTGGTGATCTACGAGCCGCGCTATCGGGAGATGGTGGCCGACGCGCTCAAAGGCAATCGGACGATCGGCATGGTGCGGTTGCGCCCCGGCTACGAGAAGGACTACGACGGGCGGCCGCCGATCGACGCCGTGGGCTGCGCCGGCATCATTCAGGAGTCCGAGCAGCTGCCCGACGGCCGCTACCTGATCCTGCTGCGCGGGCTCACGACGTTTCGCGTGCTCAGCGAGGATCAGCGAAAGCCCTACCGGCTCGCACGCGTGGAGATCATCCCCGAAGTCTTGAGGGACGACGAACGCGCGCCCCTCAGCGCGGTGAGGGAACGGATCGCGACGCTGCTCGTGACCGTGCTCCCCGCCGGCGCCGAACTGCCGGACCCCGCGCTCGACGATGCGGAATTCGTCAATCTGGTCGCGCAGGCGTTGCAGATGCCGGAAGCCGACCGGCAGGCGTTGCTCGAGCGCGCCAGCGTGCTGTCCCGGGCGCGAGCGCTCGTCGATCGCCTCGAGCGGAAGTAATGGTGCGCGTACGGCGATGCGCTATCGTGTGAGCCGTTTCGGAGGACAACCATGAAACTGGCGCTGTTCTGCGGTCTCCTGCTGCTGGTGCCGTCGGTGGAGGGCGACACCGTCGACGGCCTGAAGATTCACTCCACGGTCACCGGCACGGGCCGGACCACGGTGTTCTTCGTCCACGGGTACACCTGTGACGACACGACCTGGTCCGAGCAGGTGCCTGCGTTGTCGAAGCAGTTCCGCGTGGTCACGCTGGATCTGCCGGGCCACGGCAGAAGCGACGTGCCGAAGGTGGAGCAGTTCTCGATGGACTTGTTCGCGCGCGCCATCGAAGCCGTCCGGGCGGAGGTCGGCGCCGAACGTATCGTGCTCGTCGGCCACAGCATGGGCACCCCGGCGATTCTCAAGTACGCGAACCGGTTTCCTGCCCATACCGTGGCGCTCGTCTTCGTGGACGGCCTGATGCCGGCACCGCCCCGCGTGGGCGGCGCGGCGCCGGCCGCGCCGTCGAGTGCCGGCTCCCGGATGGGAGGGCCGAACGGTCGTCAGAACCGCGAAGCCATGATCCAGCGCTTCTTCCTGCCGAGCACGACACCGGAGGTCCGGAAGCACGTGCTCGACATGATGCTCGGGGCACCGGAAGCGACGGCGGTGGGGGCCATGAACGCGACAGCCGACCCCGCGGGCCGCACGATCGATGTGCCTGCCGTACCGCTGCTGGGCATCTATGCCGAGCCCGCGCCGGTTGCCACGCGCGACGCCGTACTGAAGAACTTTCCGAAGGCCGACTACATCCAGGTGGACGGCACGGGTCATTTCCTGATGCTGGAAAAACCGGCCGAGTTCAACGCCGTCCTGTTGAAGTTCCTCACCTCCTTGCGCTGACACGCTGATGCCACACTCACCTGTCACGACGGTCGGGCGCGCCGCGCTCGTTGCCCTGGGCCTGGCCGCGGCCGCGTCCTGTACCACGCCTCCCAAGAAGCCGGCCGAGCCGGTGACGAGCGCCGGCCGCGGTGCGCCGGTGGCCGCTGCCATCCCGTGGGAGCAGTGGCGCAACGCCGACGACATCGAGGCGTTCCCGTTCACCGAGATCAAGGGCTATCCCGAGAAGTACTGGCTGGTGGGTCCGTTCGATCCGGGCGCGTCCGGCAAGCCGGAGGGTGCGTCCGATTACCGACTGAAAGGGTTCGTGGGCTCGGCGCAGAATGGCGCGGCGCCGCCCGGCATCGAGCCGCTCAAGGTGGACGTCTTCACCTCGAAGGACTTCTACGCGGACCGCGCCCTCTGGACCGACAAGCGCTACTTCCGCTGCAACGCGCCCTACGGCCTGGAGCAGCAGTGGCGGCGCGACATGATCGGCAAGATGCCGCCGGCCACGGCGTCGTGGGGCTACTGCGATCGCGACTACCCACGCGAGTCGATGGTCAGCCCCTACAAATTCAAGACGGCACAGGAGCACTACGAGGCGCTGCTCGACGAGGCGAAGAAGCGCGGCGGCCCCACGCAGCACACCTACGCGACGGTGCCGGGCGAATGGAGCGGGCGCTACGTGTGGCACCGCGGCCAGAACTGGTATGCCGAGCTGCTGTGGAATCAGTATCCGACGCTGCTGTCACTCCTCACGCCGGAATACCAGACCCGGATGGTGCAGGAGGCGTATCACGACGCGCACGACAACGCGCCGCAATGGCCGGCGCAGTACTGCTGGCCCGAGGGGTTCATGCGGCGCTGGCACTACCATGCCGTCACGAATCAGCCGCACTCGGTGCTCGTGACGCCGACGCTGGTGCAGTTCCTCGCCGGCGACGCCGACAACTTCATCACCAACGTGCACATCGGGCGCTCGTTCAAGATGGACGGCGCCGTGCCGCACCTCGGTCCCGATGCGCCGCAGTGGTACGGCGACACCATCGGCTTCTGGGACGGCGATGCGCTCATCACCTGGTCGTCGAGCATCCAGGGCTGGAAGGTGCACGGCAACTTCGAGTTCTCGAACAAGCTCCAGACGGTGGAGATCTACACGCCGCACCGCGACAAGGACGGCAAGTTCATCGGCCTCGATCACGAAGGCGTCTTCTACGATCCCGAGGCGCTGGTGGAGCCGATTCGCATGACGCGCACGCTCGAACGCATCAGCGGTTTCGAGGCGGGAGATCCCTTCACCTTCATCGAGTGCCTGCAGACGATCTATCCGATCAACGGCAAGGCCACGCCCGTCGTGTCGGGCAAGAAGATCGAAATCACGGTGCCCGATTGGTACGGCCGCCCGTGGGCGCAGAACTGGGAGAACTTCGAAAAGGGGATGACGAAGCCGAAGGAGAAGGAACTGATCACGTTCCCTTAAGGTCTTCGTCGGGGCCGCCTTCAGACGGCCCATGATGCCCGTTTTCGTAGAGGCGGACCTTCAGGTCCGCCTACGTGTGAATCGCTCGGAGCCGGCTGATGCCCTCCGGCACCATCTGCCTACGCCGGCGCGACTTCGATGTACAAACACGCCGGACTTCGGCAGATGTGCCGAAGGGCACCAGCCGATGACCTCGCGAATGACGGGCCGCTCACTCGTAGGAGGCGCCTTCAGGCGGCCCATGATGCCCGTTTTCGTAGAGGCGGACCTTCAGGTCCGCCTACGTGTGAATCGCTCGGAGCCGG
>Ga0163163_10003088_pt1 | contig 14114 bp, 11 predicted proteins | sample S65metaG_FD_119766 | JGI IMG/M metagenome (GOLD analysis project Ga0163163, IMG submission 119766) | Switchgrass rhizosphere microbial communities from Kellogg Biological Station, Michigan, USA - S6-5 metaG | ecosystem: Host-associated > Plants > Roots > Rhizosphere > Soil | place: USA... | reverse complement strand
GGCGGGAGTGGCTGACCTGTACCGCTCGCTCAAATGGCCGATCCAACGAGCCGAATACGAGAGTCCAGTCAGGCGCCTACGCGGGCGCAGCCGGTTGTCCGAACTGCACCTCATGGAAGGGAATAGGAGTGACCGCGCCCTCACCATCCAGCACGAGGATGCCATCTCCCGCCGGACTGAAGCCCATCCGCGCATAGACATCTCGGCAGACTGCATTGGCTTCTGTCCGCTCGACGACTGCGGTGAATTTCGCGATGCCGAGGCCCCGCTCCCGTTCGATGATGTGCGCCAGCACGGAGGTTTCGATCTCCAACCCGATCACCCTACAGCTCATGACGAACTGCTCAAACATGCCGCCCCGGCACAGAACGACGCCCACCAAGCCATAGTTAGTGAACCGGTCTGCGACCGTGAATGCATACAGTCGGCCGCCCTCTCGGACCCACTTCGTGAGCTCCGAGGCTCCGCGTCGCTGTCCGTTGGTGTTGAACTGATTGGATTTGTTGATCAACTCGAGGCAGCGCGCGAACTGCCGATGCTCGGGGCCATCGACGAGCGTCAACTCGATCTTGCTTCCGAGGCCCCTCAGGAACTCATCTCGCGAGAGCGTGCGCCGCTCAGCTTCTCGCAACTTCTGCCCGCGCATCATCGCCTCCCGGCCAGCGGTTTCCGGCGTGATCGTCGCGACCTGAGTCTCTGCGGACCAAAGCAGGACGCGCTTCGTCACATAGGGATTCCCTCCGATCGTTCGGATGCCTGGTAAGGCCGCCGCCACCGCGGCCCGTTCGACCGGATTATCGTCGACGAAGACGACGCTTCGGGGCGTCAGAGACGCTTGCTCAATGATTGCGGCGACGTTGGCTGGCTTCGGCCGCCAATTAATCTCACGAAACAGGAAATCGTCGGGCGTGAGCCACCCCTCATATACGGCTCGCGCCCAACGCGCGCGAACCAGGGCCTCATCGTTCTTCGAGCAGAGCGCGGTCATTATCCCCCGCGCTCTCAGGTGATGAACCGCCTCCCAGACCCCCAAGGGCCAGCCGTGCTCGACCGGCCATGCGCCGCCATCGTCATAGTGATCGGCGAGAAGCCCGCGCCAAAGGGTGTCGTCGAGGTCAAATATGACGAGCTTGACCTGGTCGATTTGGCGGACCGTGCGATAGATGCTTTCCATCTGCCGCCACACTCCGACGAACATATCGTTGCCGAGATATGGATAGATCTCTTCGAGGAGCGGCGGCGTTTCTATCCGCCCTTGAGAAGGGGCGTTGAAGCCTGGGCCGACGTCGAACTCCCGCCACCCCGGCGACCAGTAGGCCCCGTGACCGTAGAACCCGAGGAAATCATCAACGAAGCCGCGCTTGCCCAGGGACTGCGAGATGGAATCCAAATCTGCAAGGTAGACATTCGGCAGGGCTTCGCACAGCTCGCCGAGATAGGCGTTCAGACGCCGCACGAACGCACTCAAATCATAGGGTCCGCCGACCCGATCCAGCGCACTGACCACCGGCACCTGAGGAGAGATGAAGTTGCTGACGACGGTCAGCAGGCCATACTCGCGATTATATTTCAGCCCAGCTTCAAGCAGGAGCCGACACCGCTGAAACGCGCCGTCGACCATGGCCTCGTGAACCGTCGGATTCGAGAAATCCGCAAAACGCACGATCTGGTCGGTCAGCACCGATCGAAGCGGAATTTGCACATATTGGAAGTCATAGCCTTCTACGGGCGAGGGCGGCGCGCCGGGCAAATCCGACACATTGTTGAACTGCACGAATTCGAATTTCGGACCGACCTGAAGCGCGCTCAGCGCCGAACAAAAGACCTCTCCCAGGCAGGAGCCCACGACGAGGACACGCTCGATTCCGGACGGCGATACGCTCAATCCGCGGGGAAACAGAAACTCAGCAAAGTCCATCTGTGAGATTCAACGACAAATGGGATCGGGCGGAGGCGCAGATTGCTCACTAGCAATTAGCGGTTGCGCCTCATGATGCGCTAAATCGTATGTTGTTCAAGCTGTACAACCGGCCCGCCCACGGGTCGCCTCCTCTCGGAAGCGTCGAGATACATCTCGCTCAGTCACGAAGACGAAAGACCCCGAGCTCCGTCGGAGGCGCCGCGTGAGGCGCGCCCGCGTGACGCCCAGATAGCTCGCGAAGGTGGACGCCCGGGCAGTCGCGTTGGCCTTCGGAATAGCGGTGAGAGACTGCCCAGCGTCTGCAACTGCGAGGGAGTGGGCCGGCAGCGCTCCGAGGCGGCCCTGAACGCTACGCTGGTAGGCTCAGAATCCAGACACCTCGTCCAGCGGCCGGGCCGCACCGTCGTCCGCCAGGCGCGCATAGTTCAAGATCGATTTGACGTACTGCAACACCAGCGGCTCGTCCCGGTGCCTGTCTTCGACCTCGGCGACGAGGCGGCGCGCCTCGGATGTCCGCCGATGCGAGGCCAGGTATAGCGCCTTGCCCAGCGCGAGCGCGCCCCGCGGGTAGCCGTCCATCAGGCCAATGAAATAGTCGTAGATCTCCAAAGCGTGCCGGACGCCGACGTTTCTCGGGTCGTCGATGTCGCGCGCACGCAGTCGGCGGCGCACATCGAAGACGGCGGTGGAGTACGGAACTGTCCTGGCCAACGGCAGCTGATCGCGAAGCAGGCCCATGCTGATGACCAGCCAGGGATAGTAGGGGTAGGAAAAATCCTGATGCAGAACCACGGACCGGCCGGGATCTAGCTTCGGATAGAAGGTCCTAGAGAAGCTCAGGGTCGAGGCCCAGTTCCAAAGGATGTTGACGAACAGGATCGCGACCGGCCGGTCCGGCGGGTCGGCGGCCGCGATGTCGCCTTCCAGGACACGAACTTCGTCCGAAAACGGCGCGAGGTTCCGTTCATAGAGGGCGCGGAAGCTGTCGCCGGCCTTGGGGCCGCCCGGGCCGAAGAAGCCAGCCGCCATCCCACGGGTGGTCCGAAAGAGGTCGTAGGACCAGATACGCTGCCGGCGTTCCCGTTCGGTCAGGCCGGAGCGCCGCAGGCCTTCGGCCAGCGCGAGGGTCGAGGCCCCGACGAATGGCCCCGCGTCGATGATCAGGCCATCCCGCCTCGCGCCGTGGCGCCAGATGTGTTCACCGAACGCGGACAGGGCCCGCCGTTCGGCCGGAGTGATCATGCCCAATACGCCGTCCGACTGGGTGATCTCCCCGGAGTTGAGATCGATGCGCGAGGCCAGCGAGGCGCGACGATTGAGAAAGCTAACGGGAATCACGCAACTCTCCCGTGCGATTTGGGCACGATGCAATCTGTAATCCCATTTCCGCAAGGGGCGGCCAAGCGTATTGCCCGGCCGCGAACGCCTCCGCCGCGCACCCGCCGCGAGGAGTTTTCCCCTTTCACCAGGGTATTGTCCGCGCAAATTGCTTCGCTCCGCTACTGCCCCGTCTTTGCGGCAGCGGCCATCATCCATTCAAAAAATAAGGGAGAGCGCGGCCGCCGAGCGCCTGCTCATGGGCCAGAGCCCTAAGAAGGGATAAAACGGGTGTAGGGTGCGGTTTCCTTGGCAGTGCCCAATGTCCGCCTTCCGTCTCAGACGGCGGGAATGTCCGCTTACGGCTAGTTCGCGGAGGTCAGCCTCCTGCACCTGATGGAGAGGCGCCGCGGGGCGATCAAAGGTAAGGGATTTTCGCGACCCGGGGGACGGGGCTGAGGACGCCGATGGCGGCCGCGACCGCGGAATCCCCTCCTCGGAGCGCCCGATAGAGCGTTTGTCGGTTGACGCCTGGCGCATCGCGAGCCGTGCTAGCGTCACAACGAAAGGGAGGGGCGGCGGTGCGGGCGATTCAATACACGGAATACGGCGGACCGGAGGTGCTGCGCCTGGTCGAGGTCCCGAAACCCCAGCCGGCGACGGGCGAGGTCCGAATCCGGACGGGGGCTATCGGCGTCAATCCGGCCGACCACAAGATCCGGGACGGCATGTTCAAGGATTTCTACGAGGCCAGGTTTCCGATCACCCCGGGATACGACGTCGCGGGCGTGGTCGACGCCGTGGGTGAGGGCGTCGACGGCCTGGCGGTCGGCGATCGCGTGGTTGCGTTGCTCACGCCTCAGACCGCCGGCGCCTATGCGGAATTTGCGGTGACGCCTCAGACCCAAGTGGCGAAGATCCCTGCGAATCTCGACTTCGCGACCGCCGCGGCCCTGCCTACGCCCGGGGTCACCGCCCTGCAGATGGTGGACGAGCAGGTGCAGGCGAGGGCGGGGCAGACCGTGCTTGTGACCGGCGCAGCCGGTGCTCTGGGCCGGTTTGCTGTTCACATCCTGAAGGCGCGAGGCGCGCGGGTGGTGGCGGCGGTGCGCGGCGGACAGACGGAGACCGCCCGCGCCACGGGAGCCGACGAGGTGATCGTGCTGGGCGAACAGGATTGGAGCGGACCGCCTTTCGACCACGTAATCGACGCCGTGGGTGGAGAGGCGGTGGCCAAGCTCTGTCGTCATCTGGCGCCAGGAGGAAGGATTTCCCTAGCCGGGGCGCCCATCGATCCGACTGGTCTCGCCGCGGAGCCGGCGTTCGTCATCATGCGGCCGGATAAGGCCCAGCTGGCGGAGCTTGTGGCGATCGTGGCGCGCGGCGAGTTCGATCCGCCGATCGCGCGTCGCCTCCGCCTCGAAGACGCCGCCGAGGCCCAGCGCCTGATGAAGGCGGGCGGCCTGGGCGGCAAGATCGTTCTGGAGCTCTGAAGACATGACCGCCGCAGAAGCCGAGGCGAACCAACTCACCTATGTGTCCGTGGAGGAGGCGATCGCGATGCCGGGCCTGCGGCTGGCGCTGAGCCAGGGCCGGCCCTCGCCTTGGGGCTTCGGCGCGCGGGCCATCCTCGAGCTCAAGAAAATCCCCTTCACGGCGGTGACGCAGATCTCAGGCCAGCCAAACGAAGAGCTGAAGCGCTGGACCGGCCAGGTTTCCGCGCCTGTGGCGATGTTCGAAGACGAGCGGCCGCGCACCTCGTGGTCGGAGCTGATCCTGCTGGCGGAGCGACTGGCGCCCGAGCCTTCCGTCGTGCCTCTCGACGCCGACGAGCGGGCGCAAATGTTCGGCCTGTGCCACGAACTCCTGGGCGAGGAGGGTCTGGGCTGGACCCTCAGGCTCATCATCGTCGCTTCGCGTGAGGCGGCGGGCGCCAACATGGACGCGATGCTGCGCAAGTACGGGCCGCCCAAGAAGGTGGAGGACCCCTGGGTGCGGGCGAACGCCATAGTGGCCATGTTCGCCAAGAGACTGGAGGCCCAGCGGACCCTTGGCAGGTGGACCCTGGTTGGGGACCGCCTCTCGGCGGTGGATTTCTATTGGACTGGCTTCTCCAACCTGATCCGGCCGATGCCGGAGTCGGCGATGATCTCGCACCCGCAGTTCCAGGAGATGGCTGCTTTCTACGCCCAGCACATGGACCCGATCCCCGACATCCTCATCGAGCACCGCGACCGCGTGATGCGGGATTACGTGCGCACGCCGATGAGGTTCTGATCGGCCCTTCCGCCGAGGAGGCGGGCGCAGCCTTCGACCAGGGCGTCGAAGTGGTCGATCACCAGGTCTGCCCCCAACTCGCGGACCGGGATCTCGGTGTAGCCGAAGCTGACCAGGACCAGCGGGGCGCCCGCGGCGCGCGCGGCGCCCGCGTCGGTGGCGGCGTCGCCCACCATGACCGACCGCTCGATGGAGCCGCCGGCGGCCTGCACCGCCGCGATCAGGTGTCGCGGGTCGGGCTTGATGGCTGGCGTCGCGTCGGAGCCCACCACCGCCTCGAAGCGGGACGCAAGCCCCAGCGCCTCCAGGAGCGCGCGGGACAGGTCCGTGCGCTTGTTGGTGCAGACGGCCAATCGGGCGCCGGCGGCCTTAAGCCCGTCCAGCGCCGCCTCCACCCCTGGGAAGGGGCGACTATGGTCGGCGATGTGGTCGAGGTAGTGGGCGATGAAGCGGTCGAACAGGCGCTGGGTCGTGGCTTCGTCGACAGGCTCGCCCGCCGCCTCGAAGCCGCGCTGGATCATCCACCGGGCTCCCTTGCCGATGAAGGGACGCGCCTCGTCCAGCGGCAGGTGCGGCAACCCCTCTTCGCTGAGCAGCACGTTGAGCGTGCCGATCAGGTCGGGCGCGGTGTCGACGAGCGTGCCGTCGAGGTCGAAGGCGATGGTGGCGCCCGAAAGCGGCGAGGCGGCTGCAGCCATGAGGCCGGCTAACGCGGGGAGGCGTGCTCGCGCAAGCGCCTTCTCGCGCGCCGCCGCAAGGCTTGATAAGGCTCGGGCGACCGCGAATCCTGTGGAGCCCGCCGCCCATGACCGCCCGCGCCGCCGTGATCCTCGCCGCCGGCCAGGGAACGCGGATGAAGTCCGCGATCCCCAAGGTGCTGCACAAGGTGGGCGGCCGGACCCTGCTGGATCGGGTGATCGACACCGTCGAACAGATCGGCTGCGAGCGGGTGGTGGTGGTGGTGGGCGCCCACAGTCCCGCCGTCCGCGCCTTGGCCGAAACCAGGCTGGGGAAGGGCGCTGTGGCGTTGCAGGACCCGCCGCTGGGCACCGGCCATGCGGTGATGGCGGCCCAGGCGGCGCTGGCCGGCTTCGAGGGCGAGGTGTTGGTGACGAACGCCGATTGCCCGCTGTTGGAGCCGCAGGATCTGGAGCCGCTTTTCGCCATGCGGGCCGAGGGCGCGGACCTGGCGCTTCTGGGTTTCGAGCCCGCCGACGCCCTGCTCTATGGCCGCCTGATCCGCGCCGCCGACGGCGCCGTGCTGAAGATCGCCGAGCCGAAGGACGCCACGCCGGAGGAGCTGGCGGCCAGGGCCTGCTACGCCGGCATGCTGGCCGCGCCCAAGGACAAGCTGTTCGGCTGGCTGTCACGCATCGGCAATAACAACGCCAAGAACGAGTACTATCTGACCGAGATCGTTTCGCTCGCCGTGGCCGACGGCCTTTCGGTGCGCGCGCATCTGGCCTCCGAGACCGCCGTGATGGGGTGCGATACGCCCATGCAGCTCGCCGCCGCCGAAGCGGTTTTCCAGCAGCGCATGCGCTCCCGCCTGCTGGCTGAGGGCGTGGCCATGGCCGCGCCGGACACCGTGCACCTCTCCTGGGACACGCGGATCGGAGCCGGCGCCCAGGTGGAGCCCTATGTGGTCTTCGCCCCCGGCGTCACGGTGGAAGGGACCGCGGTGATCCGCGCCTTCAGCCACCTGGAGGGCGCGCTGGTGCGCGCGGGCGCGATCATCGGACCCTATGCGCGGCTGCGGCCCGGCGCGGACATCGGCGAAGAGGCGCATGTCGGCAACTTCGTGGAGGTCAAGAAGGTCAAGCTCGGCAAGGGCGCCAAGGCCAACCACCTGAGCTATCTGGGCGACGGCAGCGTGGGCGCGGGCGCCAACATCGGAGCCGGGACCATTTTCTGCAATTACGACGGCTTCGAGAAGTTCGAGACCCATGTGGGCGAGGGGGCCTTCATCGGCTCCGACAGCGCGCTTGTGGCCCCGGTGACGGTGGGGGCGGGGGCCTTCACCGGCACCGGCTCTGTGATCACCGAAGACGTGCCCGCCGACGCCCTGGCCGTGGCGCGCGGGCGTCAGGTGGTCAAGCCGGGGTGGGCTGCGCGGTTCCGAGAGACGAAGCGCGCGGCGAAGGCGGCGAAGGCCGGAGGCCAGGCGTGAGCGTCGAGAGCGAGAAGCAGGCGGCCGGCGAGGCAGCCGCCGGCCTCGTGGAATCCGGCATGGTGGTCGGCCTGGGCACCGGCTCGACCGCCGCCTGGTTCGTGAAGGCGCTGGCGGCGCGGAAGCTCGACGTGGTGTGCGTCTGCACCTCCGAGGCGACGGCCGGGCTGGCGCAAGGGCTTGGCCTGCGGCTGGGCGAGCTGGGCGAGACGCGTCAGATCGACCTCACCGTCGACGGCGCCGACGAGATCGGCCCGGGGTTGTCGCTCATCAAGGGCGGCGGCGCGGCCCTGTTGCGCGAGAAGCTGGTGTGGGAGGCATCCAGGCGTTGCGTGGTCATCGCCGACGCCGCCAAGCGCACGCCGGTGCTCGGCAAGTTCCCCCTGCCGATCGAGGTGGTGGCCTTCGGCCACAAGACCACTGCGCTGCGGATCTCCGACGCCCTGGCCGATTGCGACATCGGGGTCGCGCCGCGGCTTCGCCTCAAGGACGGCCAGCCGGTGAAAACCGACGGCGGCAACCTCATCTATGACGCGGCCTGCGGGCGGATCGCCGAGCCGGCCAAGCTCGCCCTGGCGCTGAAAAGCGTCACCGGCGTGGTCGACCACGGCCTTTTCCTGGACCTCGCGGACCAGGCGCTGATCGGCCACGCGAGCGGCGTGCAGACGGTGGAGCCCTGAAAGCTCGACCAAGACGGACGACAGGAGCGGACGGTTGGCGGAATACGACTACGACCTCTTCGTGATCGGGGCGGGCTCGGGCGGGGTGCGTGCGGCGCGGCTGGCGGCCATGAGCGGCGCGCGGGTGCTGGCGGCGGAGGAGCACCGGGTCGGTGGAACCTGCGTGATCCGCGGCTGCGTCCCTAAGAAGTTCATGGTCTATGCATCTGAGTTCGCTCACAATTTCAAGACCGCCGAAGGTTACGGCTGGACCGTAGGCGAGACGCGCTTCGACTGGTCCCGCTTCATCGCGGAGAAGGACAAGGAGATCGCCCGCCTCTCCGGCATCTATGTCCGCAACCTGCACAACGCGGGCGCCGAGGTGGTGCACGCCCGCGCCCGCCTGCTGGACGCGCACACCGTTGAGATCGAGGGGCGCGGCCAGGTCACCGCCGACAAGATTCTGGTGGCCACGGGCGCCCGGCCCTGGATGCCCAAGTCGCTGCCGGGCGTGGAGCACGCCGTCACCTCCAACGAGGCCTTTCACCTGCCCGAGCTGCCGCGCCGCATCGTCATCGCCGGCGGCGGCTACATCGCCCTGGAGTTCGCGGGCATCTTCAACGGCTTGGGCGTCGAGACGACGCTGGTGCACCGCGGCCCCAACGTGCTGCGCGGCTTCGACGACGACGTGCGCTCGCACATCGCCGAGGAGATGGAGAAGCGCGGGATCAAGGTCATCCTCGGCGCCCAGCACGAGGCGATCGAAAAGACCGGGACAGGTTTCCTCAGCCGCTTCACCAACGGGCATCATTGCGAAAGCGACGTGGTGCTGTTCGCGCTCGGCCGCGAGCCTTACACCGAGGGCCTGGGGCTGGAGGCCGCGGGCGTGAAGCTGGCCGAGAACGGCGCGGTGCTGGTGGACGACTATTCGCGCACCAACGTCGACAACATCTGGGCCGTCGGCGACGTCACCAACCGCATCAACCTGACGCCGGTGGCGATCCGCGAGGGCCACGCCTTCGCCGAGACCGTCTTCTATGACCGGCCCACCACCTTCGACCACGAAATGGTCGCCTCGGCGGTGTTCTCGCAGCCCCCGATCGGCTCGGTCGGGCTCTCCGAAGCCGACGCCCGGCACAAGCTGGGCAAGGTCGACGTCTATCTGGCCCGCTTCAAGCCGATGAAATACGCGCTGTCGAACAGCGCCGAGCGGAGCCTGGTCAAGCTGGTGGTGGAGGCGGCCACGGGCAAGGTCGTCGGATGCCACGTGATCGGCCCCGACGCGCCGGAGATGATCCAGACCGCGGCCATCGCCATGAAGATGGGCGTGACCAAGGCTCAGTGGGATTCAACCTGCGCGGTCCATCCCACCTTGGCCGAGGAGCTGGTGACGCTTCGTGAGAAGTACGTGCCGCAGAACCTCGGCCAGGCGGCGTGACTGCCGCGACGCCGGCCATGGGGGCGGTCGCCAGGCCCGGCCGACTCTCGCTCTGGTGCGGCTGGATGATGGTCGGCGCCGCGGCGCTCGTCGTTCCGATCACCTACCTCGCCCAACTGGGCTTCGCCCCGCTGATGGCGCTGCTGGGACTGGTCTGCCTGCCGGCGTTCCGGGTGACGGAGCGGGACCGGCCTGTGCTGATCGTCCTGGCCGGCCTGCTGATCTGGGCGGCCGTCTCGACCCTTTGGAGCCCGTGGCGGCCGAAGGATCTGGGGGCCAACGGCGCGCTCCAGCTCGGTCTCGCCCTGCCGCTCTACTGGAGCGCCATCTGCGGAGCCCGGCGCGCCGATCCGCGTCTTAACCGGCTCGCGCTCGACATCCTCACTTGGAGCGTCGGCGGGCTGGGGGTCATCCTGTTGATCGAATCCGCCACCGGGGCGGGCCTCTACTTGCGGCTGCACCAAGCGGCCATGGGGCCGATCCGCATCGACCTCGCCCAGGGAAACGTCGCCCGCGCCGTCTTCTCCGTGGCCGTTCTTTGGCCCGCCATCCTTGTCGGCGGCTTGCGGCGTGGCTGGCCGGCCCTACGCCTGGCCTTGGTGGTGGTCGGCGAGACCTTGGCGGCGGTCCTGTTCAAGGCCGACGCGCCGATCCTCGCCCTTCCGGTCTGCGTGCTGGTGATGCTGGGGGTCTGGCTTTGGCCGACGCTCGGGCCCCGGCTGATGGCGGCCGCCGTCGCGGCGCTGACCCTGGTCACGCCGGCGCTCGTCTGGGCGGTGCGCGCCAACACCGATTACGACGGGATCGAACGGGGGCTGGAGATCTCGTTCCGCGCCCGGATGAGCTACTGGAGCCATGCGGCGGATGCGATCCTGCAACAGCCCTGGCGGGGGTGGGGTCTCGACGCCAGCCGCGCCATGAAGACAGGCATGCAGCTCCATCCGCACAACCAGTCGCTTCAGCTGTGGCTCGAGTTGGGGGTCGTCGGCGCCGTGGCGGCCGCCGCTTTCTGGAGCCTTTCCTTGATCCGCCTGTCGCGTCCAACCTCAGACCTGGCGATGACCGGCGTCGCCGGCTCGGTCGCGGTCTACCTCATCTTCGGCTGGCTCAACTACGGCGTCTGGCAGGGTTGGTGGGTGGCGCTGGGGGCGTTGATCCCCGTGCTGGCGGCGATGCGCTCGAACAGCGCCATAAGGTCGAAGTCGACCTGAGGCCCTATATCGACTAGAAGCACCGCTCCCCCGCGCTCGGACGGCCGTATGATCGAGATCGCCATGGAACACTGGACGCCCGCCTCCTGGAGGAACAAGCCCGCCAAGCACGTGCCGACGGACTATCCGGACCTGGCCGAGCTGTCGCGCGTGGAGCAGGTGCTCCGCGGGATGCCCCCGCTGGTGTTCGCCGGCGAGGCCCGCCGCCTGAAGACCCTGCTGGCGGATGTCGCCGACGGCCGCGCCTTCCTGCTGCAGGGCGGCGATTGCGCCGAGAGCTTCAAAGAATTCCACGCGGACAATATCCGCGACACCTTCCGTCTGATCCTGCAGATGGCCGTGGTGCTGACCTTCGCCGGCGGCAAGCCGGTGGTGAAGGTGGGGCGGATGGCGGGCCAGTTCGCCAAGCCGCGGTCTTCGCCCGTCGAATCCCAGGGCGAGACGACCCTGCCGTCCTACCGGGGCGACATCATCAACGGCATGGAGTTCGAGCCCCAGGCGCGGACGCCCGATCCCAACCGTCTGGTGCAGGCCTACGCCCAGTCGGCGGCGACGCTGAACCTGCTGCGCGCCTTCGCCACCGGCGGCTATGCGGACCTGCACAACATCCATCGCTGGACGCTGGGCTTCGTGGCGGGCTCGCCCCAGGGCGCGCGCTATGAGGCGCTGTCGGCCCGGATCAGCGAGAGCCTGACCTTCATGGAGGCGATCGGCGTCACGCCCGAGAGCCACCCCGGACTGCACCAGGTGGAGTTCTTCACCAGCCACGAGGGCCTGCTGCTGGGCCTCGAGGAGGCGATGACGCGCGTCGATAGCACCTCCGGCGAATGGTACGACACCTCCGCCCACCTGCTGTGGATCGGCGAGCGCACCCGCGAGCTGGACGGCGCGCACGTCGAGTTCTTCCGCGGCATCCGCAACCCGATCGGCGTCAAGTGCGGCCCGACCATGGAGGGCGACGACCTGCTCAGGCTGATCGACGCGCTCAACCCCAAGGACGAGCCCGGCCGCCTGACCCTTTACGGCCGCTTCGGCTCCGACAAGATCGCCGACCGGCTTCCCCGCCTGCTGCGCGCCACCAAGGCCGACGGGCGCAAGGTGGTCTGGGCCATCGACCCGATGCATGGCAACACGCTCACCGCCGCCAACGGCTACAAGACGCGCCCCTTCGACCGCATCCTCGCCGAGGTGAAGAGCTTCGTGGAGATCTGCAAGGCGGAGGGCGTCCATCCGGGCGGCGTGCATCTGGAGATGACCGGCCAGAACGTCACCGAGTGCCTGGGCGGCGCCCGCGCGCTCACCGAAGGCGATTTGGCCGACCGCTACCACACGCACTGCGACCCGCGCCTCAACGGCGAGCAGGCGCTGGAGCTGGCCTTCCTGGTGGCCGAAAAGTTGAAGGACGAGGCCTCCGCCGCGCCCCAGCGCGCCGTCGGCTGACGCCGGCGGGGATCGCGCCGGCCGATGTCGACCCTGACCGCCGCTCGTACAAGGCGGGCGCTTGCGGCGGTGCTGGCGCTCGGCCTCGCGGCCTATGTCGGGCTGTTCCTAAACACCACCGTGACGTCGTTCGTGCGGGCGCCGTTCGGCGACGGGTTCGACATCCTGGCGGTCGAGTTCGAGGCGCAGGATCGGGGCGCTCCCGGCGGCTATCTCTGGCATCCCCACAATGGCCATCACATCGTCTGGCTGAGGCTGTTGACCAGCCTCGACGTGCGCATCTTCCATGGCCAATCGGCGATTTTCCTGGTCGCAGCGCTGCTGGCGATCCTCGCCGCGACGGGCGTCATCGTGCGCCAGATCCTGGCCGGGGTGGAGAATCGGGCGCAGGCGCTTGCGCTCGCGGCCATCGCGCCCTTCGCCCTGCTGACAAGCCTGAACGCCTTCGACGTCAGCGTGCCGATCAACACGCCCTATGTGTTCGCCATGGCTTTCGCGGTCGCCGCCTTCGCGCTGGCGGAGGGGCGGGGGCCGGGCCTGCCGACGGTGGCTGGCTTGCTGGCGCTGTCGGCCGGGGCGGCGATGGGCAACAGCGTGGGGCTGGCGACGGTCCCCGTTCTCATGGCGGCGATCCTTCGCCGACCGGAGCGAGGCCGCCTGCCGTGGTTCTGGGTGGCGGGACCGATCCTTGTGGCGGTGTTCGTGGCGACCGCCGGGCCGATCTCTGTGGGGGCCGAGGCCCAGGCGGCGACCCTGCTGGAACGGGCGCTTCGGGGGCTTCGCTATTTCGCCAGCTTCTGCGGGCTCCCGTGGTCGGCGTCCTCGGAGCGGATGCCGCTGCCGGGCGGCTTGCAGGCGGTGACGCGGGTCGCGGGGCCCGCGCTCGGTGTTCTGCTGGCGGCGCTGGGGGCCGCGCTCGCCGCCAGGCCGGCGGGGGGAGAAGCGCCCCGCGACAGGCTCGACCGCTTCTGCAGCAGCCTCATCCTCTTCTCGCTAGCCGCTGCGGCGATGGCGGCGCTGGGCCGGGTGGATGCGCGCCCGGACGCCCAGATCCCCGTGCGCTACTCCGTTCTGATGGCGCCGCTGCATATCGGCGTGCTGGTGCTGTTGGCGACCCGGTTCGGCGGGAGGGTGCGTTTGGGCGGCGGCGCTAAGGTCGGCCTGCTGGCGGCGGTGCTGCTAGCAGCCCTGGCGCACCAATACGCGGGCGCGCATGTGGTGCGCCGTTATTGTTCGACCATCGTCCAGACGGCGGCCGCGTTCGATCGGGGCGAGCGCACGCCGGAGATGACGCTCTACGTCTATCCCAGGCTGGACCACGCCGAAGCGATGACCGCCGAGATGAAGCGGCGGGGCCTCTACCAATTCAGATAGCGCCGGCCCCGAGTATCCAGCCTTCCTCGCGCTCGGCGTCCAGCACCGCGTCGGCCGGGGTCTGGGGTGGCGGGCCGAACAGGGCTCCGAGTTTGCCCGCCTCGTCCAGTCGCGCCAGGTGCTCGGCGGCGGCGCGGACCTGGGTCAGGTCCTTGACCTCGCCCGGCCCCGGCTGGGCCTTGAACATCGAGGGGTAGACCTCGGCCATAAGCACTTCGACGCCTTCGAGGTCGGCCTCGGTCAGCGCCTTGAAGCCGGTCTCGAAGGGCCAGGCCTTCACCGCCTCGCCCCGCGCGACCTTCAACCG
>Ga0163163_10003086_pt1 | contig 14114 bp, 8 predicted proteins | sample S65metaG_FD_119766 | JGI IMG/M metagenome (GOLD analysis project Ga0163163, IMG submission 119766) | Switchgrass rhizosphere microbial communities from Kellogg Biological Station, Michigan, USA - S6-5 metaG | ecosystem: Host-associated > Plants > Roots > Rhizosphere > Soil | place: USA: Michigan... | reverse complement strand
CTGCTTCCGGGAAATCCTGCTCAAATTTTTGAATGGTGAAATAGCTGACCTCATTATGTCGCTCCATTCTTTTTTCTTTCTTGCTTTCTCTTGATTTGTTGCCATTGTCATTGTCCTTTGCGTATGACGAACTCGCAACTGTGGGGATTAAACCAAGGCAGATAAAACTGCCAGTTAAAAAGATCCTTTTCATAAAAATGGTTTTAAGTTAATGAATAACTTCTCACACCAAATCTAGCAAGGACGCTATGTTCGCGCGGTTAAGCCACAGTTAAGCGAAATGAAATGACAATTGCTTAACGTGTGCTAGGGGAGTGTTAAAAAGTGATTAGCGATTCGTAATTAGTGATCAATTGAATCGTGAGTCGTTGACCGTTGATCGTTGAGCTTGATCGTTGATCATTACTGAAGGATAGGTCTCAATACGTAGCACGGCCGCCAGTTAAATCGAAAGTGAATCCGGTGGAAAAACTATTTTGCGGTGAAACGATCCATGCAACCAGGTCTGCAACTTCTTCGAGCGTACCACATCTTTTCATGGGAATTTTGTCGGTCATATATTTTACCTGCGCCTCAGGCATTGCACTCACCATGGGTGTGAGAATAACTGCAGGAGCCAGTGCATTCACTGTTATCCCAGATTCTGCATATTCTTTTCCCTGCACCTTTGTCATTCCAATCACCGCAGCTTTTGAAGAGGAATAAGCGAGCATCCCGGCATTGCCTTCTTTTCCAGCGATGGAAGCAATATGCAGTATTCGTCCATACTTTCGCTCCAACATCTTTGGCAATACTTCTTTCGAAGTAAAAAAACTGGCCATGAAATTGACATCGAAAACCTTTCGAAGGTTTTCCGTGTTCACTTCATGGCTCTTGATGTTTGTTTCACCCGTGATGCCTGCACTATTGACCAGGATATCAATACGACCGAAATCACCTTCAATCTGTGCGACTGTCTTCTTTACGGCATTTTCATCGGTCAGGTCAACTGCATAAGGGCGGCAACCCGCCATCAGTTCCTCTGCTAACATGCTTACGGCACCCTGGTTGAGATCGCAAAGCGCAACACGCGCGCCATGATCCGACAATTTTTTTGCTATGGCTGCACCCAGGCCCGAGGCAGCACCTGTTACAATGGCCACCTGGTTGATTAATTTGTTTTCCATCTAACAATTCGAAAATTTAATTTTTCTCGGGGTACAACACGCCCTTGAGATAATTATTCAGGTTGAGATATTTTTTTGCCGCCTCCTGTATATCGCTCGTGGTGAGTGCCTGTACTTTCTTCGCATAGTCATAGATCCATTGGGGATCTTCCCTTTCAATCCACGAACGGGTAAGCGTATTTAGCCAATGATCATTCGACTTCATCTGGTCTTCGTTCTGTTTCTTTAAAGTCTCTTTCACTTTGTCGAGATCCTTTTGGTCAATTCCTTTTTCCTGCGCTGATTTGATGATATCAAAAAATGCAGATGTAAGCTTATCTACATTTTCGGGCCCGCAGGGAAAACTGGCTTGCACAACATAATTAGGATATGGGCGCTTGCTGAATCCTCCATTCATCCCCCCGCCATAGATCAGGCTCATAGCTTCGCGCAGCTGTTCCGTGAATTTGATATTCAGGACCTCCATTAATACTTGCAGTTTTAAAGCTTCTTCGCGCGAATAAGCTGCTTCTCCGGAAAAGACAATATTCACCAGGCTCTTGCTGTCGCGCCCTTTGTATATGTCTGCATTCACTACACCCTTCACCGGACGGAGGCCCACGTCTGTGAACTTATTTTCTTTTGGACTTGACGGCAATCCACCTAACCAGGTTTCTAAAAGTGGCTTTGCTTTTTCAACGTCTATATTCCCCACAAAACTAAAATGCAGACCATATGCATTACTGAAGATTTCTTTGTAAATGTCAAAGCTTCTATCCAGGTTAACCTTGTCGAAATCCTCGGCGGTTGGAAAATCTTCCGTCCATGGATTGTTCTGGTATTCCAGGCGCGCAAGACTGTCGGAGAAATAAGCAAAGGGATTCGCCTTCAGGTTTTGAAGAAATGCCTTTTGTCCACTGATGTAAGCCTTGAAAAGTGCCGGATCTTTTCGTGGCTGCGTCATATTCAGGTATACGAGTTGCAAAAAAGTTTCGAAGTCTTTCACGCTGGAAGATCCTTCCACGCCATCTTCCAATGAATTTATATAAGGAGTTACGCCCACGGATTTGCCTGCCAGGAATTTCTGCAGGTCTGTTGGTGACATATCTTTCACACCCATTTCCCTTACGATGTTCGCGGCATTTTCTGCGTTTTGTTTGTCGGCCAGTGAATAGTTCCTGGAGCCGCCCCAGCGCCAGCCATCCATCTGTATTTCATCGTTCTTGAAATCTGTGGGTCGAATGGTGATCGTGACGCCGTTGCTCAGGGTAAGGTCGGTAGTGCCTAAGGTTTTGTTGGTTGATTCGTTGGTGATCTTGCCGGGCGTGGGTACCTGGGAGACCAGGGCACTGGCTACCGCCCTTTCTTCATATGGTTTTACCGGGATCTTATGCGCCGCAGCCAGTGTGTTGAGGAGCGTTGTAGAATTTGGCAAATTGGCAGCATCTTTTTCGGGTGCCATCAGCAGTGCAAATTTACCCTGACTGGTTTCCATCTTTGATGCCACTGCATTGACCTCGGAAAGGCTGATACCGGGCACAATTTGTTTAATAAAATTATAGCGGTTAGCGATACCCGGAATTGGATTCCCGCTAAGGAAATTGTTGATGTATTCCTGCACAAATCGTGCTGATTCAGTCTTGTCCCTGTCAGCATAGCTTCTGTCTGCTTCGTTCATCATGCTGCTCTTGGCGCGGTCAAGTTCGGACTGCAGAAATCCATATTTCTTTACTGTTTCTGTCGTTGTAACGAGTGCATTAATTGCGTCTTTAACCGGTTTGTCGCCAATTAATGCAAATGAAGTGAAGGCCCGGTATCCCCGGATGAAACCTCCAAAACCCGCAGTTCCGAAGACAAACGGTGGTTCTGCCTGCTGTGTAAGTTCATTTAGCCGCTCGTTGATGATGATGCTGAACAGTCCTTCAACAATCGTCTTACGATAGCCCGACCAGGTGTTAGTGGGCGTTTCCTTTTGAATGAAATTATAAACCTCCAGTAAAGTATTTGTTTGCTCTTTATCTGTTAGCACCATGGCTTCGCTTTTGGTACGAGCTGGGATTGGAATCAATGCCGGCCTGGTTTTGGCAGGGTTTGGATTTTTGAACGCACTGAAATGCGATTTGATCTTTGCTTCTACCATTTTTGGATCGATGTCTCCAACCACAATCACGGCTTCTAGATTGGGTCGGTACCAGCTTTTATAAAAGCGCTTTAAGGTAGCGGGCTGAAAATTTTTCAGGATGCTGTCTTTCCCGATGGGAAGTCGTTTTGAATATTGCGATCCATTGAAGAGATGCGGAAAATATTGTTTGCCCATTCTTTCATTTGCGCCTTTGCCAAGCCTGGATTCCTCCAGCACCACACCACGTTCCTTATTGATTTCATCAGTTTCCAGTAACGCATTGCCGGCCCAGTCTTCGAGCACGGTAAACCCTTTTTCAATTTTTTCAGGGTCGTCTGTTGGGATGGGTAGTATGTATACGGTTTCGTCGAAGCTCGTATAGGCATTGAGATCAGCGCCAAATTCAACGCCAATGGTCTGCAGGTAGCTTACCAATTCATTTTTTGGAAAATGGGTTGACCCGTTGAAATTCATGTGCTCCATAAAATGAGCAAGGCCCTGTTGATCCGGATCCTCCATCACCGATCCAACGTTTACGACTAGCCGAAGTTGGGCTTTCTTTTCAGGAATCACATTCTTGCGGATGTAGTAGGTGAGTCCGTTAGGTAGTTTGCCTTTAATCACTGCGGGGTCAGTGGGGACGGGAGCGTTCAGGTTGAACTGTGGATAGGATTCAATACTGAAAGTTGAGATGACCAAAACGAGCATGGCGCATTTCAGCCGGAAGAGCTTACTTTTCATATTTAATGGTTTGTTCAATAGCTGATCAAATAAAACCAAAAAATCCCAAATAAGGGGCCGGAGATTTGTGGGCGGGATATCTGTTATTGGTCCTTCCCGGGCAAAGCCCAATGGGCATTATTTCTTATATTTACGCCGAGCTTTCAACATTTTTTCATTTCATCACCCAAGTTGCCCTTGCCATGCGAAATAAGTGGCTATTTCTGAGTATTGGAATCATCATTTTGGGTATTGCGGCGATCGTAAAATTCCTGCCCAAATCATCTTCTGCTGCGAACGCCGATGAAAAAGTCAGCTACACTTTTCAAATCAGGCCGATCCTTAGCGATAAATGTTTTAAATGTCACGGTCCCGATGCCAACAAGCGGGAGGCTCATTTACGGCTTGACCTTCCGGAAGGTGCATTTGCAGAGCTGAAAGACAATCCCGGAAGATTCGCGTTGGTGCCGGGTAAACCGGATTCTTCCGAATTATGGCGCAGGGTCTGCTCGCGCGAGGAAGACTACCAAATGCCTCCTCCACAAAGTCACTTGAGCCTGACTGAAGAAGAAATCAAACTAATTGGAAAATGGATTCAACAGGGTGCAAAATATGAACCCCACTGGGCCTTTGTGGCGCCCGTTAAAGCGCCGTTGCCGGAGGTCAGAAAAAAGGAATGGTTGAAGAATGAGATCGACAATTTCATTCTCCACGACATGGAGAAGAAGGGCCTCGCTCCCAATGACGAAGCAGACAAAACGCAATTGCTAAAAAGAATATCGATGGATCTGACGGCACTTCCGCCTTCCCCGCAGGATCAGGATGCCTTCGAAAAAAATACTGCGACCAATGCATATGAGCAGGAGGTGGACAAGCTATTGGCTGATTCTGCATATGGTGAGAAGATGGCCGTTTTTTGGCTGGACCTCGCGCGATATGCAGATTCCTACGGCTACCAGGACGACAATGTCAGGACCCAATGGCCCTGGCGCGACTGGGTGATTCACGCCTTCAATGAAAATATGCCTTACAACCAGTTTATCAGCTGGCAACTGGCGGGCGACCTGCTACCCAAGGCAAACAAAGAACAGATTCTGGCTACGGCATTCAATCGCAATCACAAATTTACAGAAGAAGGTGGGGTTATAGATGAAGAATACAGAATCGAATACGTGGTTGACCGCACCAACACATTCGGCCGCGGTGTGCTGGGCATGAGCGTGGAATGCGCGAAATGCCACGATCACAAATATGATCCCATTTCTCAACGTGAATATTACCAACTGTTCGCATTTTTCAACAATACGTATGAAAAGGGATATGAAGGCGACGTGACCCAAAGCAAGCCTGCGAAACCACCGATCCTGGTCATGAATGATTCAGACCTGCATACCACAATGCAATTCATTCACAAAATTGATACCGGTAAGCTGATGGTTTCGGTTATGGGTGAACGTGATACTCTCAGGAAAACCTATATCCTTCGACGTGGTAACTATGATCAGCACATGGATTCCGTGTTGGCCAGCACACCGAAATCAATTCTTCCTTTTGATACAACAAAATATCCGCGCAACAGGCTGGGCCTTGCAGAATGGCTCTTCGACAAAAAGAATCCGCTTACCGCGAGGGTCTTTGTGAACCAGATGTGGCAGGAATTTTTTGGCAGGGGGCTGGTAAAAACGCCCGGAGATTTTGGTATGCAGGGTGAATTGCCCACGCATCCCGAATTGATGGACTGGCTGGCTGTTGATTTCATGGAGCATGACTGGAATGTAAAAAGACTGGTTAAGCAGATATTGATGTCTGCAACATACAGGCAGTCCGCTGCAGCCAGCAAAGAAAAACGAGACAAGGATCCCGAGAATATTTATTTGTCCTATGCGCCAAGACTTCGAATGAAAGCAGAGTTTGTTCGTGACTGGGTGCTTGCAAGCAGCGGTTTGCTGGTTCGCACAATTGGCGGCCCGAGCGTAAAGCCTTATCAACCCAAAGGCCTCTGGGAGCTCGCGTCTTCAGGCAGGGGAGAGCTGAGGGTATTCAGGCAGGATCATGGCGACAAGCTTTATCGCAGGGGCATGTATACTTTTATCAAATTAACTGTGCCGCCACCGAGCATGATCATTTTCGACGCGAGCAATCGTGACGAATGCTGGGTAAAAAGGGCCCGCACCAACACACCGCTTCAGGCGCTGGTGATGCTTAACGATCCGGTAGTACTGGAAGCCTCGCGCGTGATGGCGGCCAGGTTGATGAAGGAGAAAAAGAATCAGCCGGAAATATTTAGCACGGCATTCGAAAGAATACTATGCCGGAAACCCACTGATGCAGAGTTGAAACAACTCAGTACGATTTATGAGGGCCAATTAAGTTACTATCAACAAAATCCTGCCGAGGCTGCCAGGTTACTGGCAGTTGGCGAGTATCCGTTACCGTCAGATGCTGATAAAGTGACCCTGGCAGCGAATACCGAATTGGTGCAGACGCTATACAACCTTGATGAAACCATTGTTAAAAATTAAATCATGGAAAGCAAACATCCTTTGGTGGAATATTCTCTGAACATGAACCGCCGGCGGTTTCTGTCCAGGCTTAGTTTGGGAATTGGCAGTGCAGCATTGGGGAGTTTGCTGATTCCTGATTTGTTTAGTTCAAGTGAGGAGTCAGCCAACCTGGCTTCGGGCCTGCCTCACTTCGCACCCAAAGCAAAGCGAATTATTTACCTTTTCCAGAATGGGGCGCCTTCGCAATTGGAGACCTTTGACTACAAACCGATGTTGCGCGAAATGATGGGCAAGGACCTTCCAGCTTCTGTTCGAAATGGGCAAAGACTAACTGGCATGACTTCGGGCCAAAGTTCGTTTCCGCTCGTGGGTTCGTATTATAATTTCCAACAGTACGGTGAATCGCGCGCGTGGATCTCAGAAAAATTTCCGCACACGGCAAGCATCGTTGATGATATCTGTATCATTCGCTCCATGTTTACAGAAGCCATCAACCATGATCCCGCACTCACATTTATGCAAACCGGCGCGCAAGTTGGCAACCGGCCCAGCATGGGGGCATGGCTGAGTTATGGACTCGGAACTGAGAATCAGAATTTGCCGGCATTCTGTGTCATGTTGTCAAAAGGGAAGGGGAACGGCCAGGGTGTATATTCAAAATTGTGGACGAATGGATTTTTGAATTCTATTCACCAGGGTGTTCAATTCAGCAGTGGTGAGAGTCCGGTGCTATACCTGAACAATCCTGAGGGTACAGACCGGAACAGCCGCAGAAAATTGCTGGACGGGATCGCTGCGTTGAATGAAATGAATTATAAGGAATTTGGTGATCCTGAGATCATGGCGCGCATCCAACAATACGAGATGGCTTACCGCATGCAAACTGCGGTGCCTGAAATCATGGATACGTCAAGAGAGTCTGATGACATTGTAAAGATGTATGGACCGGAATGCCTGGTTCCCGGCACTTTTGCGGCGAACTGTCTCGTGGCGCGCAAGCTTTCTGAAAATGGCGTTCGGTTTGTTCAATTGTATCACCAGGGATGGGACCAGCATGGTAACCTTCCGAATGAGATGGCCGAACAGGCAAAGGACGTTGACCGCGCTTCAGCTGCATTGATCACTGACCTTAAGCAGCGCGGATTGCTGGATGAAACGCTGGTGATTTGGGGCGGAGAATTTGGTCGCACTGCATATTGCCAGGGCAAAATGGTAAAAGATAATTATGGCAGGGATCATCACCCCCGCGCCTTCAGCATCTGGATGGCCGGCGGCGGTGTGAAACCTGGAATGGTATATGGGGAAACTGATGACTTCGGATATAATATCGTCAAAGATCCTGTTCACGTCAATGATTTTCATGCAACCGTCCTGAACCTGATGGGTCTTGATCATGAAAAACTCATCTTCAAACACCAGGGAAGAAGGTACAGGCTGACAGATGTTGCAGGTAAAGTTGTAAAAGGTATCATTGCTTAACATATAAAAATGAAAAGAAGACAGTTCATTCGAAATACGGCCATTGCCGGTGGAAGTTTTTTTATTTCTTCAGGACTCATGGCAAAACCGAAGGGTGCGGTTTATGGCCACAACGGTTACACGTACAGGTTAGATGAAGGCTGGGGAAAGCTCGAGTTTGACAAATACCCCGTGAACGATTGCCATGAAATGATCCAGGACCGGAAGGGCAGGATTTTGCTACTCACAAATGAGACACACAACAATATTTTAGTCTATTCTACCGGGGGTAAATTAAAAGGTACCTGGGGCCACGATTTCCCGGGTGCGCATGGATTGACTTATGCAGATTTGGGCGGTGAGGAATTCTTATGGATCACAGATACTGTGAAACACCAGGTGTATAAGACCACGATTGATGGAAAGCTGATACTAACTATTGACTATCCAAAAGAAACCGGTCATTATACAAAGGCAGAAGAATTTGTACCGACCGAAACCACGGTGATGCCGGACGGGTCATTTTATATTGCGGATGGTTACGGTGCGCAATATGTTATGCAGTACGATGCAAATGGAAAATTGCTTAATAGTTTCGGAGGAAGAGGGACGGAAGAAAAGAATCTCGACAACGCACACGGTATTTGTATTGATACCAGGGTGAAAGACCCGGTTTTGCTCGTCACCGATCGGACACGCAACTGCTTCAAGAAATTCAAATTTGACGGCACCTTCGTTGAGACAATACATATTCCCGGCGCCTGCGTATGCAGACCGGTCATCCACAGAACTAACCTGTATGCGGCAGTGTTGCGCAGTCCAAACCTCGATGCTGATAAATCGGGCTTTGTTACCATTCTTGATGCCAACAATAAAGTGATTTCAAATCCTGGCGGTTCTTCACCACAATATAAAGATGGCCAGCTCCAGCCTTTGTCGCAGGTTGACAAGATATTCGTGCATCCGCACGATGTATGCGTTGATCGTGACGAAAATCTTTATGTAGCGCAGTGGAATTCCGGCAAAGTATACCCTTATAAATTAACACGCGTTTGATTTCATCAACTTCTTCTTCAAAAGTCAGAAGCAGGTTTCATACGGTTTTTTCATCCGTTTTGTGGTGCCTGTTTTTCTTTCTCCTGATCTGCGTGGTCTTTTCCGGCAGACTTCAATTGCCTACTGCATTTAAGGTGTTGGGAAGGCTGCACCCACTAGTCATTCACTTTCCCTTGGTTTTGTCCATCCTGATCAGCTGTTTGTTTTTGGTGACGCGGTGGCGACACAATTTGTTGCAGGAGCAGAGCCAGGAGAGTCTGTATTATCTGCTTGGCTTAAACGCGTTCTTCGGAATTATTTCTGCGCTTTTTGGCATCTTCCTTTCCCGTGAAGGCGGTTACGATGCACAATCCTTGCTATGGCATAAATGGTCAGGGATTTTTCTTGCCTGTTTCAGCTATGTGTTCTTTCTCGGGTTCAGGCAGGTATTGCAGGTAAGGCCGGCATTTTTTGCGTCGGTATGGCTTTTCCCAATCCTCGCCATATTGGTAGGGCATGCGGGCGGAAACATCACGCACGGTTCGGAATACATTTTCGAGCCCATGGAAAAGTTGAAGCAACGTGGACCAGTAGACCTGGCCAAGGCAAATGTTTATGAGGCCGCCATCCAGCCAATCTTCGACGAGAAATGCATTTCCTGCCACAGCGAGCAAAAGACGAAAGGCGGCTTGTTAATGAGTACCCTGAGCGGATTTGAAAAAGGTGGAAGGCATGGTGTTGCATTTAAGTTGGGAGATGCTGAAAATAGTTTGATCTGGAAATATATCAATCTTCCTGAAGAAGACAAAAAGCATATGCCTCCGGCGGGCAAACCACAGCTCACAGACGAAGACAAAAAAATCATTCTTCAATGGTTGAAATCGGGAATCGATCCGAGGATTAAGTGGGCGAGTCTGTCAGATACATTGGCACTGAAAAAACTGGTTGCGCAAAACACTGCAAATGCAAGCCGGAAATTCTATGATTTTGCTGCTGCCGATCCGGGAACCATCAAAAAGCTCAATAATTTTTTCCGCGTTATCAAACCGACCTATGAGGGAAGTCCCGCGCTGAATGCCAGTTTTTATGGCCGTGAAAAATTCAATGCCGCACAAATTGCTGAATTGCGACCCATTGCTACACAGGTAGTGCAGGTGGACTTACACAATATGCCGCTGAAAGATGAAGACCTGAAAGAAGTATTGGCTTTTCCGAACCTTGAGGTGCTAAACCTGAATTATACGAACCTGACGGGTGCTTCGCTCGTCAATCTGAGATCATTAAAAAACCTGGAGCGCCTTTCTCTGAGCGGAATCAAGCTGGCAGCACATCAGCTGGACAGCCTGGGAACCCTGCCGGCTTTGAAGGAAGTTTACGTATGGAATACGGGACTCGACAGCGTCCAGCTTTCGGCTACCCTTCAACGTTACCCACAGATTCATTGGGTTCGTGGATTCGAAGCCGCGAAAGCAGAAACCATAGCACTAAATCCGCCCATCTTGTCGGCCAACCGGATCATTTTTAATGATTCTGCTGTCATCTCTGCGTATCACCCCGTAAGGGGCGTGGTGTTGAAGTATAGCCTCGATGAAAAGGATCCAGACAGTGCCAAATCACCTGTCACCCAGGGGAAATTTGTGCTGAATAATTCAGCAACGCTGAAAGTAACAGCTTACGGCAATGGCTGGCTTGCCAGCACGCCTTCAAAGATCACTGTCTATAAAAGCGCCTACCGCGCTGACTCCATAAGGTGGAAGCAGCCACCTTCTGATCCCCGTTACGCGGTACTGGGAGCAGGGATATTGATTGATACGATCAAGAGCGATGAATTTGATTTTAATAATCGAAAATGGATTGGCTCTCAAAAAGAACTTGAACTTTATATATCTTTCAAGGAGCCGGTAGAATTGTCCTCAGTAGGATTTAGCAGCGAGGTGATTACCGGTCCTTATTTGTTTCCTCCTGAATCAATCAGGATCGAAGGCGGGCTGCAGGAAAAGGGATTGCATTTGCTTTCTGCTTCCAGGCCTGCCCAACCGAAGAAAGACAAAACTGATTTTCTGTTCCTCACTGAAAAGTTTGCAAAGCAAAAAGTCCGCTTTCTGAAAATTAATATTTCACCTGTAGCAAAATTGCCTGCCTGGCATGCAGGGAAAGGCAAGCCGGCATGGGTGTTTATAGATGAGATCTTGTTCAATTAGTAAGAACTGATGGTTGATTGTGGATTGTGGATTGTAGATATCCACAATCCACAATCTACAATCTACAATCCCCAATTATCAGTTATGAATCGCGAAAAATTCCTCTCATTGGTTGGCCTTGGCTTTCTGAGTTCTGTATTTCCCGGTGCAAAAAATGGTGAGATTGCACCATTGACAACGGATTGTGATGATCCAATTACGCCTCCGGTTCCTGAAGGCCCCTTCTACAAAGACGAGAAAATGAACCGCGTGGATATCCGCGAACATAAGAAAGGTGAAGAGATACAATATATCTTCAAAGTAGAGGACAAGCATTGCAAGCCCATCGTGGGAGCCATCGTGGATATCTGGCAGTGTGATTGCGTTGGTGTTTATTCAGATTTTGAAGTTGAAAAATCAGCCGGTGAAACCTGGCTGCGTGGCTTTCAAACGACAGATGAAAAAGGAGAGGCGAAATTTACCTCCATCTTCCCCGGCTGGTACAACAACCGCCTTACGCATATTCATTTCAAAGTTCACCACAACGGTGAAACGAAATTGACCTCTAATTTGTTTTTTGATAAGGAAGTAGAAGCGATGGTCTTTAAAAATCCCCTATATGCAAATGGGGTCAATCCCGTTACTATGGCGCAGGACTATGAACTACGGGGCGACAAAGATTCTTCCCGTCACGACAAGCTGATTATGAAAGTCGGAAAACAGGAAGGTAAGTTAGTGGGCAAGTATACTGTTGCATTGTCGAGTTAGCAGTGGGCCGGTGGGCCAGTGGGCCAGTGGAATAGTGGGCCAGTGGACCGGTATCTAGAATCCAGCATCTTTATCCACAATCTACAATCCACAATCTCTAATAATGCCATCTCACAAACGCTTCCATGGCTGCGTACTTGGTAAGTCCAAGATTCGCATATAACTCGGCAGTATTGCCATTCCTGTCTTCAGCACGTTGCCAAAACTCACGGGCATCCGCACCCTGGAAAGGAACCATGTCCTTCTGAGACTGGTGAATGAAAATTCCAAAACGTTTTTGTATCACCTGTTCCGGGCTCATTGGAATGGCCATTTCGATCTCACTGATATCCCACTCCTGCCATGCGCCCTTGTACAACCAGAGCCAGCATTCATTAACCCAGGTGTCGCCAGCGGCTTTGATCCTTCGCAGTGATTCAAAAACGATATCCAGGCAAACTTTGTGCGTACCGTGCGGGTCTGCAAGATCACCTGCGCAGAATACCTGCTGGGGTTTCACTTCGCGCAGCAGCGCCACCGTCAATTCGACATCCTTTTCGCCCATCGGATTTTTTTCGATGGTTCCCGTTTCATAGAATGGGAGATTCTGAAAGTGGATATTCTCATCCTTAATTCCTACGTAGCGGCAGGTTGCCTTTGCCTCGCAACGCCTGATTAGTCCTTTAATGCTCCTGATCTCCTGCGAATCAATATCACTTTTCTTCTTGCTTTTCAAATAAGCCCTTGCCGTTTGCAGGATCTGCTGTGATTTCTTACTATCGATGCCAAACATGTCTTCAAACCCTACAGCAAAATCAAGGAAGCGTGTAACAAATTCATCTGTCACGGCAATATTGCCCGAGGTCTGATACGCAACATGCACATCGTGACCCTGGTCATGCAATCGCTGGAAAGTGCCACCCATTGAGATGATATCATCATCCGGATGTGGCGAGAATATAATCACGCGCTTTGGATATGGTGTCGAACGCTCCGGGTGATTAGGAAGGTGCACGTTTGGTTTACCACCAGGCCATCCGGTAATACTGTCGCGCAACATATAATAAACCTGCAGGTTGATTTCGTAGGCGTCGCCTTTTTCCACCAGCAGGTCGCCCAGTGAGTTATCGTTGTAATCAGAATTTGTCAGGCTCAATACTGGTTTTCCTAATTTGAGTGCCATGTTTACAACAGCCTTGCGAATCATCTTGGGTGTCCAGTCGCAGTCGCCGGTGAGCCAGGGCGATTTGAAGCGGGTCAGTTCTGCTGCAGAAGCTTCATCAAGCATAAACTGACAATTGGGATGGTTCTGCAACAGGGACGCGGGAATGGATTCAGTGATATGCTGTTCAACTGACTTGTGTACAACCGGTGCCTTCATGGGTCCCCAGGCCATCAGGATGATCCTTTTTGCTTTCAGGATGGTGCTGATACCCATGGTAACTGCGAAGCGGGGCACTTCAGAAATATTTGAAAACTCGTATGCATTGGCGATGCGTGTGGAGTTCTCAAGTGCCACCATGCGTGTACGTGAGAAAATGCTTGAACCGGGTTCATTGAACCCTATATGACCATTGTTACCGATGCCCAGGATTTGCAAATCAATTCCACCTGCGCTCTCAATTGCTCTTTCATATTCTGCGCAATGATCTTTGATTTTTTCCTTTGGCAATTCGCCATTTGGAATATGGCAATTGGCGGGATCGATATCAACCTTATCGAAAAGCTGCGTCTTCATAAACCTGTTATAGCTCTGTAGCGCATCGTTATCGATCGGATAATATTCATCGAGATTAAAGGTTACTACATTCTTAAAACTCAAGCCCTCTTCACGGTGCATTTTCGCCAATTCGGCGTAGAGCGACTTGGGTGTGGACCCCGTTGCCAGACCTAGCACGCACTTCTCGCCCTTCTTTTGCTTATCACGAATGAGCGTTGCAACTTCCTTTGCAACAAATGCAGATCCATCATGTGAGTTGGAGAAAATGTGACAAGGAATTTTTTCAAAGGAATCAACCATGCTCATAGTAACTAGTTTGAGTGCGCAAAGGTAATTGTTCCCACTTTAAATTGGGAATGCAAAGCAAGATTTCGACAGCATTCAAATTCAGCAGATGCTAAATCGAAATTAATTGGATATTTTAAAAACAATGGCGTCACGGTTCTTTATTTTGGACGCAACCGTTTGCGGAACCAGGATCTG
>Ga0163163_10003082_pt1 | contig 14117 bp, 13 predicted proteins | sample S65metaG_FD_119766 | JGI IMG/M metagenome (GOLD analysis project Ga0163163, IMG submission 119766) | Switchgrass rhizosphere microbial communities from Kellogg Biological Station, Michigan, USA - S6-5 metaG | ecosystem: Host-associated > Plants > Roots > Rhizosphere > Soil | place: USA... | reverse complement strand
GTTTGCGCACGCCATTCTATGTCCTGGCGGCTTTGCTGATTCGGCGCCCTCGCCGCCGGGGCATCCGGCCGGGAAGGCGACGTCGTGCACCGTGATCAGCAGTGCGGAGGCTAGCGCTGCGCTTGGCCAGGACGTCAAAGGGCCGGTCCGGGGAAGGCTTTCGTCGAAGGTGGCGTCGCCTGCGTCTTCAACGGGCCCGGCGTGCCGCCCGGCGCCGATCCGGATATCCCGCACGCAGACACTGTCCGCGTTGTATTGGTCACCGGCCCGAAAGCCAAGTCGTATTTCGATGACTACCGGGGCAGGGTACATGCGCAGCCGATCTCCGGCCTCGGCGACGCCGCCTACTATGACGGATTCGCGTCTGTCAGCGTGCTGAAAGGGGATGCGTACGTTCGGATCGCGGTCGGCATCGCGAACAATCTCCGCGCAGACAAGACACTTGCCGCCAGCGCGCTGGCAAGGATGTAGTCACAGAAGGCCTGCTCCAGGTCAGACGATCAGCGCGAGCTTTCCGCCGGCGTGGCCGGTCATGCTCGCCCGGTGCGCGTCGGCCACCGCGGTGAGCGGGTAGGCCGCGGCGACGGACACGCGCACCGCGCCGTCCGCGGCCAGCCGGGTCAGCTCCAGCCGCGCCGCGTCCCTGATCTGGGTGCCCGGGTCGGCTCCCGGCGCACCGCCGAGAACCTTGATCTTCTCCGCGAAGCCGCGGCCGAACCCGGCGATGGTGGCGATCCTGGCCCGGTCCGCCACCAGCTCCAGCGACACGTCGATGGCCTCGTCGGTGCCGATCAGGTCGGCCGCGGCGGTGACCCCTCCGGGCGCGGCGGCGCGGACCCGGCCGGCCAGGCCGGGACCGTAGGCCACCGGTATCGCGCCGAGCCCGCGGAGGAAGTCGTGCCGGGCCGGGCTGGCGGTGGCCAGCACGGTGGCGCCGCGGGCCACGGCCAGCTGGACCGCGATCGTGCCCACCCCGCCGGACCCGCCGTGCAGCAGCACCGTGTCACCGGACCGCACCCCGGTCGCGGCCAGCACGTGCCACGCGGTCACCCCGGTCACCATCAGGCAGGCGGCCTGGGCCCAGTCCAGCGCGGCCGGCTTGGGCACCAGTGCGCTGCCCGGCAGCACCAGCTCGGCCGCGTACGCGCCGGACGCGCGGTAGGCGATCACGTCGTCGCCGGGGCGCAGCGGCCCGGCCGGGCCGGCCGTGCCCGGGCCCACCTCGGTGACGGTCCCGGCGGCCTCCGCGCCGAGCCGCATCGGCAGCGCCGCCGGGTTGGTGCCGAACTGGCCGCTGTAGGCCTTCCAGTCGATGGGGTTCACGCCCGCGGCCCGCACAGCCACCCGGGCCTCGCCCGGTCCCAGCGGGCCGGCGGCGGCCTGGTCGGTGACGGTCAGAACCTCGGGCCCGCCGTAGGCGGTAGCGGTCACGACGGATGGCATACGGAAGGCAACACCGGCCGCTACGCGGCCCATTCCGGGGCCGTCCTGACGGCCCGCGTGCCGGGCCGTAAGGGAACTCCCCGCGGGGCCAGGGACGGGCCCAGATCGTCCCCTACACTGACGGAAACTGCATACCGGGACGGCCGGTGCGACAGCCGGGAAAGGTGACCGATGGCCGAGGAACGGACGTTCCAGATCCAGCTTGAGGGCCTGATCCAGCTGCTGGCGCAGAACCTGTACGCCGACCCCGACGTGTTCCTGCGCGAGATGATCCAGAACGCGCACGACTCGATCACCCGGCGGGCCGAGCTGGCCGCCGAGCGGGGTGAGCCGGACCCGCCGGCGCCGCGGATCCAGGTGGTCGCCGACCCGGACGCGCAGCAGATCCGGATCCATGACAACGGCTCCGGGCTGACCCGGGACGAGATCGACGGCTACCTGTCCACCATCGGCCGGTCCGGGACCAACGAGCTGCGGCAGCGGATCGCCGCCGCGGACCGGACCCGCACCGTGGAGCTCATCGGCCAATTCGGCATCGGCCTGCTCAGCGCGTTCATCGTGGCCGAGCGGGTGACCGTGGTGACCAAGGCGGCCGGGCACGACGCCGCGCGCTGGCAGAGCACCGGCGGGCGGAACTACCAGGTCGAGCCGGCCGACCGGGCTCAGGTGGGGACCACGGTGACGCTGCAGGTCAGCCCGGCGCACAGCCGCTACCTGGAGCGCGGGCGGCTGGAGTCGATCATCCGGACCTACGCCGACTTCATCGGCATGCCCGTCTACGTCAACGACGACGGCGACCCCACCAACGCGGTGCACGCCCCGTGGCACCGCAAGTACCCCACCGAGAACGACCGGGACCTGGCCTACCGGGACTTCTGGAGCCGGAAGTTCGCCGACGAGCACGCGCTGCACGTGCTCGCGGTGGACGAGAGCTTCCGGTGGCCGGACGCGGAGCAGCCGGGCGGCGAGGGCACCGGCCGGGTCCGCGGCGTGCTGGCCATCACCGACCGGCACGTGCCCGACGTCAACGCCCGGGGCACCGTGGACGTGTACGTCAGCCGGATGTTCATCGGCGCGGCCAACCGGGAGGTGCTGCCCTCCTGGGCCCGGTTCCTGCAGGGCGTGATCGAGTGCAACGAGCTGACCCCGAACGCCGCGCGGGACAACGTGATGCGCAACGGCGCGCTGGCCGCCGCGCAGAAGGTGCTCGGCCAGCGGATCGTCCGTGAGCTGACCGAGCTGTCGCTGCGCCAGCGCGACCGGTTCATCGACATCATGCGCTGGCACTCCTACCACGTGCTGGCCATGTCCGTGCAGGACGAGCACGAGGAGTTCTTCCGCGCGGTGGCCAACCTGATGCCGCTGGAAAGCGACCAGGGGCCGGTCACCGTCGGCGAGTACCTGCTGACCGCGCCGGAGCGCCCGGACGGCTCGCGGACCATCCACTACATCACCGAGCGCGGGTCGGCGAACCAGTTCTTCCTGCTGGCCAGCGCCCGCGGCATCCGGGTGATCAACTGCGACGAGCCGTTCGCCGAGCGGTTCCTGGAGAAGTACGCGCGGACCTGGCCGCAGCGGGTCCGGCTGACCCGGATGGACCTGGCCGGCTCGGAGGCCATCTTCGAGCCGCTGCCGCCGGAGGAGCGGGCCTGGTTCGCCGACCTCGAGCGGGCCTGCGCGGACCTGCTGCCCGCCCGCCAGTTCGTGGCCCGGGTCAGCAAGTTCCTGCCCGAGGAGCTGCCCGCCGTGCTGACCGAGACGAGGGACAGCCGCAACCGCCGGGAGATGGCCCAGGTGGCCAGCCACCTGGCGGTCCCCGCTTACCTGCGCAATCTGGTCCAGGGCTTCCTCGAGGAGGAGCCCGAGCAGCTGACCCTGCACCTGAACGCGGGCAACCCGACGATCAGGAAGCTCGCCGCCCGGCACGACCTGGCCGACGAGGTGAGCAAGCACGCGCTGGTCGCGCTGTACAACAACGCGCTGATGCTCCTGGCCCGGTCGCTGCCGGTGGACACCGTGCAGACGATGGTGGCCCAGCAGAACCAGGTCATCGCGCTGCTGCTGTCGCTCGCCGAGCGATGACCATGGCCTCTCCGGGCACGGGCACCGCGGGCCCAGGCGGCCGGCGCCCGGCCGGCCACGCCGCGGTCGAGCTGCTGATCACCGAGTCCCGCACGGCCACCGAGGAAAGCCGCTACCGGACCGCGCAGGACGCCGCCGACCGGGCCGTGGCCGGGGCCGAGCAGCTCGGCGACGCGGTGCTGCTGGTCCGGGCGATCGCCCAGCAGCAGCTGGCGCTGCGGATGGCCGGCGACTACACCGGGGCGCTGGTGTGCTGTACCCGGATCCTGGCCATGGCCGAGGACCCGTCTACCCGCGAGGCGCTCAGCACCGAGGCGGCGGCGGCCACCATCGCCCGGGCCTACATGTACTGGGTCACGTCGGCCCGCACCGACGCCCGGGCCGACCTGCGCGAGCTGCTGGCCATGCTGGACACCGCCGAGCGCTGGCTGATCAGCACCGGGCACGGGCACTGGCGGCCGGGGGTGCTGTCCGAGCGGTCCGACATCCACCGGGCGCTGGGTGACCGGGAGCAGGCGCTGGCCTGCGCGCAGGAGGCGCTGGCCCGGTACGCGCCCGGGATCCCCGGGTTCAGCCTCAGCGTGTACCGCTGGTCGGTGGGCCGGCTGCTGTCCGAGGCGGGCCGCCACCAGGAGGCCGAGGGCTACCTGCAGGCGGTGCTCGACGACCCGGACTCGCCGCGGCTGGACCAGGTGACCGCGAACGTGTGGCTGGCCTACAACGCGGTCGACGACGGCCGCCCCGCCGATGCGGCCCGGGCCGCGGCCAGGGCCGTCGGGATCGCCGAGCTGTGCGGCGACGACGCGATGACCACCGCGCTGGACGCCCAGTGCTTCGTGCTGCGCCGGGCCGGGGACTGGGCCGGCGCGCGGGCCGCCGCGGAACGGCACCTGGCCGCGGCCCGGCGGGCCGGCGGCCGGGCCCGGGTCTACCACGCGCTGGACTCGATGGCCTGGACGGCGGCGGGCAGCGACGACTTTGTCCTGCTCAGGGGCCTGCTACCGGAGCTGTCTCAGCTGGCCAGGACCCTGGATGAGGCGCAGGGCGTTTCGTGGCGGACTGAGCGCACTGGCCGGCTAAGGGAGCGACTGCCGGAAGACGCACCGAGCTGAAAGCAGGTCCGGCCAATGAAGGCGGGTTAGGCTGGCGATATCTGCGGTAACTCACTATCGACGGGCCAGAGGAAGGCGGGGCAGTGAATCTCAAGAAGGCCCTGAGCTGGGCCGCGATCATCTTCGTGGTCTATTACCTGGCGACCCAGCCCGCCGGGGCGGCGCACTTCGTCCATTCCGTGTTCGGCTGGCTGCAAGGGGCCGGGAACTCGCTGTCCACCTTCGTCAACAGCCTTTAGGCAGCCAGCGCCCAGCGGCAGCAGCCGCCGTTACGATGATCGCGTGCCGCTGCGCGCTGTCGATTTCCACGTTCACCTGCCCACGCCGGACTGGCTGGACGGAAGCCTGGCCGGCTACACCGAAGCGGCCGAGGCCTATTTCCGCGCACCCGTCGAGCGCCAGCCGCTGAGCCAGCTGGCGGAGCGCTACGAAGAGCTCGGCGTCCGGGCGGTGCTGCTGGCCTGGGACGCGGAAACCGCGACCGGCCGGCCCCGGGTGCCGAACGAGACCGTGGCCGCGGCCTGCCGGGATTACCCCGGGGTGTTCACCGGGCTCGGCTCGGTCGACCCGCACAAGGGCGCGGCCGCGGTCGCCGAGGTGGCCAACATCGCCGCGCTGGGCCTGCGCGGGGTCAAGTTCCACCCGTCGCTGCAGGCTTTCGCCCCGGACGACCCGGCCTACTGGCCGGTCTTCGAGGCCTGCCGGGATCACGGGCTGCTCGCCCTGTTCCACACCGGGACCAGCGGCATCGGCGCCCGCCAGCCCGGCGGCCAGGGTGTGCGGCTGGACTACGCGCACCCGCTCAAGCTGGACCCGGTGGCTGCTGCGTACCCGGACCTGACCGTGGTCGCCGCGCACTTCGGCTACCCCTGGCACACTGAGCTGGCCGCCATCGCACTGCACAAGACCAACGTGTACATCGACATCTCCGGCTGGTCGCCGCGGCGGATCCCGGCCGAGGTCATCCGCGAGCTGCGCGGCCGGCTTTCCGGTCAGTTCCTGTGGGGCAGCGACTTCCCGTTCCTCACCCCGGAGCGCTGCCTGGCCGAGTTCGACGAGCTGGGCCTGCCCGACGACGTGGCCAGCCAGGTGCTGCACGGCAACGCCGAGAGGATCCTGGGGCTTGGCGCCTGATCCGGCCGGCCCGGATCATGATGGTCCCGTGCCTGATGGATCGACAGGGAGTTGCTCACGATGATCGTTGACTGTGCTCACTACCAGGACGGCCGCCGGAGCACGCAGGACCCGGCATCCATCGAGGACGCGGCGGCGGCCAGCCGCGCGGGCGGGTTCGTCTGGCTGGGCCTGTTCGAGCCCGGGATCGCCGAGCTGAAGGAGGTCCGCGAGGCGTTCGGGCTGCACGAGCTGGCCGTGGAGGACGCGCTGACCGCGCACCGGCGGCCGAAAATGGATAACTACACGGGCAGCGCACGGCTGATCATCCTGCGCACCGCGCGGTACGACGACGAAGAGGAGGAGGTCGACTTCGGCACGATCAGCGTGTTCCTGGCGCCCACGTTCATCATCAGCGTGCGCCGCGGTGCGGCCAGCGAGCTGCGCGAGGCGAGGACGCGGCTGGCGAACCGGCCCGAGCTGATGATGGAGGCGGGGAGCGCGTCGGCGCTGTGGGCCATCCTGGACGTGGTGGTGGACAGCTACGCACCGGTGGTTGCCGAGGTCGAGCGCGACATTGACCAGATCGAGGCGACCGTGTTCTCCGGCGCGGTGGCGCCGACCGAGCGGATCTACTCGCTGCGCCGGGAGGCCACCGACTTCTACCGGGCGGTGCACCCGCTGCTGGCCGTGGTCTCCTCGGTGGAGCGGCTGGTGCCCGGCGAGCTCAAGCCGTACCTGCACGACGTCAGCGACAACCTGCTGCTGGTGAACGAGGAGGTGGCCGCGCAGCGGGACACGCTGGGCTCGGTGCTCGAGGCCAACATGGCGGTGATCACCGTGGAGCAGACCCGGGTCAACATCCGGCAGAACGCGACGATCGAGCAGCTCACGATCCTGGCCACGGTGTTCCTGCCGCTGACCTTCATCACCGGGTTCTTCGGGCAGAACTTCCGTTGGCTGGTCGACCACGTGGAGGGCCTGCCCGAGTTCCTCGCCTTCGGCATCGGCGGCCTGATCATTCCGCTGATCCTGCTGTTCCTGTGGCTCCGCTACCACCGCCGCCGGATCGCCGAAACCGCCACCGTGCCCGGCTCCTGACCAGCACGGCCGGGGCTGAGGCGCTTTTAGGTTTACGGAGGCTGAGTGGCGGGCCGGTTAGTGCGGGGTGATACGCCCTGTCCGGGAGAACCGGGCCGCATGCGGGCCGAAGTCCGCGGCGGACAGCCGGGATACGAACGAGATCGTGTCGCCGCCGGGGACGGGCTGGCCCTTGCCGGCGAACTGGACCGGGAACAGGTGGGCCCGCTCGAATTTGCCGGTGGCGGACAGCCGGACCCGCAGGATGGCGCTCAGGTTCAGTACGCCCTCGGTGGCGAAGTTGCCGTAGCCGGCGAAGTTGCCCAGGCTGTAGGCGATCAGGTGGTGGTGGTAGAACTCCATGCCGCGCAGCACGTGCGGGCCGCTGGCGATCACCAGGCTGGCCCCGGCGTCGATGGCCATCTTCGCGAAGGCCCGCGGGTTGCCGCGGTCCTCGCCGAGGAAGATCTCCTCCTTGCCGGTGACGTGGTCGGCGTCCGAGCCCTCACCGCCGGCGTGCATGTAGACCACGACGATCGGGGCTTTCGTGGCGGCCTTCTGGATGAGCTCCCTGGCTGCGGGAACGTCGGTCAGCTTGGCCGACCAGTCGTACGGCGCGAACGCGACGAACGCGACCTTGATCCGGTGCGCACGGACCACGGTGATCTCGCCGGGCAGGCCGGTCTGCGCCATCCCGGCGGCGTGGATCGCCCGCACGGTCTGCTGCTGCCCGGCCGGGCCGAAGTCGAACGAGTGGTTGTTGGCGTCGTTCAGCACGGTGAAGCCGGCCTGCTTGTAGTACTTCGCCCAGGACGGCGGGTCGCGGAAGGCGAAGCAGCTGCCGCCGTTGGCGCCGCCGCACTTGCTGCCGGACGCGGTGGTGAGCGTGCCCTCCAGGTTGCCGAACACGATCTGCGCCTTGCCGGTCAGCTGGTGCTTGACCTCGTCGAAGAACGTGGCCGGGTCCGGCGGCAGGGCCGGGGTACTGCCCAGCATCGTGTCGCCGACCGCGGTGATCGTTACAGAGCCGCGGTGCTTGTGCCGGTGCGCGGGCTGGCCGCCGGCCGCCGGCGAGTCCCCGGACTGGGTGCTGCCGTCGCCACCGCCGCCGCCCCCGTTGGAGCCCCCGGCCAGGCCTGAACAGGCAGCCAAGGTGACCGTCGCGGCCAGGGCCGCGGCCACGGCCGTCAGGCGCCACGCTGAACGGGACAATCCGGGCGCCCATTTGCGTTTCGCCGGTATGGTCGGGGGCAATGGTTCCTGGCCAGGCATGGCGGTCAATCTACCGGCCATGGATGCGGGCAGGATCCGGTCTGCGGCGGGCGGTGGCCGGCCGGCGTACGGGCTCGCTCATGGGAGGCAGTGGATGCGGGGGGTACGGGCTGTTTCGGCAGGCGGGGCTGTCCTGTTCGGGGTGCTGCTGGCCAGCGTGGTTCCGGCCGGGGCCGGCCCGGTCTACCCGGGATCGGTTCATGGCGCCCACGCGGGCCGGGCGCGGGCGGCCGTAGCGGGCCCGCTGGCCGGGCTGACAGCACTGGCCCGGGCGGGCGCCGCCGGGCCGGGCGGGGCGGCCCTGGCGATCCGCCTCGCGCACACCGGCCCGCCGCGGCCGGTCGGCCCGGCCGCCGCAGATGCGCTGAACGACAAGCTGAACGGCAACTCGTGCACGCCGCTGGCCAACGGCTCCGCGGCGACCGCCACCTGCCTGGCGGTCGGCACCTTCCAGGACAGCGCGACGGTCCAGCCGCTGGCCCTGACCTGGCAGCAGGGCAGCCCGTGGGCCGGGCTGGGCACGGTCCCCGACGCGAACACCAAGAACAGGGTCAACCTGGCGGGCGAGGTGTCCTGCGCGGCCCCGGACAAGCTCCGTCCGGTCTGCCTGATGACGGGCGAGCACTACGCGAACTCCAGGTTCCCGGCCCAGCTGGCTGAGGTCTGGGACGGCACCTGGACCAAGCTGTCCACCAGCAACCCGCCGGGCACCTCCTGGTCCGCGCTGGAGGACGTGTCCTGCCGGACGGACAAGTTCTGCATGCTGACCGGCCAGGCCGGCACCACGAAGCAGACCAGCCACGGCACGGTGTTCATCTCGCACGCCACCGCCTACCGCTGGGACGGCAGCAAGCTCACCCGGCTCACCGTGCCCGCCCCGCGGGGCGGGCACGACGCCGAGCTGGCCGGGGTGTCCTGCCCGGCCACCACGTTCTGCCTGGCGGTGGGCAACTACATCCGGGCCGACGGGAAGTCGCAGGCCTACTCGGCGCGCTGGTCGGGCGGCACGTGGACGGTGCAGAACGCGCGCAACCTGCAGGGCCAGGTGCTGACCCTGTTCGAGGCCGTGTCGTGCGTGAGCCGGACCCGGTGCGAGGCGGTCGGCACCACGCTGACACCGGGCAACCGGGCCTTCGCCGAGGCCTGGTCCAGCGGCACCTGGCAGACCCAGCCGAGCGCGGGCAAGCCCAACGCGACCCTGTTCGGGGTGACCTGCCCGGCGGCGGGCCGCTGCTTCGCGGCCGGGTCACTGGGCGACCTGTCGCTGATCGAGGCCTGGGACGGCACCCACTGGTCGGCGCAGACGACCCCGGTCACCGCCGCGCCGCGGAGCGGCAGCGCGCTGAACCACGTGTCCTGCACGACGCCGGACCTGTGCGAGGCGGTGGGCTACCGGTTCAGCCGGTCCAGCAGCAACGTCACCCCGCATACCCTGGCCCTGGGCTGGGACGGCCAGCACTGGACGGTCCAGCCGACCGTCAACCAGTAGCCCGGGAAGCCTGGTAACCGGCTACACCAGAGGGAAAACTGGGTATCGGCTTCGTACCCGGCGGCTGCGCGGTCCCGGTTCGCCCCGACCGCGATTTAGCCGCCCGTCCGCTTTGTGACAGGGAGGCGTGCTCATGTCCGAGATCATCAAGGCCGCGCTGGTTCAGCAGGCCTGGTCCGGCGATAAAGAGTCGATGATCAGCAACGCGGTGCAGCACATCGCCACCGCCGCGTCGGCCGGAGCGCAGGTCGTCTGCCTGCAGGAGCTGTTCTACGGGCCGTACTTCTGCCAGGTGCAGGACGCCGACTACTACTCCTACACCGAGCAGATCCCTGACGGGCCGACCACCGAGCTGATGAAGGAGGTCGCCGCCCGGCACGGGGTGGTGCTCATCTTGCCGATGTACGAGGCCGAGCAGGCCGGGGTGTACTACAACACCGCCGCGGTGATCGACGCCGACGGCAGCTACCTGGGCAAGTACCGCAAGACGCACATCCCGCAGGTGAAGGGGTTCTGGGAGAAGTTCTACTTCCGCCCCGGCAACATGGGCTACCCGGTGTTCGACACCGCGGTGGGCCGGATCGGCGTGTACATCTGCTACGACCGTCACTTCCCCGAGGGCTGGCGGGCGCTCGGCCTGGCCGGGGCGCGGATCGTGTTCAACCCGTCGGCCACCAGCCGGGGCCTGTCGCAGTACCTGTGGCGGCTGGAGCAGCCCGCCGCCGCGGTGGCCAACGAGTACTTCGTCGGCGCGATCAACCGGGTCGGCATCGAGCCGCTCGGCGACAACGACTTCTACGGCCAGACGTACTTTGCCGACCCGCGCGGTCAGCTGGTCGGTGATGCGGCCGGCGACAAGGAGGACGAGGTCATCGTCCGTGACCTGGACATGGGCCAGCTGCAGGAGGTCAGGGATCTGTGGCAGTTCTACCGTGACCGCCGGCCCGACCAGTACGGGCCGCTGGCGCAGGCCTGACGGGAGGCCGTGATGCGCACTCTCATCGCAGGCGGCCAGGTGGTGGGCCCCGCGGGCGCCACCGCCATGGACGTCATCATCGACGGCGAGACGATCACCGCGCTGGCCGCGCCCGGCTCCGGGCTGGCCACCTCGTGGGCGGCCGAGGCCGAACGGGTCATCGACGCCGCCGGAAAGTACGTTCTGCCGGGCGGCATCGACGCCCATACGCATATGGAGATGCCGTTCGGCGGCACGTTCTCCGCGGACACGTTCGAGACCGGCACCCGGGCCGCGGCCTGGGGCGGCACGACCACGATCATCGACTTCGCGGTCCAGGCCAAGGGCACGTCGCTGCAGGCCACGCTGGACAAGTGGCACGCCAAGGCGGACGGCAACTGCGCCATCGACTACGGCTTCCACATGATCGTGTCAGACGTGAACGACACCACGCTGAAGGAGATGGACGCCTGCATCGACGCGGGCGTGACCAGCTTCAAGATGTTCATGGCCTACCCCGGCGTGTTCTACGCGACCGACGGCGAGATCGTCCGGGCCATGCAGCAGGCGGCCGGCAACGGCGCGCTGATCATGATGCACGCGGAGAACGGCATCGCGATCGACCAGCTGGTCGCCGAGGCGCTGGCGGCGGGCCGCACCGAGCCGCTGCAGCACGGGCTGACCCGCCCGGCGGAGCTGGAAAGCGAGGCCACGTCGCGGGCGATCACGCTGGCCGGGGTGACCGGGGCGCCGCTGTACGTGGTGCACCTGTCCGCGGCGCAGGCCCTGGCGGCGATCGCTTCAGCCCGGGACACCGGGCAGAACGTGTTCGCCGAGACCTGCCCGCAGTACCTGTACCTGTCCCTGGAGGACCTGGGCCGGCCGGGCTTCGAGGGGGCCAAGTACGTGGCCTCCCCGCCGCTGCGGCCCAAGGAGCACCAGGCGTCGCTGTGGCGCGGGCTGCGCACCAACGACCTGTCGGTGGTGTCCACCGACCACTGCCCGTTCTGCTTCAAGGACCAGAAGGAACTGGGCCGGGGCGACTTCTCGAAGATCCCGAACGGGATCCCCGGCGTGGAGCACCGGATGGACCTGCTGCACCAGGGCGTGGCCGCGGGCGAGCTGTCGCTGGCCCGGTGGGTGGAGGTGGCGTCGGCCACCCCGGCCCGGATGTTCGGGCTGTACCCGCGCAAGGGCGTCATCCAGCCCGGCTCGGACGCCGACGTGGTGATCTACGACCCGGCTGCCACGCAGGTGCTGTCCGCTGCGTCGCACCACATGGCGGTGGACTACTCGGCGTACGAGGGGATGCAGATCACCGGGCGGGTGGACACCGTGCTGTCCCGCGGCCGGGTGGTCATCGGCTCCGGTGAGTACCTCGGGGAAGCCGGCCACGGCCGGTTCCTGTCCCGCGCGCTGTGCCAGTACCTGAGCTGACGGGGGTTCAGATGGACTTCGGCCTGGTGTTGCAGACAGACCCGCCGGCCCGCAAGGTCATCGACACGATGGCCGGGGCCGAGCGGATGGGTTTCTCGTACGGCTGGACGTTCGACTCGCACGTGCTGTGGCAGGAGCCGTTCGTCATCTACTCGCAGATCCTGGCGGCCACGTCGTCGATGACCGTCGGCCCGATGGTGACCAACCCGGCCACCAGGGACTGGTCGGTGACCGCGTCGCTGTTCGCCACGCTGAACGACATGTTCGGCAACCGGACCGTGTGCGGCATCGGCCGCGGCGACTCGGCCCGGCGGGTGATCGGCCAGCCGCCGGCCACGCTGGCCACGCTGGCCACGGCCATGCAGGTGATCAGGGACCTGGCCGAGGGCCGGGAGGCGGACCTGCACGGCACGCCGGTGCGGATCCCGTGGGTGCGCGACGGCAAGCTGGAGATCTGGATGGCCGCCTACGGCCCGAAGGCGCTCAAGCTCGTCGGCGAGCAGGCCGACGGGTTTATCCTGCAGACCGCCGACCCGGACATCGCCCGGTGGACGGTCGGCGCGGTCCGGTCGGCCGCCGCGGCGGCGGGGCGCCCCGCGGACGCGGTGACGGTCTGCGTGGCCGCGCCGGCCTACGTGGGCGACGACCTCGCGCACCAGCGGGACCAGCTGCGCTGGTTCGGCGGGATGGTCGGCAACCACGTGGCCGACCTGGTCGCCAGGTACGGGACGTCCGGCGCGGTGCCGCGGGCGCTGACCGACTACATCAAGGACCGGGAGGGCTACGACTACTCCCACCACGGCAAGGCCGGCAACCCGTCGACCGACTTCGTGCCGGACTCGATCGTGGACCGGTTCTGCCTGACCGGGCCGGCCTCGGCGCACGTGGACCGGCTGGCCGAGCTGAAGGAGATCGGCGCGGACCAGTTCGCCATCTACCTGATGCACGACCAGCCGGAGCAGACCCTGGCCGCGTACGCCGACAAGATCATCCCTGCGGCCGGCGGCTGACGCCGGGCGCTGGTTCCCGGCCACCCCCGCCCGGGCCGGCCGGGGGTGGGTGAGAGCCTGCCCTGAACCCAGCCCGCCAACGCGACGTTCGAGCAGGTACACCGCTAGCCGGTTCCCAGCCGCCATCCCTTGGTCCGTTCCATCACTGGGAGCCTGATATGAATCTGCGACGCATCCGCCTGCTCTCGTTCGCGGCGGTCCCGGTCTGCGCGACCGTGGTTAGCCTCGGTGCGCTGGCCAGCCCGGCCAGCGCCGCCACCGCACTGCCCCGCCAGGGCTACTGCGGGCAGCTCGACGCCGACATGGACTACCAGCTCAACCACGCCTGGGTCTACAACGACATCGGCGACATGTTCTACAACCAGGGGGACTACGACCAGGCCTCCTACGACTACGGCATCGCGGACCAGGCGATGAACGTGTACTACGCCGACTGGGCCACGTCCATCGCGTTCGGCTGCTGACCTGCCCTTCCTGATCTACGGCCGGCGAGCTGGCAGATAGATCGCTGGGCCTGGCCCGTCTCCCTGGGGTGCTGGAGATACCGTCCGCGCCAGCAGGAGACGGGTCAGGCCAGCGCAGTAGCAGCCGGGGCCGGCGGGCGGCAGGCCGCTAGCCGGCGGAGGCACTGCGGCGCTCAATCAGCACGGTGTCCCGCCACCAGCCGCCGGGGTGGCCGGGGCGGCCCAGGTGGCAGCCGATCCGCTGCCGGACGCCGACCACGCGGAACCCGGCCGCCCGGTGCAGGGCCAGGCTGGCGGTGTTCTCCGGGAAGATCCCGGACTCGATGGTCCAGATCCCGGCCGCCTCGGTGGAGGCGATGAGCGCGGCCAGCAGGGCCCGGCCGACGCCCTGGCCGCGGGCCCGCGGGTGCACGTAGACCGAGTGCTCCACCACGCCGGCGTAGACCGGGCGGGACGACACCGGTGACACGGCCACCCAGCCGAGCACGCGCGGGCGGCCCGCCTCTGGACTGACCGTCTCCGGGCCGAGGGCCACGAACCGGTGCCCGGGGAGCCGGGCCGCGGAGAACTCCGGCCAGGACGGTGCCTGGGTCTCGAACGTGGCGTTGCCCTCGTCGATGCCGGCCTGGTAGATCTCCAGCACCCCGTCCGCATGCGCCG
>Ga0163163_10003079_pt1 | contig 14125 bp, 19 predicted proteins | sample S65metaG_FD_119766 | JGI IMG/M metagenome (GOLD analysis project Ga0163163, IMG submission 119766) | Switchgrass rhizosphere microbial communities from Kellogg Biological Station, Michigan, USA - S6-5 metaG | ecosystem: Host-associated > Plants > Roots > Rhizosphere > Soil | place: USA... | reverse complement strand
GCGCTGTGGCACATCGACCGCGTCTCGCTCGCGCTCACCGTCAGCGACATCATTCAGGGCGAGGACGGCATCGTCGACATCGGCGAAGACCTGGCGCTTTACGATCACTTCTCGCTCGCCTACGGCCAGCCGCCGCTCGTCTCCGCGACGGTGTCGGGCACCGTCTCTTGGCAGCAGCAGGCCGAGGGCGTCATCGACATCACCCGCAAGGTGGCGCAAGCCTTCGACGCCGCCGGCGCGGCACCGTTCGGCCTCGGCTTCCCGATCCTCCACCAGCGCGGTCCACGCTCGCCGGGCAGCGGCGGCGGCGCGCTGATCCAGGGCTTGAGCGACGGGCTGATGAGCGACTGGCCGAAGGGCGGCTCTTCGATCGGCGGCGGCTGGTCGTTCACTGCGCGCACCGACCCGACCGGGCTGCCGCTCAATTACATCACCGAGGCGAGCGCCAACAACAAAGGCGGCTGGATTTCGCCGGTCAATTACCGGGTGCGCTGGGCCGGGCCGACCCCGACCGCCGCCGATGAGAACCCGCTTGCCGGCCATTCCAGCAACGTCCAGATCATGGGCACACCGGCCAATTCGCTGACCGCGAACTTCCCGATCACGACCTACAAGATCCGCACGAACATCGAATACCGGGCCGACCGCAAACGCACCGAAACGGTGGCGGCCGTGATGGTCGCCGATGTGCAGCGCGAGTTGTCCGACAGTGCCGACGCCGATCGCGAGGAGATCACGCTGACCTCCGAATATGTCGCGCAGGGCATCGACCCCGGCGGCGGCGTGCCGATCGGCGACCTCAGCTACAAGTCGTATTTCCAGACGGCGCGCGGGCAGTCGTCGTTCGAGTACCTGCTGCTGGCGGCCAGGGCTAAGATCCGGGCGCGGGCGCGCGCGGTGGACATCACCTTCGCGGTCAAATGGACCGACGCGATCGGCCTCGGCCTCGATCTGCGCAAGAGCGTCGCGCTCACCGACCGTCGGCTGCCCGGCGGCAGCGCCGCCGGCAAGGTCAAGTCCTACAAGCTCACCGTCGCCGATGGCCGGATGCTCGGCGAGTTCACGATCGGCGCGACCATCGGGAACGGCACGCCGAGCGAGGCTGCCGATGGCAGCAACGCCTACGTCGACGCCGGCTACACGGATGATTATCAGGTCGTCGCGGGCGGGCAATTGCAGCTGCTCGACGACGAACTCGCCTATGAGCCGCTCGACGCCTTCGCCATCCACGACGACGGGCTGGACCTGGCGTTTCTGACGGCCGACATCGCGGTCAACTATTGCATCGTGACCAATGGCCTCGACGTGCAGCTCACCGAGCTGTCGTCGTTCCAGGGGAGCGTCGCGCCGAACATGCACGGCGACCCGATGACCGCGGCGCGCGAGTTGACCACGACCGTGGTGCTCGACCTGAAGCCGGTCACCGGCGCCGAATTCCACACCGACTTCTATCCGGCCGTCTCGCAGCTGAGCCTGCCGAAGACCATCGACCTTGCCGCGGAGTCAGGCTGATGCCGCACGGACTTGAGTATGTCGTTCGCCCCTATCAATCGCCCGGCTCGCACGGTGCGATCATCATCCCGTCGACGCCGCGCGGCACCCGCGAGATCGCCCGTGTCACCTGGGGCGCCAAGGCGACGATGCCGCCGGTAGAGGCGACCGACAACCAGCAGAACGTAACGTGCTGCGGCGAGCAGCTCACCGAGCAGACGCGCCGGAGCGAGACCGTGCGGATCACCCAGCCGGGCAACTCGGCGAACTACGTCGATGTCGCACGCGCGGTAGAAGTCAAATTGAAAAAGAAAACAAAGGACAAGTGCGCCGGCGATTGGAACCAGATGTCCTACGTCGCCGCCTCGATCGACGCGATCTTCGACGACCTGTCGGCTGACATGGGCTTCGAGTCGAGCACCGAAGACGGCCACCATTGCGGCGCGATCTGGAAACTGTCGAACCTCGCCGCCGGATAGACCGTGGTTGATTACGTCGAAGACCCGATCGGCCGCATCGTCAACGTCCATTGGGACGATAAGAAGCCGCCGCCCGATGACAATTGGCCCGTAACCCTGCGGTGCGGAACCTATAATTTCAACTACGAACTCAACTGGGCGCCCTCTGGTAGTTATGTCACCACTAATTATATCGGGCCGTTGAAAGACCCGTTCCTCATCCGTGACCCGGACAATCCTTATTATAACGTTGGTCGTAGCGTGGCTTTAATTCTTACCACCAACGGCATTCGGTTTGGATCGGCGACCTGGGTATTGATGACCCCGGCGTCATATCATGTATCCACCGAGTGGGACATCTCAACTTCGAGCCAAGGTGAAATCTTTGGTTTGGGGATCGTCCACACCAGTGGTCCACGCGACTTCAATCGGTATCCACAAACTGGCGGTCTTCCTTGGCCAACTGAACCCTTTCTGGAATTTGGCTCAGGACCGTTGGAATGGGACTACAACGTAAATCCAGGTGACAAGGGGATGTGGATACCGAAGTCCAGCGGCGGTGAGATGGTCTGGGATGATCCAACGAGGTTTGACCCGGGGTACGGTGGCGACGCGTGGCTGATCGTCTTTATGAAGATTGACGATGAAACCGGGTGGCAGAGACGCAGCCGTGGAAGTATGTTCTTCACCGGCGATTATCTCAGTCCAGACATTACACAAGGTTCCAGCATATATGACAACATCAGCACCTATGGCCAGCAGATACACACGAGCATAACCGCGATCTGCCCTACTCAGGATATGCTAGGATATATACATGAATATGGACCTCCATTGGTAATCTACGACGACGGCACCTTAGTGCCTCTATGATGACAAGGGCGCTGATGTAATGGACATTACTTTCCGCCTGCCGGGACCGTGGGGGCCGGGCAAGGGCACCAACCTGGCGCCGGCCGAAGTCGACAACAATTTCTGGTCGCTCGTGCAGGCGATCGTCGATCTGCAAAACGACCCGTCGCAGCCGGTCGGGATAGCCTCGATCAGCGTGTCGGGCACGCAGATGACGATCACCCTCACCGATGGCACGGTGATGGGGCCGTTTACCCTGCCGGTCCTGACCTTCCGGTGGCGCGGCGAGTGGCAGCCCGATACCGCCTACGCCGAACTCGACGTGTTCAGCGTGACGGACACCGGGATCTTTATGGTGCTGGTCGATCACACCAGCGGCAGCGTCTTCGATCCCGTGCTGGTTGTCGGCGGGCTCGCCGCCTACCTGCAATTATTTGGTTCGACGGATGCGCGGCTGAGCGCCCTGTCCGATGTCGAGATACTCGATCCGCTTCTGGATGGCGACGCCCTAATCTGGGGCGGCAGCAAGTGGAATAACCTCGCCCTCGGGTCGATGGCCTATCAGGCCAGGGAAGCGGTAAGCATAACCGGCGGTTCGATCACCGGCATGTTGTCGCCGGTGAACCCGACCGATGTCGTTAACAAGGCGTATGTGGATGCGCTGCCGGCGGGGATGACGTCGGCGACCGGAACGATGATGTCAAACATCTCCGGTGGTATCGCGGCGGCGATCCCGAACACCCTCAGCGATTACCTCGACGTGGTTCTGGGAAGTAACGTTCGCGGGACATTGATGTACCGCGGCGCCCCAGGTTGGACCGCGCTGCCACCCGGCACCGCCGGCCTCTTCCTTATGACTCATGCCGCTGGCTCCGACCCCACCTGGGAGGTCGGCGCCTCTGGTGTCACCTCGATCTCCGCGGGCGCCGGGATCACGACCGGGGCCGGGCCGATCGTTGCCACCGGCAGCGTCGCGCTCGCGGCAATCGCCGACAACAGCCTGCTTGCCAATGTCAGCGGCACCACGGCGGCGCCTTCGGCAACGACGCTCAGCGCCATCCTCGATCGCGTGATGAGCAGCACCCGCGGCTCGGTCCTGATGCGCGCCGGCAGCGGCTGGGTCGCGCTGGCGCCCGGCACGGCGGGCTACTTCCTTCAGACGCAGGGCAGCACCGCCGATCCGCAATGGGCGAGCCCGGCAGGCGCCGGCACGGTGACCTCGGTATCGGCCGGCACCGGCATCACCACCGGCGGCGCGCCGATCACCGGGGCCGGCACGGTATCGCTGGCGGCGATCGCCAACCTCTCGGTGCTGGCGAACATCAGCGGCGGCAGCGCGGCGCCGCTCCCGGCAACCGCGACGGCGCTGTTCGACGCGCTGTTCGGCGCGACGCAGGGCGCGGTGCTGTACCGCAGCGCGAGCGCCTGGGCGATGCTGTCGCCGGGCACCGCCGGGCAGGTGCTGACGACCGGCGGCGCGGCGGCGAACCCAGCCTGGGCGAACGCCGCAGCGGGCGCGCCGATCGCCAACCTGCTGCTGCTGGCGAACATCAGCGGCGCCACGGCAGCGGCGAGCGGCAACACGCTGAGCAACATCCTGGATGCCGTCATCAGCTCCAGCCGCGGCACGCTCCTCTACCGCGGCGCAAGCGGATGGGTGGGTCTGGCGCCCGGCACGACCGGGCAGCTCTTGCAGACCGGCGGCGCGGCCGGCGACCCGAGCTGGGTGACCGGCGCCACGGGCGGCGGCGGTGCGAGCATCACGACGAGCGACACGCCGCCCGCCTCGCCCGCCGATGGGGATGCCTGGTGGGATAGCGTCGCCGGCCAGCTTTACATTTCGTATGCGGATGCCAACAGCCAGCAATGGGTGCCGGCGAGCAATCAGCCGGGGCCGGCGGGGCCGACCGGTGCAACCGGCGCAACAGGACCGGCCGGCTCGGCAAACATGACCGGGATGACCGCCGGCCAGATCCCGATCGCGGCGAACGCCACGTCGGTGACGTCAAGTATTCCGACGACAACCTTTGTCGCGCGGACGGGCGACACGATCACCGGCAATTTGACGATCAACGGCGGCTTGGCCTCGGGGGCGACGGTCTCGACGGGCGATGCCTCGTATGAGTTGGGGCAGGGCCGAACGGGTTCGGGACCGGCGTACATCGATCTGCACGCTGCGGCTGGAACGGATTTCGAGTTACGGGTCTATCGGGCGGCCGGTCTCAACGGCCAAGCCTCGATCAACCAAGGGGGCACGGGTGGACTCGACGTTCTGACCAACGGGGTCAGTCGGTGGACGATTGATAGCGGCGGGTTGACGACGATTGCGGGCGGGCTTGGGGTGGGGGCGGCGCCGATCGGCGGGTCGATCCAGTGCGTTTATTTTGCTGCGTCGGAAAATGCTTCCGGCAAAAACATTTACGCCAATGTGCAGGGTTACAAGCCGGGCGGCGGGACGTGGGCTGACAGCAGCGACGTTCGGCTGAAGGATGACATTGCCGATTACACCACGGGGCTTGCGGCGGTGACGGCGTTGCGGCCGGTCAGCTATACGTTCAACGGCAAGGCCGAAACGCCGAACGACGGGCGCACTTTTGTGGGATTGATTGCCAACGAGGCGCAGGAGGTGATGCCCGAGATGGTAGGCGTCACCGAGAAAAAGTTTGACCCCAAAGACGATCACATGACCGAGATCCTCACCCTTGACGCGACGGCGTTGATCTACGCGCTGGTCAACAGCGTCAAGGAGCTGAAGGCCGAGCTTGACGTGCTGAAGGCGGGGACCGCGCCATGATCGACTTCCCGGCCTCGCCGACGAACGGCCAGAGCTTTACCAGCGGCACCACGACCTGGATTTTCGACGGCACCAAGTGGACCGCCGCGAGCGCGGGCGGCACCGGCGGCATCACGCAGTTGGTCGGCGACGTGACGGCCGGGCCGGGCAGCGGTACCCAGATGGCGACGCTGGCGAACAGCGCGCGCCCGGTCAATTTTATCTTCACCGCGGAACAGGCGATGACCAACGCCGAGGAACTGGCGCGCGTGATCCCGCCGGCCTGCACGTTTCCGAGCGGCGGCGCCGGCAGTTCGGGCACGGCGGGCACCGCGGCGACCGCATCCACCACACTCACCGCGAAGAAGAACGGCACCGCCTTTGCGACTTTCGTGTGGGCCGCGGCCGGGACCGGCGCCACGGTCACGCTGGCGAGCGCGACCTCGTTTAACGGTACGTCGGACGTGCTGAGCCTCGACGGCCCGGCGACGGCCGACGCGACGCTGGCGAAGCTCGGCATCAACCTGGCCGGCACGCGCGCCTGACATGCCGACCGGCGGCTTTCTCGGGTACGCGCCCGCCGCCGCTCGGGCCAGCGGCAGCGCCGGCGCGAACTCGATCTTCCTGACGCCGCTTGTGGCGCAGCAGAACGGCTCGGCCGTTGCGGTATTGCTCGACATACCTTCGGCGGTTGCGAGCACCACATTCAAGGCGCTGATCTACGACGGGGCGCATAGTGCGCTGCTGGCATCGAGCGCGCAGATCACCTCGCTCGCCGCCAATTACAATCGCATCCCGCTGACGGTGCCGCTCAGCGTCGTCGCCGGGACTACGTATTACGTCGGTTACGTCTGCTCGACCGCGATCTCAGTTTCGACGCAGACCTCGGCCGGGCCGGGCGCGTGGTTTGTCAGCGGCGGGCAGAGCGTGGCGAGCCCGGCCAATCCGTTGACGGGCGGCGCGACCAACGGCGCCACGCTGATGATCGCGCTGGAACTCGACGGCGCCGGCTCGCCGGGGTTCGGCTTTGGCCTCGACCAAGCGAGCGGTGTCACGCTGTCGGCATCGAACACGGTGGCGACGTATCCGGGAGCGACCGCATCCCGAGGCGCGCGCAGCCTTGCGACGCAGGTTTCCGGCGCCGGGAAATGGTACGCCGAAATGCTGATCGGCGGGACGATCAACAACGGCATCTTCACAGGCATTGCGACCGCGAATTGGGGCGTGACGCAGGGCACTGCCAATGCTTCGTATTGTTATGGCCTGTCGCCGAACGGCAACCTCCAGCGACCGGGTGCGATAACGGGGCTCGGGTTCACCTATGTCTCGGGCGACGTGATCGGCGTTTCCTACGATGCCGGCGGCAACCTTCTATGGTTCAACAAGAACGGCGGCTCGTGGTTTGGCGCCAGCTCGACCGCGGGCAATCCGGCGACCGGGACGGGCGGTCTTGCGGTGCAGGCGACACAGTGGCCGGTAACGGTGGTCGGCTCGACGGGGGCTGCGGCGACCGCGGCTATCCTGACATTGCGCGACACGGCGGGCGCGCTGCAATACACGCCGCCTTCGGGGTTCTCGGCGTGGTCGCCGGCGACCTACCCAGCAACCGCGCGGCGGCGCCGCGTCATGGTCGTCGGGTGACGGCGCTGCTGATCTCCGTGGCGGTGATGGTGATCTACCTCACCGGCCCGACCGCGCCCTATGTCGGGGCCGCGGTCGTGGTGGCGTTTCCGAGCATGGACCGCTGTCAGGCGGCGCTCGCGACGGTGCTGCGGCAGCCGACCGTATCGGCGGCGTTCTGCGTGGACACGTCGAGGATCTTGAAATCGTGAGCTTCTCGCCGCAGCCGACCCGCCAGGACATGATCGAGGCGCTGCGGGCGGTGCTCGCGCTGTCGCGCACCTTGAGCAATCTCGACCCGCACCTGCCCGCGCTGCGGGCGCTGCTCCACGGGCTGGAGCACGGCAGCCGCTTTGTCGGCGGCGCGCCCGACGACGAGGAGTAAGCCGATGATCATCGAGATCCTGTTCGTCGTCGTGATGTTCTTGTGGCTCATCACGATATTGCCGTTCCCGGCGGTGCAGCCATTCGCGACATCGAATGTGTTCTTTGCCTTTGTCGCGGTGCTGCTGCTCGGCCTTTACCTCTTTCTCCCCGCGTTGCGGGGGTAACCGTTGATGCTATTCACGATCCTGATCGTGCTCCTCGTGGTGCTCCTGATCGGCGGGCTGCCGCAGTGGCCGTATGCGAGCAGCTACCGCTGGGGGTATTTCCCCAGCGGCATCGCCGCCGTCCTGCTGATTATCCTGGTGATCCTGCTGCTCTTCGGGCGGATCTAGGCGGGGTTACTTCGCGCCGCCGACCGGCACAGTTACCGACGAGCCTGCCGGCAAGTCGGCCAGATTCGGCGCGCCTTCGTGAGCCGGCTCGTGAGTCTCGGACCAAATATATGAGGTGCCGCCGCGCATCACCCGCACGGTTTTCGGCCCGGTTACCTCGACGGTTTGGCTCAACGCCACGTGGCCGTCGATATCGATCGCGTAAAGGGTGGTTTTCCCGGGTGCTCTGCCAAACACAAACAGCACGTCCTTGGCGGTGCCTTCGCCTGGCGCTTGGACATTGGCGATCTCAGGGTTGGCGATAAACACGCTCGCCAACGGACGCGGCGACTGAAGCAGCGTTCCCGCGCTGACCCTAAGCGATATTGCCGGCCCGCTGGGGCGGATTTCGTCGGCGGCCAGTGCCGGGACGGCGACAAGACAAGCGACGATAGCGGCTGATAAAATACGGTAAGCCATGATCGAACTCCCACGGTTCGGTTGCGGTGAGGTGCCGGGCGGGGGTTGCAGCCCACCCGCCCGGCGCCGTCTTTAAGATTGGCGCTCGGCCGCCGCGACGTCTTGATAGACCCGGCCAAAAACTTGATAGCTGCGACCTGGCGACGAACGCAGAACGCTCGATTTGGCTAACTTTGCATTTGGCTAACTGGCGCTCGCAACTCGTTGATTTATTAAGTGGTTTTCGTCTCGCTCCATCCGAGAGTGGACATTGATTGTTTTCAATCGGTTAGCCAGGGTTTCGGACCCTCCGAAACCCTAGCGTTTCGCGATGTTTGGCTAACTATCATTTTCTCCGAGGCGGGCGAGGGCGACTTTCAGGTCGTCCAGTTCCTCATCTATGACGCGCCTAAAATTTCTAGGTGAGGTCGCTTTCAACAGGAGGCGTTCGGCCGCATCCACAACCGCCCGCATAGCGACGAGTTCTTCGTTGCTGGGGGTGGGCGCTGCGTCTGGTTTCGGAATTGGATCGCCAGCAGCAAAAGCATGTGCTGCGTTCCACAGCCATTCCTTGTGTCTGTCGTCGCCATGCAGAATTTCGGCCACGAATGCAGCCAGTCTGTATCGCCAATCCGACGCGCCCTCCGGCTCGCGTTGCTCAGCCATGGCTGATCTCCCGCAGCCGCCGGGACAGGCCGGCGCCGGCACCCATTGCCGCGCCTTCGCGCTTGTGGGTGAACGCCAGCTTGTATTTGCTCATGGCTCAACACAGCGGCGACATTCATCGCCATTGCAAGTCAAATTTTCCGCATCTTCTCGGCAGCCGCTGCCGCGAACTCGTCCCACTCACCCTCGCTGGTTTCCGGCGGCAGAGCCGGCGAGAGCGTCGTCTCTATCAGGATGTCGCCGGTGGCCTGGTTGACGCGAATCCGCGCCACCTCGGCACCGCCCTGCCGCACGCCGCGCACCGCGGCGGCGATGTTCCGTTGCAGCGGCAGCGGCGGCGAGCGGGCCATCAGTCGGAATCCGCGGCCCGGTCGATCTCGACGACGCGCAGCGCCCGGCGCCGCTCGGGCAGCACCGCTTCGGCATGGCAGCGGTCGCAGCAGCGGCCGGGCGCCACCGGCTCGGCGACGTGGCCGAATCCGTAGTAGACCTTGCCGCAGATCGCGCAGCGCCGGGTCAGCGTCCGCTTGCGGGTGATCATGGCTCGACCGCGCCCGGCTCCTCCTGCACGAGCGGCGCGTCGGCGGCCTTCGCCGCCCGCTCGAACTCCGGCAGATCGCGCTCAAGGCCGGCGCGCTCGCCGGCCGACAGGCCGGACCAGAATTCGCGGAACGCCGCGACGCCGCCCAATGCCGCGACCCGACCCTCGGCGCGCAAGTCGCGCGGCATGTCACCGGCTTCGGCAGCGAATTGGTCAAGCTCCTCGGCGGTGCTGTCGATGGTGACAGTCGGTGACGGTTCGGGTGCCATATCGCGCACTTCTTCGGGCACATAGAAGCCCGAAGTGGCCGCCGGAAACACGGTGCGCACACCTTCCGACACGACCCGCGAGCGCAGCATCTGGCGCGGATATTTGCGATAGCCTTCCTTGCCGTCGAGGCCGGCACGCTTCGCCCGCGCCATGTCCCATTCGATTGTGACGGTGCCGCCTTGCGGATGCGAAAACTTGGCCTTTGCCACGGTGTCGGTCAACTCGTGCCAGAGCACCGAGCCGCCCGCCGCCAGGAAGTCCCGCAGCATCGCCTCGGCTCTCTTCGCCGGGCGGTTCTGGATGATGTCATAATCGCGTGCGGCGAGCGCCGGATGGCGGCCCTCGGCCTGCGACACCAGCATCAGCGCGAGCGCCTGGTCGGGTGTGCGGACTCCGAACAAGCCCGAGCGGGCGATGCTGGTCGCCATGCGCTGCATGTCGACAAACGGCACAATCTCATTGCTCATCGTCGGGTTCCCATTCCTCGTAAGCCAATTCCCGCAGCGTCGCCATGTCATCATCAGAGAGCGGCAGGACATGCGCGAACAACACCGGATATCGCTCCGCGAGCTCGAGCAGCTTGCGCGCGGCCTCGCGCAGTTCATGGGCGTCGTCGGTCATTCCACCGCGTCCTGTTCGGCGAGGCGGCGGATGCGCTCGCCGATCCATTTGATGACCGGCACCGCCATGCTGTTGCCGAGCGCGCGGTATCGGGGTCCGTCGGCGGCGGGCTTGCCGCGATAGGAGATCGCCGTGAAAAAATCGGGAAAGCCCTGGAGGCGCTCGCACTCGCGCGGCGTAAGTCGGCGGACGGACATGCCGTGCATCGTCGCCGGATAGCCTTGGCCGGGCTTGCCGCCGCCGGTCTTGAGCGAACCGGCGGTGTCATTCAGCGTCGTCTCGGCGCGCTGGTTTTCGTGGAACGCCACCGCGCCGACACCGATGCCGGCGCGCCCGCCGTTGGGCGTCAGGATGGCGTTTGCGGTCCCGTCATCGCGGTATTCGAGGTCGTGGCTATCACCCCGGCCCCGGATGGCGAGGGTCAGCGGGGTTGCGACGGCGTGCTGGCTCCCGGCGTCGAGCGTAAACATACTTTCACCACCGACGCCGAGACCGTTCTGGCTTTTGCCGCGAGTGGCGTTCTGCACGGGAATGATCGGCGTGCCGCGCCCGGTGCCGTCCTTCGAGGCGTCGAAACCATCGGCGCGGAGGCTGTGGGCGATGGCCGGCATCACGCCCGCATTGGCGTGGCTGCCGTGGTGCATGCCCGCCCGCAATGTCGGCGCTGTGCTGCCCGCGTCTCCGCCGTGATCCTTGGCTGAGAAGGCGATCAGGTTGTCTTCGGCGGCGCAAGTGTTCCAGCCGCGCTCATGATGGTCGAAGCTACAGCTTATGCAAAAAGCGGTGATGCCGCCGCATTTCGGGCAGATATGCCGAGAGAAATCGCGAGGCTCGAAGCAGGCACACGGCTGCTCGCCGCTGTCGAAAACGACATCGCGCCTTGATCGCTTTCGCGCCAGTCTGAGGCGCATGGTGGCCTCTTCGGCGAGATTGTCCGCGCTATCGCCGCCCAGGGATTTAAACTCGGGATGAGACATCCGAATGATTGCCGCGACCGCAGCCCAGTGGCTGTCGAAAACGCCGACAAGTTCACCGCCTGCTGTGCGGACCTGATTGTCGTTTGCTTGCAGATCGGTGGGCCGCGCGGCGATCAGGGCGTCTTCGTTGCCCTTCTGTCGGTATTGGTGCCCGCTGCCGCCTCCAGTGCCCGGTGCAAGGCTCGGGGAAGTTCTTTCCCCCGCTTCTCGGCGCGGCGCAGAATCCCCGCGCAGGCTTTCCGGCTCAAAAAGTACCGCTGCGGGACCGCGCCAGTCTCCAAGACATCCGACAACGAAGACGCGGCGCCGCCGCTGCGGAACTCCAAAATGCTGAGCGTCAAGAACTGCGTAGGCGAACCCATACCCGAGTTCGCCCAGGAACCCGAGGAAGGCTCCAAAATCCCGTCCTCCGTCAGACGACAGGACGCCGGGGACGTTCTCCCAAACCACCCAACGGGGCCGCAGCTTGCCAATAAGTCGAAGGCCGACGAGCGCCAGGTTGCCGCGCGGGTCATCCAGTCCGAGGCGCTTTCCGGCGACGGAGAAGGACTGGCAGGGCGATCCGAAGACGACGAGATCGACAGGCTCAATTCTAGCTGCATCGATCTGCTCCACATCGCCGAGGTTCACAACGCGGAGAAAGCGCGCGGCATGAACCGCCGATGCGAACGGATCGATCTCAGCACACCAGCGCCAGTCGATCGATGGCATCGCGCATTCGGGAGCGCCAATGCCGGAGAAGAGCGTGCCGCCTTTCATTCCACCGCGTCCTGTTCGGCGAGGCGGCGGATGCGCAGCGTGCGGATGTCGCGGGCCGCGATCACCGTCTCCTTGCGGTGTGACGTCGCGTAGCTGATCGACCAGCCGGGCAGCCATCCGGTGCGCGCTTTGCCGATCCGGTTCTTGATCTGGTAGTCGATCTCCTTCAGCCGCGCCTCTTCCATCGTCAGCGACTGCCGCAGCATCTCGCGCTCGTCCAAGATGCCGGGCAGCGCATTGTCGCCGCTGAGATCGATCGAGCTGCCGTCGTCCAGCGCCTCGGCGAGCCCGGCGGCCTCTGCGGCGGGCGCCAGGGCACCGCTATCGAATTCGGCCCACCACTGAGCCACCGCGGCGAGGATGCGCTCCTCGGCCGGCGCGTGGCGCGGCACGGCCGTGTAGTGCACCGGATAGGACTGGCTCGTCACCATCGTCGCCAGCCAGCCCCATTCGCAGCCGGTGACGAGCATCTCGGTGAGCGTCTGAAGCACATAAACCAGCGGCGGCTTGGCCTGCCAGCGATCCCACTGCTGCGGGTTGACGGTCTTGATCTGGATGATGCCCGGCCCGCGCTCGCGCGGGTCGGTCGACTCCGCGAAGTAGTCCGGGGTTGCCCCGAGCCGCAATGCCGGCAGCCGGTGATAGGCGCTCGCCTTCGTCAGCACCCACGCCGGCCGCTCCTCGGCGATGGCGGCGGCGACTGCCGGTTCGAGGATGCGCCCGCGGCGCATCGCGGCACTGTCGGGCACGCTGCTGGTGCCGGCGTCGCTGCTGCCGCGCATCAGCGCGGCGAGCTGGTCGCGGCTGAGGTAAGGGTGGCAATCGAACAGCGCGCCGACCCGAGATGCGGTGATGTCGCGGCGACGCCACTCAAGCCACTCTGCCGTCGAAGTTATCTCCCAGGACTCGCGCTCAATCACAACTGCGGCTCCGCGAGCGCGACCCGTATCCGCGGCTTGCTCATGACGTGCCCGTGCGCATCGATCGCGGCGGGCGCCTCGATCACCGCCAGCGCCACCGCGCCGCGGTCGAGCGCCGGGGCCAGCACCTGGCTCGCCGGCCGCGGCAGATACCCGATATGCGCGCCGCGGTAATAGGCGGCGATCGCTAGCGGATTGGCCACGTTGTGCGGCTCGCGCTCCAACCTAATCGGTTCGTTGCGCGCCATTTTTGCTGCCGCCCGCACCGCGGTCAGCCCGCGGAACTGTATCCCCACGATCGTCGTATCGATCAGCGTCTCGGCCATTGGCGTCCTCCTCCCTGACCCCGTTCCCGACGAGCGCCTGGAGTTCGTCCATCGACGCCTCCAGCTCGGTCAGCGTCTGAAAGCGCCGGTACGCCCGCACCGTGCGCTGCGCCGCCGCAATCACCTGCTCGCCCATCCGCGCGCTCTCTGCGAGCTTGCGCTCGTAGGTCTTCCGCTTCACGAGGCGGCGATCCCGGCGAGCATTGCAGTCGCCAGCCCGGCCCAGGCGGCGGCCAGCGCGCGCCACCGGCGGCGGCGGCGGGCCGGCCCGCGATGCTGGCATAAGGTGAGCGTCAGCGCCGGCATTTGATGGGAACTCCGATCCAGCGAAGAGCCGAGCATACTCAAAAATTTTACGCCGCCAAGATGGTTTCCGTGGCTTGCCGTTTCAAATTTTTAACGGCTATTCTACCCTCCATGACAGCCGACGATCTCCTGGCCCTCGCGCGCCTCTACCTCGTGGCGACCCGGGTATCGCGCTCGTGGCTCGGCCAGGCGAGCTGCGGCAACCGGATGATTTTCTTCCGGCTGGAGGAGGGCAAGGGCTGCCACAGCACCAGCCTGGAACGCGCCCACGCCTGGTTCGCCGAGCACTGGCACGAGACCGGCGTGCCGTGGCCGGCCGAGATCCCGAAGCCGCGCCCGCCGCGCGGCAAGCGCGACGGCTGGCTGATGTCAGTGGCGACGGAGGCGT
>Ga0163163_10003074_pt1 | contig 14130 bp, 7 predicted proteins | sample S65metaG_FD_119766 | JGI IMG/M metagenome (GOLD analysis project Ga0163163, IMG submission 119766) | Switchgrass rhizosphere microbial communities from Kellogg Biological Station, Michigan, USA - S6-5 metaG | ecosystem: Host-associated > Plants > Roots > Rhizosphere > Soil | place: USA: Michigan... | reverse complement strand
GACGTCCGAATGGTGCGCTCGTCGATCGGGGCACAGCTGACCATGCCGGTGCTGAGCGGACTGATAGGCGTCCCGGTCGCTTATGCGACCGCGCTCGGCTTGACGTCGCGGTGGCACGCGACGCGGCCTCGCATCTGGACACCATACATCGTTGCGCTCGGCTTCGTCGGCGTCTGGACGTTGGTCGGGCAGGGGATGTGGGAACAGGTCTGGCGAACGCGCCCGGATCGCCGCGTCGCTGCCAACTCGGAATGGGTCTTCCTGACGTCGTGGTGGCAGGCGATCGGCCGGAGCGCCACCGTGCGCATGCCCGATCAGTTTTTGCAAGGCGACCTCGCCGACTTCGAACCGATCGGCGCCAAGGGGGTTCTTCCCGCGGCGATTCGCCGAGCAGGCGCGGCGATCAACGCCAGGGTTGGCGCGGTCCGGCGTCCGCCTAATGTCATTCTTGTCGTGCTCGAATCAGTCGCCGCACGTTGGACGGGACTGAATGGCGGGCCGTACGAAACGACGCCGACACTCAACGCCGAATCGGCTCACGGCGTCGTCTTCGAGAACGCTTACGCGCATATCGGCCGCAGTTCGAACTCGCTCGTGGCGATTTTGTTGTCGACGTACCCGAAGCTCGATTTTCGGGAAATCACCGAGCAGTTTCCGACGCTGCCCGGCACCTCGCTGGCCTCGGTGTTCAAGGATCGCGGCTACCACACCGCCTTCATGACACCGAGCGATCTGAGCTGGGCCGGATGGGACAAGTTTCTCGACCACCGCGGCTTCGGCGACGTCCAGGACTATCACGATCTCCGAAACTGTCCGGACATGATCTCGTCGTGGGGCGTTGAAGATCGCTGCATGGTCGAGGCGATGGTCGACTACGTCAGCAAAGCGGGGAACCAGCCTTTCTTTTTGATGGCGTGGACGACCCAGACGCATCACCCCTACGAAATGAGCCCCGGCGTTCCAGAGTTGGATCTCCTCAAGGAGCACTCGCCGGACGACTGGGATCTCGGTCACTACCTGAACGTCATTCACGAAACCGATCATCAGTTGGGCCAGCTATTCACCGCGGTGCGCCGCGCCGGTCTCGAGCAGGACACGCTGATCGTCGTCACCGGCGACCACGGTCAGGCGTTCGGCTACCCGCACGAAAATATCTACATCCAGGGACGGACGGCTTACGAAGAAGATGTCAGGGTGCCGCTGATGTTCTGGTCTCCACGGATGTATCGAACGCCGCTGCGTGCGAAGACGATCGCCGGGCATGTGGACGTGGCGCCGACGATTGCCGAGATGGCCGGCGTGACAGCAGCGGCGGACTGGCAGGGGCGGAGTCTGGTCGACGCGCGGCAGTCGCACCGGGCATATTTCTATGTGGCGGAGGACTCCTTCACGCTCGGAGTCCGCGAAGAGAACTGGAAGTACATCTACAACCTACGGGACGGCGTCGAGGAGCTGTACGATCTCGAACGCGATCCCACCGAGCAGCACAACCTGGCCACCACCCAGCCAGACCGCTGCGTGCGGCTTCGGCAACGCCTGGCCGCATGGACGGAGGCCAATCGGCGGCAGTACGAGAAGATCGCGACGCAGTGAAGGCGAGCGCTAGGTGCGCCCGCCGAGCATCGCCTTCATGTACTCGCGCGTCATGCGCGCGATATTCGAAATCGGGATCGACTTCGGGCAGACCGCTTCGCATTCCCCTTCGTTCGAACAGCTCCCGAATCCTTCCAGATCGGCCTGCTCCACCATCGCCACCACGCGCTGACGACGCTCAACCTGGCCCTGGGGCATCAGCGCGAGATGCGAGACCTTCGCGCCCATGAAGAGATGCGCCGACGCGTTCTTGCAGGCGGCCACGCAGGCGCCGCAGCCGATGCAGGCGGCGGCATCCATCGCCAGGTCGGAGGTGGCCTTCGGTACCGGAATGGCGTTGCCATCGGGCGCACCGCCGCAGTTGATGGACACGAACCCGCCGGCGGCGATGATGCGGTCGAATGCGCTGCGGTCGACGACCAGATCCTTGACGACCGGAAAGGCCTTGGCGCGCCACGGCTCGATGGTAATCGTCTCGCCGTCCTTGAACTTGCGCATGTGCAGCTGACAGACGGTGGTGCCGCGGTCGGGACCGTGCGGGATCCCGTTCACGACCAGGCTGCACATTCCGCAGATGCCCTCGCGGCAATCGGAATCGAAGGCGATGGCGTCTTGGCCCTTCTTGACCAGCCCTTCGTTCACGACGTCCAGCATCTCGAGGAACGACATGTCTGGCGAGACGTGTTCGGCCGCGTAGTCCACCAGTTTGCCTGCGGCAGTGGGACCGGCCTGGCGCCAGATTTTCAGATTCAATCTCACGGTGATCCTTGTCGTCTTTAGACCTTGGACCTTAGTCCTTCGCGTCGGTAGCCAGGGTCGCTAAGGTCGAGGGTCTAAGGACTATTTGTAGCTCCGCTGCGTCGGATGCACTTCGTCGAACTCGAGCGATTCCTTGTGCAGCTCCGGCCGTTGGCCGACGCCTTTGAACTCCCAGGCGCTGACGTACGAAAAGTTGGCGTCGTCGCGCTTGGCCTCGCCGTCGGGCGTCTGGCTTTCTTCGCGGAAATGTCCGCCACATGATTCGCGGCGTTCGAGCCCGTCGAGGGCCAGGAGCTCCGCAAATTCGAGGTAATCGGCGACCCGGCCGGCATATTCGAGGCTCTGATTCAAGTTGTCGGGCGTGCCGGGCACCGACACCGAGTGCCAGAATTCCTCGCGCAACTTCGGAATCGCGGTCAGCGCCCGCTTCAGGCTCTCTTCGGTGCGCGCCATCCCGACGTCGTCCCACATGATGCGGCCGAGCTCGCGGTGAATTTCGCGGATCCCGAGATGGCCTTTCACCGACAGCAGCTGGTTGATTCGCGCCTGCGTTGCATCGGCCGCTTCGTTGAAGGCGTCGTGGCTGGTCGATACTTTTGGCAGCTGGGTGCTGGCGAGGTAATTGCCGATCGTGTACGGAATGACGAAGTAGCCGTCGGCCAGGCCTTGCATCAAGGCGCTGGCGCCGAGTCGATTTGCGCCGTGATCGGAGAAATTGGCTTCGCCGAGGACGTGCAGTCCCGGGATGGTGCTCATCAGGTTGTAATCCACCCAGAGGCCACCCATCGTGTAGTGGATGGCCGGATAGATGCGCATCGGCACCTTGTACGGATCCTCGTCGGTGATCTTCTGGTACATCTGGAAAAGGTTGCCGTACTTCTCCGTGATCACGTTGACGCCGATCCGCTGAATGGCGTCCTTGAAATCCAGGTAGACGGCCAGGTGGCTCGGGCCGACGCCGCGTCCGTCGTCGCACACCTGTTTCGCGTTCCGGGAAGCGACGTCGCGGGGAACGAGGTTTCCGAAGCTCGGATATTTTCGCTCCAGGTAATAGTCGCGTTCCTCTTCCGGAATTTGTTCGGGCGGCCGGGCATCGCCTTTCTTTTTCGGCACCCACACACGGCCATCGTTGCGCAAGCTTTCGCTCATCAGCGTGAGCTTCGACTGATGGTCGCCGGTGACCGGAATGCAGGTCGGGTGGATCTGTGTGAAGCACGGATTGGCGAAGAGGGCACCGCGCTTATGGGCACGCCACGCCGCGGTGACATTCGAGTTCACCGCGTTGGTCGAAAGGTAGTAGACCGTACCGTAGCCGCCAGTGGCCAGAATGACGGCGTCGCCGGCGTAGCGCTCAATCTCGCCGGTCGTCAGATTGCGCACGATGATGCCGCGCGCTTTGCCGTCGACGACGACCACGTCGAGCATTTCGCGTCGGGCGAAGAGCTCCACGTTCTTCTCGTGCACCTGACGCATCAGCGACTGATACGCGCCGATCAGCAGTTGCTGCCCGGTCTGGCCGCGCGCGTAGAAGGTGCGGGAGACCTGCGCGCCGCCAAACGAGCGGTTGTCGAGCAGCCCGCCGTATTCGCGGGCGAACGGGACCCCCTGAGCCACGCACTGGTCGATGATGTTGACGCTCAACTGCGCCAGCCGATAGACGTTGGCTTCGCGCGAGCGATAGTCGCCGCCCTTGACGGTGTCGTAAAAGAGCCGGTACACGCTGTCGCCGTCGTTCTGGTAGTTCTTGGCGGCGTTGATGCCGCCCTGCGCGGCGATGCTGTGGGCGCGACGCGGGCTGTCCTGGATGCAGAAGTTGAGGACGCGATACCCGAGTTCGCCGAGCGATGCCGCCGCCGACGCGCCGGCGAGCCCCGTGCCCACGCAGATGATCGTGTATTTGCGCTTATTGGCCGGGTTGACGAGCTTCATCTCGAACTTGTGGCGATCCCATTTCGCCGCAATCGGACCGGCAGGAACCTGAGCGTCCAGCTTCATTGCAGCACCTGAGTCGCCACGAGGTAGGCCCATACGGCGATGGTGATGAACCCTCCAGCGATGAAAACCGCCAGGACTTTTGCGGTCGCGCGAATCCGCGGTGTCCAGCGTGGATGATCGAGACCAAGCGACTGCAACGCGCTCGAGGCGCCGTGCCACAGATGCGATCCGACGACGATCATGCTCAATACGTAGAACGCGACGATCAGCGGGTTTGCGAAATTTTCAATCTCGAGGCGGTACAAATCGCGTCCGCCCTCCGCCCACTGATATTCGGTGCCGTAGCGGAAGGCCTTCACGTGAATGATGATGAACAACAGCAGCCACAGCCCCGAGAAAATCATCGTCGTCGAAGCCAGCGACTTGCGGCTGGTGTACCCGGCCGGCTTCTTCTGCATGTAGCGAACCGGACGGGCCTGCTGATTGCTGAGGAACATGGTGACCGTCTTGTAGACGTGCGCCAGGAAAATCAGCAGCAGCCCGATCTCGATCACGGGAATCAGCGGGTTGCTCTCGAGGGTGTAGGCGTATTTGTTGAAGAACGAGGGGCCGGCGAACACCAACAGGTTTCCGGCAATGTGGATGATGAGATACAGGAACAGGGCGAGGCCGGTCACGCCGATCAGAATCTTCATCCCGACCGACGAGTCGAAGCCGCGTAATCGTGAAGACATCAACAGAGAAGTTTACATCAAAGATCGATGCGCGGCGCGCACCACACGTGTGCGTACCGCGCACGACGACACCGACAGCCGTTGACGAAAACTCGTGAGCGTTAGTAGCATCAGGAGTTTTCTGAACCCATGAAGATTCACGAGTATCAGGCCAAGGCGATCCTGGCGCAGCACGGCGTGCCGGTGCCGCGCGGCGAGGTCGCATTCAATGCTGCCGAAGCCGGAGCGATCGCGCGACGCCTTGGCGGCGACATTGTCGTCGTCAAAGCGCAGATTCACGCCGGCGGCCGCGGCAAGGGCGGCGGTGTCAAGCTGGCGAAATCCGTCGAGGACGCGGAGCAGCTCGCCAGCCGGATGATCGGCATGACCCTCGTCACGCACCAGACCGGACCGGAAGGGCGCGTGGTGTCGCGAGTCCTCATCGAAGAGGGCCTGAAGATGACGCGCGAGCTCTATTTGAGCATCGTGCTGGATCGCGCCGCCGGCAAACCGGTCATGATGGCGAGCGCCGATGGCGGCATGGACATCGAGGACGTCGCCGCCAGGACGCCCGAGCGCATTCATAAGGTGCACATCGAGCCCGGCGTCGGGCTGGTGCCGTTCGAAGCGCGTCAGCTTGGATTCGCCATCGGCCTCGACGGCGCGCAGGTCAACAAGGCCGTCAAGTTGATGACGGCCTTGTACAACGCCTTTGTCGCGACCGATGCCTCACTGGTCGAGATCAACCCGCTGGTGGTCACGGCGAGCGGCGACCTGCTCGCGCTCGACGCGAAGATGAACTTCGACGACAACGCGCTGTATCGCCACCCCGAGATCAAGGACCTGCGCGATCTCGGCGAAGAGGACGCCCTCGAGATCGAGGCGTCGAAGTTTTCCCTCAACTACATTCACCTCGACGGCAACATCGGCTGCATGGTGAACGGCGCCGGGCTGGCGATGGCGACGATGGACATCATCAAGCTGGCGGGCGGGGAGCCGGCCAACTTCCTCGATGTCGGCGGGGGCGCCAACGCGGAGCAGATTCGGAACGCCTTCAAGATTCTGATGTCCGACAAGAACGTCAAAGCGGTGTTGATCAATATCTTCGGCGGCATTCTGCGGTGCGATGTGCTCGCGCAGGGCGTCATCGCGGCGGTGAAGGAACTCGGCGTGCCGGTGCCGATCGTGATCAGGATGGAAGGCACCAACGTCGAGGAAGGCAAGCGGCTCCTTCGCGAGAGCGGCATGAACTTCACGACCGCCGATTCGATGGACGAGGCGGCGGGGAAAGTCGTGGAGCTGGCTGGCTAGATGCGTAACGATCCTGGTGTCCTTCGTGGCGTTCGTGCCTTCGTGATGAGCAGGCGCGCGAGTATGAGATGGCCGTACTGATCGACAACAACACCCGCTTGATCGTGCAGGGCCTGACCGGTCGCGAGGGGACGTTTCACGCGAAGCAGGCCGCTGCCTATCACACCAACGTGGTCGGCGGGGTGACGCCCGGCAAAGGCGGCACCACCCACGAAAGCTGGCCGGTGTTCGACACGGTTCGCGAAGCGGTGGCGAAGACCGGTGCCAATGCCTCCGTGATCTTCGTGCCGCCTCCCTTCGCCGCGGATGCGGTGATGGAAGCAGCCGACGCCGGGATCCGGGTGGTCGTGTGCATCACCGAAGGCATTCCGACGCTCGACATGATGCGCGCGATGACCTTCTTGAAGACCCGTCCCGAGACGCGCCTGATCGGCCCGAACTGTCCGGGCATCATTTCCGCAGGCCAGGGCAAGGCAGGAATCATCCCCGCCAACATCTGTCGTGAAGGTCGCGTCGGCGTGGTCTCAAAGAGCGGCACGCTGACCTACGAAGCGATTCACCAGTTGACCCGGCTCGGTCTGGGACAGACCACCTGCATCGGCATCGGCGGCGATCCGCTGATCGGCACGACTCACATCGACGCGCTCGAGCTGTTCGCGGCCGATCCACAGACCGAAGCGGTCATCATGATTGGCGAGATTGGCGGGAGCGCCGAGGAAGAAGCGGCGGCCTGGATCAAGGCGAATTTCAAGAAGCCGGTGGTCGCGTTCATTGCCGGTCAGACGGCGCCGCCGGGACGCCGGATGGGGCACGCCGGGGCGATCATCGCCGGCGGGAAGGGAACCGCCGCCGAAAAAATGGCCGCGCTGACGGCGGCGGGCGTCACCGTCGTGAAAAGCCCTGCGGATATGGGTAAAGCCCTGAAGGACCTCCTCTAAAAAGGTCGTAAATAAGCCGGGCGAAACCGCTGAGCTTCGCCGATAATTCCGACCGGTGGGTAGCGGATTCCGGTCGGGCGGTACAGTCGTTCGTCTCTATCGCATCGGCCTGGCAATCGCGGTCATCGCGTTTGGCGGCTACTACGCCCTGACCGCTTTCGGCGATCTCATTCCCCTCGAGCACTTTGGCGCCGCGTTCACGACCACGCCCCAGGCCTCGGTCGTCACCGCCGTTGAGTCCGACAGCCCCGCCGGTCGCGCCGGACTCCGCGCCGGCGATCACATCCTGACCGTCGACGGTCGGCCGGTTCGCAACGCCCTCGACTGGGCGGCGGCGTTCACGCGCATCGACGCCGGCCAGCCGATGCCGGTCGTCGTGCTACGGGACGGACGGCCTCAGGAACTGGCCGCGGTGTTTCAGCGACGCGCCCGCCGGCTGTGGGAAGACAGCGAGTTGCTGTTCATCGTCCTGGCGCGCTTCGCACAGCTCGTCACGCTGCTGTTCGCGACGGCGATTGGGGCGCGGGCTAACGGCTGGCGGGCGGTGCTCGGTTTCTGGCTGCTCGCCACGATCTCGATTTACAGCGTCGGACTGCCGCCGAGGATGGCGGTGTGGTGGCGCGCCTTTCCGCCGGCAATCCAGCCGCTCCTGTTCATCCCGTCGATCAGTAAAGTCGTCATCGGGTTCATCGTCTTCACGTTTTTCTGCACGCTCCTCAAGGTCAAACTCGGCCTGCGCCGTCTCCTGGTGGTCGGTGCGCCGTTCGTGCTCTTCGCGACCTGGGACGTCATGTTTCTGGTGGCGCTGCTGTACGTCCCCGCGCTGATTCCGCGTCTCACCGGATTTCTGCCGCCGATCATCATCGTGAATTTCGGCTATCTGCTCGCGGCGATGCTGATGCTGGGCAGGCACTACCGGACGCTGGCGGACCCGTCCGATCGCCGCCGGCTGCGATGGATCGTGGTCGGCTCGGTACTTGGCTGCGCCGCCGGTGCACCGACCGTCGCAGGATTGTGGTTGGGCGTTGGCGACGATCCCACGCTCATCTACCACTCGCCGATCAGTCTGCAGCTCGTCTACATGGCGTTTCTGGTGATGCCGGTGTCGTTCTGGTGGGCGATTGCGCGCGGCGAACTCTTCGATCTGCGATTCGTGGTCCGCCGCGGACTTCAATACGTTTTTGCGCGCCGCGGCTTGATCGTGATCACGCCGCTTGCCGTGGGCGTCCTCGTTCTGGAAGCGGCGCTGCACGACCGCGAGCCAGTACGCGACATTATCGAGGCGCACGCGTGGGTCTACGCCGGGACGGCCGCGCTGCTGGTGGTATTCCGGACGTTCCGGTCATCCTGGCTCGCTGCGCTCGATCGGCGTCTGTTTCGTGAGCGGTATGACGCCGTGCAGCTGCTGCGCGAAGTCGTGGCGCAGATTCGGAGCGCCGGTGATGTGCGGACGGCCGCCAGCCGTGCCGCGACACAGATTGACGCAGCGCTCCATCCCGAATGGCTGGCGATCTACGGATGCGAGGCGGAGGAGAACGCACTGACGGTCATGGCCGGCGATGGCCGGACGCCGGCATGGCCCCGTCGCACGCAGTTGATGGACGAACTGCGCATGCATCCGCGGCCACTCGACGTCACCCTTCGCTCCGGGGCGTGGCTCTTTCACCATCTGCCGGCCGACGAAATCGTGTTTCTCAATCGCGCCGGCGTGCGGCTGGTCGTCCCGGCATTGCTCGATGCCAAGGGCGCCGAGGTGATCTTTGCGCTGGGCGGCAAGCGATCGGGCGAGCCGTACAGCCGCGAGGATCAGAATCTCGTGCACGCGATTGCCGAGAGCCTCGGTCATCTGGCGTTCAGCGTCGCGCAGGACCGCGATGAGGCGAGTGGAGGGCCCGAGAGTGCATGGGACCAGCGTGTCTGGACTCTCGCCGACGCGGTCGCGCGCGGGTCGCGCGTGGACTGGACGAAGGAATCGACCGAGGTGATCGCCGACGAGCGGCGTCAGGTCATTCTCGAACTGCAGGCCCTCGAACGGCTGATGCGCGTGCACGGCGCGCCTTCGGATGCGCCCGACGAGGCCGGGGCGTCGAGCCTGGCGCGATGGGGAGACTTCGAGCTCCGCGAGCCAATCGGCGCCGGTCGATTCGGCACCGTGTATCGCGCGTGGGATCCGAAGCTCGAACGCGACGTCGCGATCAAACTGCTCGATGTCGCCGGCGTCGACCGCGCCGCCTATCTCCGCGAGGCCCGTCATCTGGCGCGCGTCCGCCACCCGAATGTCGTCCACGTCTACGGCGCCGGTGAGCTCGACGACATCGCGGGTTTCTGGATGGAGCTGGTCGAAGGGAAGACATTGAGTGTGGAACTCAGGGAACGGGGACCGTTTAGCGCCGAAGATCTCTCGGCGACCATCAGTGTGTTGGGGCGCGCCCTTGCGGCGGTGCATCGCGCCGGACTGGTGCATCAGGACGTCAAGGCGCAAAACATCATGCGTGAGCACGACGGCCGCCTCGTCCTGATGGATCTCGGGGCCGGATCCGGCATCGGCAGCGGCGGCCGGCCGCAATCCGGCACACCGCGGTACATGGCGCCGGAGCTGTTCGACGGGGGAACCGCCTCAGTTCAGAGCGATCTCTACAGCCTCGGCGTGCTGTTGTTTTTGCTGGCGACCGGTGAATTTCCGATCGACGGCAGCAGCTATCAGGAGATGGCCGATCAGCATCGGCAGCAGCATGGGCGATCGTTGCGTGGATTGCGGCCCGATCTGCCGGCATCGTTTCTGGATGCCGTCGATCGCGGCCTGCGCGTCGATCCGCGCGAGCGGTTTGCCTCGGTCGACGAGTTCAGCGCCTCCTTTCTCGCGGAGGTGTCGTAGTGGACGTTGTGTCGTCGAAGGAACTGCTGCTGAAAGCCCGTGCCGGTGATGCCGTCGCGCTCGATCATCTGTTCCACCGCTATCGGTCGTCGCTGCAGCGCTGGGCTCATGGACGGTTGCCGCGATGGGCGCGCGATATCGCCGACACCGACGATTTGCTGCAGGAGACGCTGACGCAGACGCTCAAGCAACTGCCGCGGATTGAAATCAGCGAGGAGGATGCGCTGCACGCGTATCTGCGTCAGGCCGTGCTCAATCGCATCCGCAACGAATTGCGGCGGGCCAGCCGTCACCCTCGCCGGGCCGAGTTGGATCCTGAAGCTCCCGGTGCTTCCATCTCGCCGCTCGAGGCCGCCATTGGCGCGCAGAAGTTGCAGCGGTATGAGACGGCTCTCGCGTCGCTCTCGGTCACCGATCGGGAGGCGATCATCGGCCGCCTGGAACTCGGCCTGTCGTTCCAGGAACTCGCCGATGCGATGCACAAGCCGTCGGCGGACGCCGCTCGCATCGCCGTTACACGCGCGCTTGTCCGTCTCACTGCCTCGATGGGTGAGACAGGTCCACGCGCCTAAGTGCTGGTTCAGGTCTTCGATCCGGTGAGTAACGCGAATAGCCGATCGAGAGCAAGAAGTAGCCCCGAGACGTGCTGGGCGACATACAAAGTCTGCCTGACGGATCCGTAATCGGCCTGCATCTGCAGCCACGTCGCTCTCGCGCGCGGCGCTGACTGCTCGTAACACTTTCAATTCAAGGGCTTCTGAAAGGACGCCTCGCCTCCCTCGCAAGGGCAGTGTACGGTTTCCGGCTTGTCGGTGTTTATACAGCCGATGGGCTGGGTGTCTCTCCCTCAATCGCGACGCTGGACAAGTGCCAGTCGAGTGAAACCGGCGTCAACACTTGATCTCCTCCCCACGGATGAATCGCATGAAGACTGAGCTTCGACAGAAGTCGCGCCTGATTGTGTTTTTGTTCCTGACAATCACGGCCATGGGGGCACGGGCGCAGGCGCAGTTCACCATCAACAACCCGTCAAGCCTCGGCACGCAGAGCGTCGGCCAAGTCGAGTTCGGCCTGACCACGAGCAACGGCACTGGCCCTTATACCTGGACGCTCGAGTCGGGGGCGTTGCCCGACGGCGTTTCGATCCGCACTGATTTGCCGAATTATCTTGTGGGCGGTCCGTCGACGGCCGTCCTGTCAGGTATCGCCACGACGCCGGGGACATTCAACTTCACCATCGGCGTCACGGATAGCCTCGGTAACCACGCGTCAAAAAGCTTCTCGATCAAAATCTCGTCGCTGCTCGTCAAGGACTGGTTCAACCTGCCGAATTCGTTCCTCGGAGTGGCGTACTCCCACACGTTGACGGCAATGCGCGATGGCGTGCCGGTGACCGCCGTGTGGAGCGGTACCGGTTACACCTCCTCCGTCACGATGACTAACGCGACGCCAGGTGTCATCACGTGGACGGCCCACGGGCTAGCGAACGGCGAGAAGGTGATGTTCCAGAACAACCAGGGAACCTTGCCGACCCCCTTGTTGGGCGGCACTCTCTATTACGTCCGAAACAGGACCACGAACACCTTCGAAATCTCGACGACGCCAGGTGGGGCGAGCATCGCGATCACGTCCGCGGATTTGGGTGGGAACACGGGATTGGCCATGCCCCCCGGACTGACCCTCAACTCCGCGACCGGAGAGATCTCCGGCACGCCGACGAGAGCGGGCTTCTACAACATTCAAGCCAGCCTGACCGAGGGATCGGACAGCGTCGGGCGCGGCGGCCTGAACCTGAACGTCTACGCGGTCAACATCACCACGGCAGGCAGTCTGCCGAATGCGACAAATAATTCTGTCTATAGCACGTTGATCGAGGCCACCGGTGGACCTGGCATGGCATTCAGCGCGAGCGGCCTGCCGAGCGGATTGAGCCTCAATTCCTCTTCGGGCGTGCTCTCGTCGAGCGGGAATCCAGTCTCGCTGTCCCCAGGCTTGTACTCCTTCAACGTCACGGCCACCACAGGCGGAGTGTCCTACACAACGAAGATGTCGTTGAACGTCGTCGGTGTGCCGCCGACATTGCCTCGAATTCAGCCGTACCAAAATGCGTTCACCGACTGCGTTCTGGGGTATCCGTGCAGCGTCGGCGTGAGCGTGTTCTCCGGCGGCACTGCTCCCTTTACATGGAGCCAGAGCGGCCTTCCGCTGGGTCTGTCGATTCGCACGGCGGGTCGAACGGACACGACGCCCAATTACACGCCTGAGGATGCGGAAATATTCGGCAATGCCACGGTGGTTGGTTCCTATCCAGTGACGATTACCGTCACCGACAGCTCTGTGCCCCCGACCAGCGCGACCAACACGTTCACGCTGAAGGTCTCCGAGCTGTTGATGAGCGGCAGTCCGAGCGTCACCTGGACGAGAGATGTGTTTACTTCCCAGCCGCTCCGGGTGATCGGCGGGCCATCGGTGCCAACGACCTTTACTCCCGCGCCCGACGGAGCGACGCTATATACCGCCGCGCTGATTGATGGAACGCCGCCAGCCGGCGTGTCATTACAGGCCGGGCCGCCGCTCTACAGCGGCACACCGACCGAAAATATCCAGGCCAATACGCGCCTGAGTTTCACCCGCACCTCAAGCGGTCAGCAGGTTGAGTCGTCGTATTTCTTCTCTGTCGGCGGCGGGACCTCGACGATTCAGATCAATACGGGGAGCAACCTCGGCACCGTCACGACCGGTTCCTCATTTTCCCAAACTCTCTCCGCGTGTTGCACATCGAACTCCATTGTCTGGAGCGTGATCGGCGGCGCGATGCCGAGTGGGCTGAACCTCTCATCATCAGGACAGTTGAGCGCGAACAGCGGGACACTGACGACCCCTGGCACGTACACCTTCACGGTGAAGGCCGCTGATAGCGTCGCGATTCCAGAGAACTTCGGCGTGCGGCAGTTCACGATAACTGTGACACCGCTAGCCATCGTACAGAGCTCGACCTTGCCAGCCGGGAACGTGGGAACTCCCTACAACCAGCCGCTGACGGCCACTGGGGCGAGCGTGGGAGGCGTCACCTTTGCGCTGATGCCATACAACTACACGCCGCCCGGACTCGCCATTGGTAATGGCGGCGGGAGCGGCTCGCTCTCAGGGACGCCGACGCAGGCCGGTTCGTATTCGTTCGCTGTCAAAGTCACTGATAATTCGACGGCAAGCTTCTATATCCGCACGTTTAACCTGTCGATTTACCCGGCCGGCACGTTCCCGCCGGTCAACCTCACCATCGGCCCGAACTTCGGCCCGTTTCCGATCGGCGTGGTGAGTATTGCCATCTCAAACACGAGCGCGACCGGAGGCACCGGCGCCGGTTACGCGTATTCCTGGACCCCGAGCGCGACGCCGATCCCCGGGATGCGTATCCAGAACGGACCGCCGTTCCCGGGCAGTTTTGGTGGCAGCACCACGGCCGGGATCATGGGCGTCGTCACTACACCGAATATCTACAACACGTCGATCCGTGTGACCGATTCGGCCGGCAACTTCTTCGATCGCGCGATTGTCGTCACGATCTCGCCGCTGACGATTCTCTCCCCCTCGGGGACGACGTTGCCCAACGCGACGAGGGGCGTGGCGTACACACCAATTACCTTGACGCCGTACGGGTTGGGGCCGAACTACACCTGGGCGTTGTCGAACAATCCGCCGCCAGGCATCACGATCAACCCCTCGACAGGGGTGATCTCCGGCATGCCGACCGGGAGCGGCACCCAGTCCTACAACTTCAACGTCACGGTTACCGATAACGCGACATCGAACTCGGTCACCATCGGGCACGCGATGACGGTGGACGGGTTCGCGATCCCGACCGCCGGTCTCCTGACCGGGGGAACAGTCAACGTCCCTTACACACAGACGTTCGATGGGTCTGCCTGCACGGGCACCTGCGGCTGGTCGATTTCGGGAGGAACGCCTAACGGCGTCAACTTCATCACCAGCACCGGCGTGCTTT
>Ga0163163_10003073_pt1 | contig 14131 bp, 11 predicted proteins | sample S65metaG_FD_119766 | JGI IMG/M metagenome (GOLD analysis project Ga0163163, IMG submission 119766) | Switchgrass rhizosphere microbial communities from Kellogg Biological Station, Michigan, USA - S6-5 metaG | ecosystem: Host-associated > Plants > Roots > Rhizosphere > Soil | place: USA... | reverse complement strand
GATTCGGATAATTGCTGCAGCTTATGAAAGCACCCACCAAAAGAAAGTCATTAAAATATAGTTGGACAGTTTACATTCAATTTTTTGCCAAACCTGTACAATACTCCAATTGTGTGACTTTGATAGTGGTCATACAATTCCGGATTGCCAGCCTTGCTAAATCCATCCAGATAATCAGTTCGCGTAAATCGATACGCTGTTTCCGCAATCAATGATAAATTCTTGTTTAATGAATACTGTATTCCGATTCCTACAGGAACTACCGGGATTGTCTTTGGTGTTTTCTGTGCTAAATCTTCTGATAACCTTGCTGTAAGATCTTCGGTGGTAAAAAATTCACCATTGAACTTACTCCAGTCTCTTTTGATATTCAGAAAGCTTAGGCCAATTCCACCAAAAATGTAAGGAACAAATTTTCTGTCCGTACTCCATGCATTCCAAACGAGCAATTCGGAAAGTTCAAAGGTCCTGGCTTTGAACAGTAAACTGCGTTGTTGCCGCCACTCAGGAACTTTATAAGCTGCATCGTTTCCGCTTAAACCGCCGTAAAACAAACTGGTTCGTAATGAAAACGATGGATTCAAAATGCGGCTTACAAACAGGTTTACTGTTGGACGCATTGTTCGATACGAACCTAATGGTGCTGGTGTTAAATCGCCCTGGTAAACAAAAATACCCGCGGTTAATCCAATTTCAAATTTGGAAAGGTCAACCTGGGCATGTGTTTTACTATTTGCAAACAAGAACAGCAAGGCAAGGCCTAAGCCTTTTCGCAGAAAAGCATTCATGGGTTTTGTTTTAAATAAAAAATTGTCTTTTCGGAATGTGCTGTTCCGGAATTTTGCGGTTAGAGAAAGTATCTCCTACTAAACGTGTCGTCTGTTTTTTCATTGCGTTATCAATGGAAAATGTTTTGAAGATGCCTGCTGATTCGAATGTTTAAACTATTATTCCTTCTACGGATTTACAAAGTTTCATCGCGTGATGCTCCAACTAAACAGAGAAACCTGATCCGCATAAGCTGCGGCATAAAAACGAATCACAAAAAACTATTTTCTATTCACAAGGTTCTGGTACTACCTCAGGCAGCATGCCTCGCAGTTATACCCTTGGAGTTGACAAAAATCCAGGTTTGACACCTCAATGCAGAATCAAACTCAGCATTAGAAATTTTAATACTCAGCAACTGGCTAAACTTTACAGAAGCTCTGTAGCAACGGTGCTAAAATTGTTAAAGAAATTTAAAGACAGCTTTACAAAAAGAAGCAACCGTTTTTCTTGCCAAACTGCATGCTTTAAATTATTTTGTTCGCTATAACTCTAAACAATTTTATTATCAATTTTTTCCTGGCTGTCAACAAATAGGTGGCCTGGAATCCAATTCTGGCAAGGGTTTTGCCATATCGGGCAAAGTTTTGCCATTGTAATTGAGCCTTAATTTTGACTTTATTTTGAGCCAACCACAAGGTATTTTTACACTACGATCAATCACTACAACGAAGAGCACGGATAATTAAGCAACGGCAGGTTTTTCTCCTCAAATCTTAAAAAATCAGAAACATGAAGAATAACAAAACAGAACCTGTACAAATCATGTTGACGTACAACGCCAACAATGCTGAAAGAGACAACCTTCGTGTTAAGATTGCTCCAGCTGCAGAAAAGGTAAACACTATCAAAAAGCTTGACGATAACCACAAACTGGTACGCAGGTATTCATTTGATGATAATGGTGGTGGATATTTGGGCCTTTAATGGCCCGTAAACTTCAAAAACTGAACTGCATTTTACGGTGCAGTTTTTTTGTTTTCATACATGAAGTCGGCCTTACAACTCCATTCTTTGCACTGATCACCATGGCGAAAACAGGCCATTACATTGCATCCGGCAAAATCGGCAACGTTTTCGGTAACGATTGCGTAAAAAAAGGCTCGAAATCTGCTTGTTATACCTGAATATCTGTTTAGACTTGTTATTGAATACTACAATTTTTCTCTTGAAAATGTTATAGTAACAAGCAATCGTTCACCGGCTGTGCAGTTTCGACCTGTATGGCCCTTTTTTAATTTTTTGCGTTTATGAATAGAGTGATTTTCTCCTTGGGGTTTTTAATTTTCTGTTTTTCTGTTTCTGCACAAAACAATAAGGTTCCTGTTGTTAAGCAAGCGGCATTTAAAAAGGATTCATTTTACATAACAAAATTTGGAGGAAAAGCAGATGGTATTACTATCAATACAAACAGTATCAATTCGGCAATTAATGAATGCAGTAAAAAGGGCGGTGGCATTGTTGTGATTCCTGCAGGACTTTGGTTGACCGGGCCAATTGAATTAAAAAGCAACGTCAACCTGCATCTTCAGAAAAACGCTTTGCTCCAGTTTACTGATGATTTTAACCAGTATAAATTGGTGGCAGGAAACTGGGAAGGCCTGCCGCAGATGCGAAATCAGTCGCCACTTTCAGCAAATGGCGCAACCAATATTGCTATTACTGGTTTTGGAATTATTGATGGCAATGGCGATGCATGGAGAATGGTGAAGAAAGATAAACTAACCGAAACTCAGTGGAAAAAACTGGTTGCATCCGGTGGTGCTTTGAGCGAAGACAAAAAAACATGGTATCCGTCAGAGAAATCTGTGAAAGGGTCTGCACTAAAGAACCCGGGTGAAATTACTCCTGAAAAAACGCCTGAGTTCTATGAAAGCGTAAAAGATTTTCTTCGTCCCAATTTACTGGTATTCAGCAATTGCAAAAAAGTGTTGCTCGAGGGTGTGACTTTCCAAAATTCTCCAGCCTGGTGCTTACACCCGTTAATGTGTGAAGACTTAACTGTAAGAAATGTTTATGTAAAGAATCCATGGTATGCACAAAATGGCGATGGCATCGATGTTGAAAGTTGTAAAAATGTTTTGATCGAAAACAGCACTTTTGATGTTGGTGACGATGGAATCTGTATTAAGTCCGGCAGAGATGAAGCAGGTCGAAAAAGAGGCATGCCCACTGAAAATTTAATTGCACGCAACTGCACGGTTTATCACGCACATGGTGGCTTTGTTATCGGTAGCGAAATGAGTGGCGGGGCAAGAAATCTATTTGTGGAGAATTGTACCTTTATTGGAACGGACATTGGTCTTCGTTTTAAAACCACACGCGGCCGTGGCGGAATTGTCGAAAATATTTTTATCAACAACATTGCCATGAAAGATATTGTTGGCGAAGCTATTTTGTTCGATATGTATTATGCTGCACAGGACCCAATTCCATTGGCCGGAGAAAAAAGAGAACCTCCAAAAGTGGAGACTTTGGCTGTGACGGAAGCTACTCCGCAGTTTAAAAACTTTTACATTAAAAATGTGGTTTGTAATGGCGCCGGGAAAGCAATTTTTGTGAGAGGCCTTCCGGAAATGAATGTAAAGAATATTGTAATGGAAGATATGGTTATTCAGGCGAACAAGGGGCTGGACATGACCGAGGGCTCAGACATTACATTGAGAAATGTAAACCTTGTTACCAGGGACATTAACCCGGTGATGAACATCCACAACAGCAAAAACATTACACTAAATAGAATCAGCTATTTGAACGCAGATCTGTTATTGAATGTAACGGGTGAAAAGAGCAGTGGAATTGCTGTAACGTCCACAGATGTAAAAAAAGCAAAAAAGGGTTTCGAAGTAAATTATGGTGCAAAAGAAGCTTCGGTTAAAGTAAATTGACTGTGAGGGAGTCTGTAATTATGAATAATATGAACTTCGAAAGTATCGTGAGAATTACAGAACAATGAACTTCCGTTGCTTCGGCAGCGAAGCAAACAAACAGACATTGTAGCAATCCGGTTTTGCCAAAATTCATTCTAAAAAAATAACATGCACAAATCAATGCCTATACCAAAAATTTTTTTTTCATTTAATAATAAATTGAATTCTTACAATAGGCTCTTCATTACAGCAGTATTTATTATATCGACAACTCTCATAAGTGCTCAGCCTAATTCTGTAAAGACAGCAAATTCTACAAATGCACTTCCAAAATCATATGCCGCTGAAATGGCAAAAACTGTAATGACCATTTGGAAAGATTCTCTTTCGAACGGAAGACCAGCACGATGGACCTATGATCAATCAGTTTTTTTGAAGGGAATTGAAGGATTATGGAGAGCCACCGGCGATAAAAAATATTTCGATTACATCCAGAAAAGCATGGATTTTTTTGTTGATGATAATGGAAACATCAGGACATATGATGCTGACGATTTTAATATTGACAACCTAGCAAGCGGTAGAAATGTTTTATTACTTTACAACGTTACAGGAAAAGAAAAGTATTTGAAAGCAGGTCAAACACTGCGTAAACAATTGCAGCAACATCCACGTACCAAAGAAGGTGGCTTCTGGCATAAAAAGATTTACCCGTATCAAATGTGGCTGGACGGCTTGTACATGGGTGAACCATTTTATGCTGAATATGCAAAAACATTTCACGAGGATACCGCTTTCAATGATATAGCCCGCCAGTTTATTTTAATGGAAAAAAATTCTGTTGATAAAAAAACAGGTTTGATGTACCATGGTTATGACGAAAGTCGCCAGCAAAAATGGTCGGATAAAACTACAGGACGTTCACCCCATTTCTGGGCCAGGGCAATGGGTTGGTACGGAATGGGCCTTGTAGACGTATTGGAAGTATTCCCGGCTAATCACCCCAAAAGAAATGAACTGGTAAATATTTTAAACCGTTATGCAAAAGCCGTAAGCAAAGTACAGGACTCTAAAACCGGTTTGTGGTGGGATATATTAGATATGCCTGGTAAGGAAAAAAATTATGTAGAGGCTTCCGCTTCGAGCATGTTTGTTTATGCCCTGGCAAAAGGAATTCGCCTGGGTTATTTGCCCCAGTCTTATTTATCTGTGGCCAAAAAAGGATATGATGGAATTTTGAAAACCTTCATTAAGGAAGAAAACGGCTTGACAAATTTGCATGGTACAGTGAGTGTATCGGGCCTCGGTGGCAACCCATACCGGGATGGTAGTTATGACTATTACATGAGTGAGAAAGTTGTGGTTAACGATCCAAAGGGAGTTGGTGCTTTTATCCAGGCGGCTAATGAAATGGAACTGGTTCCAACACTGGGTTATGGTAAAGGCAAAACAGTGTTGCTGGATTACTTTTTTAATAACGAATGGAGAAAAGATGCAACGGGAACCAACATTCGTTATCATTATACCTGGGACGACCGAATGAACAGTGGCTTTGCAACGCTTGCAGACATATATCATAGCTATGGCGTACAAACAAAAACATTAGAAACCGTGCCTACAGCAAAGGACCTTAAAACTGCTGATATCTACGTCATTGTTGACCCCGATACGGAAAAAGAAACGGCCAAACCCAATTACATAAATGAAGCATATGCGAATGTAATAGCTGACTGGGTAAAGGCTGGTGGTGTGTTATTCATAATGGCTAATGATGCAGGCAATGCTGATCTTCAACATACAAACATTTTAACTTCAAAATTTGGAGTAAAACTTAATGATGACAACTACAACCTTGTTGAAGGAACCAAATTTGAACAGGGTGCCGTGTTGGTTTCTGATAACAATCCTGTTTTCAGGACAGCGAAGAAAGTTTACATAAAGGAATTGTCAACACTTCAGGTAAAACCTCCGGCAACAACAATCCTGACTAAGGATGGAAAAAATATTGTGGCAATTGCCAAATATGGTAAAGGCTCGGTGTTTATTGTTGGTGATCCCTGGATATACGATGAATATGCTGATGGAAGAAGATTGACACCTGATTTCGACAATTTCAAAGCTGCACAGGATATGGTAAAGTGGGCCATTGATCAAACAAAAAAGAAGTAGTGAAGAAATTACAACATATGGTTTTTGTTTTGGCCCTGGACATTTTGTTCAGTGCTTTTTGCTTTTCACAAACAAAACGGATTGTTGTAGATATCAATGGGAAGGGAGATTATAAGTCGGTGCAGGGCGCCATTAACAGCCTTACAGATTCTTCTGCAAGTCCAAGGATTATTTTAATTAAGAAAGGTATTTACAACGAAAAGATATACATCGAAAAACATAACATTGTTTTGGAGGGAGAGGATCGTGATAAAACTATAATAACCCAGGATATTGCCCGCGATGAATGGCGTTGCGACCATAAAGACGACTGGGGCGTTGCAACACTTAATCTCGAGGGAAACGATATTACTTTGAAAAACCTGACCATTGCAAACGACTATGGCTTCAATAATAAAGAGCCCCGTGCAGTAGTTTGCGCGTCCGATACTGTAAGCCATCAAAAGGTGATCACGAACAGTGGTCACCAGATGGCTTTAAGAAGTTTCAAAACAACAAGGTTAAAAGCTGTCAATTGCCGCTTTCGTGCCTATGCCGGTGATACGGTTAGTCCATGGAACCTTGTTGATGGTATGTTTTACTTCAAAGATTGCCTAATGGAAGGTGGCGTAGATTTTTATTGTCCCCGTGGTTTTGCGTGGGCAGAGAATTGCATCTTTTATGCAAACACCGGCCCGGCAAGCATCTGGCATGATGGTTCAGGAAATGCTGACTACAAAACAGTATTGAAGAATTGTAAGTTCGATGGATTCGCCGGATTCAATTTGGGACGCTATCACAAGGATGCACAGTTTTATTTGATTGGTTGCAGGTTCTCAAAAAATATGGCCGATAAAGACATTTATCTGGTTCCTACAGAAAACAGAATCCAATGGGGGAGAAGGGTATATTATTTCAATTGTCATCGTGATGGTGGTGACTATGCCTGGTTCAATAATAATATGAATAGTGCACTTAATTCGCCAAAAGCTGAAGATGTTACAATAGAGTGGACTTTTAAAAATAAATGGCGTCCGGATAAAGACCTGTTATAACAATTTTGTATTTCGATTATGATACTTTCCCGCTATACGCTGAAAAATATTAATACTGATGCAGTAACAGTACCAGACGAATCATTATTTGAGCTGCCTGAAAAAGTATTGCAATTTGGAACCGGTGTATTACTTCGGGGGTTGCCCTGTTATTTCATAGATAAAGCCAATCGCAACGACATTTTCAACGGCCGGATCGTTGCAGTACGTTTAAACTCACAAGACGATACTTCTGCATTCGACAAGCAGGACGGGTTGTACACCCATTGCATTCATGACGTAAAAAACGGTGAAAAAAATGAAGAGACTATAATCAACTCTTCCATCAGTCGTGTGCTAAATGCTTCGCAACAATGGAACGAGGTTTTGGATTGTGCACACAGTATAGACATCCAGATCATTATTTCCAATACCAGCGAAATCGGAATCCAGTTAATACCGGAAGATATCCGCCATCATGCTCCTAAATCTTATCCGGGCAAATTGCTTTCTTTCCTGTATGAACGATTCAAAGCATTTGAAGGTAGTGCCCACAGCGGAATGGTGATTGTTCCAACTGAACTGGTTTCAAACAATGGAAAAAAGCTTGAATCGATTGTTTTGGAACTGGCTCACCTGAATGGTTTGGAAGAGGAATTTATTGAATGGCTGGAAAACCATAATTATTTCTGCAATTCGTTGGTTGATAGAATCATCGCTGGCAAACCCGGGAAGGAGTTATTGGTTTCAATTGAGGATAAACTGGGTTATGGCGACAACTTACTCATCACTTCAGAAGACTACGGACTTTGGACAATTGAAGGCGATGACCATGTAAAAGAAATTTTGTCCTTTGAGCAGGCGGACCCCCGTGTAGTTATCAAACCTGATATTGATCTGTACCGTGAGTTAAAACTTCGTTTGTTGAATGGTACTCATACATTGGCTTGTGGTGTTGCATTTTTGGCAGGCTTTAAAACAGTGAAGGACGCCATGGAGAATAAACTCATTGCATCTTATATAAATGACTTGATGGTAAACGAGATTGCAATGGCCATTCCCTACAATGTTGAATCGACAACTGTTCAGGATTTTGCGTCTAAAGTATTAAACAGGTTTAGCAATCCATATTTAAGGCATAGCTGGTTAAGCATTGCACAGAACTACAGTGCTAAGATGAAATTTAGGTGTATTCCAATATTGGTGAAACATTATGAACTCAGTGATTCAGTTCCTGAAGCTATCAGTTTGGGCTTTGCTGCTTATATATGTTTTATGAAGGCTGTTGCCAAAAACAATGAAGAGTACTATGGTGAGTACAATGGCGAATCTTATATAATCGACGATGAGCAGGCAGATGTGTATTATAAAAGATGGACGGGATTGACAGTTGATTCACTTACCCAGGCCGTATTAAGTGATTCCTACTGGGGAATTGATTTGCTTTCATTACCTGGATTTAAGCAATCTGTAATTGAAAAACTAAATTTGATTATTAACAGCGGAATGAAAGAGGCAATCGAAAGCATTCCATCAAAAAAAGTAAAAGCGGCATGAGTCAGAAAGTATTGAAAGTTCATCCGGGCGATAATGTTATTGTAGCCTTACAGGATTTGCCGAAGGGTGATCTGGTTAATTATAACGGTACCGAGTATACTGTTATGGATAATATTCCTGCCAAGCATAAATTTTTTGAGCACGATATGAATGTCGGCGATGAAGTAGTTATGTATGGTGTACTGGTGGGTAAAACACAGACCTTTATTCCAAAAGGTGGTTTGATGACCACGTCGAACATTAAACATGCCGCCGACAGGTACGATTATCGCGGTGTAAATTATCAGTGGAACGCCCCGGATGTATCAAAGTTTAAAGGCCGGACGTTCAACGGCTACCACAGGAGCGATGGAAGGGTGGGAACTGCCAATTATTGGTTGTTTGTACCCACTGTTTTTTGTGAGAACAGGAATCTTGATGTTATTCGTGAGGCACTTCATAATGAGTTGGGCTATGCTGTATCAGACAAATACAAACAATTCACACATCATCTTGTTGAATCATTCAAAAAAGGCGAACAAATTGATACGATTGATTTAGCTCCAACAAATGGCCATCACAACCGTGTTTTTAAAAATATAGACGGAATTAAATTTTTAAATCACCAGGGTGGTTGCGGTGGTATCAGGCAGGATGCAGCGGTGCTAAGTAAATTACTTGCTGCTTATGCCGATCATCCAAATGTGGGCGGCATTACCGTTCTAAGCCTGGGATGCCAGAATTTACAGGTGGATGATTTTAAAAGAGACCTTCAGGAACGCAATCCAAATTTTGATAAGCCTCTTTTTATATTCGAGCAACAGCAGGTAGGCAATGAAGAAGTATTGATTGCGCAATCCATCAAAAAAACATTCGAGGGATTGATCGAATTAAATAAAATGGAAAGAAAACCAGCATCTCTCGATAAATTATGTGTTGGTGTAAAGTGCGGTGGAAGTGATGGATTTAGTGGTATCTCTGCAAACCCTGCAGTTGGTTATTGCTCTGATTTATTGGTGGCATTAGGAGCTAAAGTGTTATTGGCGGAATTCCCTGAATTGTGTGGAGTAGAGCAGGAACTGATTGATCGTACAGTAAATGAGCCAATTGCCCGCAAATTTATGGGTTTGATGAAAAGCTATGAAGAAATTGTAACGAGGGTAGGTTCAGGTTTTCATATGAATCCATCTCCCGGAAATATTAAAGATGGATTGATTACTGATGCTATTAAAAGCGCCGGAGCTGCAAAAAAAGGTGGTACTTCGCCGGTAGTTGATGTGTTGGATTACACAGAGCCTGTAACTAAACCCGGGTTGAGCCTGGTTTGTACACCTGGCAATGATGTGGAAGCGACAACAGGAAAGGCCGCTTCCGGTGCAACTTTAATTTTGTTCACAACAGGTTTGGGTACGCCAACCGGAAATCCTGTTTGCCCGACAATTAAAGTGGCTACCAATTCCAAGCTGGCAAGGAGAATGAAAGACATCATCGATATTGATACCGGGCCAATTATCGAAGGTGAGAAATCAATTGAACAAATGGGCGAGGAGATATTGGAATATTGCATCAGGGCAGCGAGTGGTGAAGTCGTTCCAAAGGCAGTGTTGCTAAATCAGGATGATTTTATTCCGTGGAAACGTGGTGTAAGTTTGTAAGGCCCCCTGTCCCCCGGTGGGGGAACTTAAGTAGAAGTAACATTTTAGTTTGGAATAATCGTTTGGAAGAAAGTTATTGATGATCATGTAGTCAGCAAATTGCTACTATCATCGTTTGTTGTGTCACTCACTGCAGCGTTCAGAAATTAATTGAGCAGGAGATGAACCACAAAGTACACAAAGGAAGAGAAACACAAAGAGCACAAAGATTCCTCCGTGTTCTCTGTGTATATACTTTGTAACCTCTGTGGTTAAAAAAAATGTCAGATATTACGAAAGATGACCGGAATGATCAACAGAAGATAATAGTAGTAAGGCCGATCAAAAATTAAAAAATTAAGGAATTCAATATCATTTCCAATATCTTAATTGTTTAACCATATCTCAGGCTAAAAGATCCACTTACAAAGCAGACTAAATGAAAAAATTTCTTGACGAGAATTTCTTACTAAGCACTAAAACTTCGCAACAGCTTTATCATGAGATTGCGAAGAAGATGCCTGTAATAGATTATCACTGTCACCTTCCGCCAGACCAAATTGCAAACGATATCAATTTCGAAAATATTACGCAGGCATGGTTATACGGCGATCATTATAAATGGAGAGCCATGCGCACAAATGGTGCGGATGAGAGCTATATAACCGGCAAAAAAACCGACTGGGAAAAATTCCAAAAATGGGCTGAAACTGTGCCATACACTTTACGTAATCCTTTATTTCACTGGACGCACCTGGAATTGCAGCGGTATTTTGATGTCCACGATTTGTTGAATGCGGACAGTGCCAAAAAGATTTATGAAGACTGTTCCTCCCAATTGCAAACACCTGGATATTCTGTTCGCAATTTGCTTCGCAAGATGAATGTGAAAGTAGTGTGTACTACAGACGATCCAATTGATTCATTGGAATATCACCAAAAAGTAAAGGACGATGGATTCGAAATAAGAATTCTTCCTGCCTACCGTCCTGATAAAGCAATGAATGTTGATGATTCTAAAGCATTCATTAGTTATGTAGCAAAGCTTGAATCAGTAAGCAACACCAATATTGCTTCTTATAAAGATTTTCTGGATGCATTAAAATCGCGACATGATTTCTTTGCAACCATGGGTTGTTCAGTATCTGATCATGGGCTGGAACAGGTTTATGCAGAAGACTACACACAAACAGAAATCGAAAACACTTTTAATAAAATCCGTTCCGGCAAAGGATTATCATTCGAAGAAAATTTGAAGTTCAAATCAGCTATGCTTGAAGTTTTTGCCGTATGGGATTGGGAAAAAGGCTGGGTTCAACAATACCACCTGGGGGCATTGCGTAATAACAATTCACGCAGACTAAAAGAATTGGGGGCTGATACGGGCTGGGACTCGATTGGTGATTTTTCGCAGGCAAGAACATTGTCGAAGTTTCTGAATCGACTCGACACCAACAACCAGTTAGCAAAAACAATTTTATACAATCTTAATCCAGCCGATAACGAATTGATGGCAACCATGATTGGAAACTTCAACGATGGATCAGTTGCTGGTAAAATCCAGTTCGGCTCTGCCTGGTGGTTCCTTGACCAGAAGGATGGAATGACAAAACAGATCAATGCGCTTTCCAATATGGGATTGTTAAGCCGATTTGTTGGAATGCTCACTGATAGCAGAAGCTTTCTTTCCTTTCCGCGCCACGAGTATTTCAGAAGATTGTTGTGCGAACTGTTTGGTGCAGAAATAGAAAATGGCGAATTACCCAACGATATTCCCTGGACAGGGAAAATAATCCAGGATATTTGTTATAATAATGCAAGCAATTATTTTAACTGGAAAGAAGCTTCGCAACCCGCTGCATTGCAAACAGCATAAATTATTTTAGGTTCGGCAAACGCCGGCAACCGATTTTGCCAATAACAAACAGTGAAAAAGATATTTTGTTTTGGGGAATTATTGTTTCGCATTTCACCTGCGGCCAACGATGCCATTGCCAACACACCCATGATGTTGTTTGTAGGTGGCGCAGAGGCAAATGTAGCCACAGCACTCGCCGGATGGAATGTTCCTGTGAAATACTGCACTGTTCTGCCGGATAATTTTATGTCACGGCATGTATTGCATTACCTGGAATTCAAAGGCATTTATACTTCTTCCATTTTATTTTCAGGTAACCGTATAGGTGTGTATTATCTCGATCGCGGAGCGGACCTGAAAGGACAAATGGTTTATGACCGCGATCATTCTTCTTTCTCTCAAATTAAAAGAGGAATGATTGATTGGGATAAAGTTTTACAGGATGTGTGCTGGCTTGGTTTTTCGGCCATCAGCCCCGCATTAAATGAAAATGTTGCTGATGTTTGCCTCGAGGCATTGGAAGTTGCGTCCAAAAAAAATATAACAATTGCAATTGACCTGAACTATCGTTCAAGATTGTGGAGGTATGGAAAAGAGCCAGTTGAGATTATGCCTAAGTTGGTTGAATACTGTGATGTAGTAATGGGAAATATCTGGTCGGCAAATAAAATGCTGGGGATTTCTGTTGACGAACATATTCATGAAAATAAGAGCAGGGAGAAATACCTGGCACATGCAAAACGAACATCTTTAGAAATCATTAAACGATTTCCAAAATGTAAGGTGGTAGCAAATACATTTCGTTTTGACAGTGAGGCTGATGATGTGTTGTACTATACCAGCTTGTTTACAAACGGGCAACAATACAATTCAGCGGAATTTACATGCAAGGGGGTTGTTGACCGCTCCGGCAGCGGAGATTGTTTCATGGCCGGTCTAATCTATGGCTTGTATAAAAAGATGGAAGCGCAGGAAATTGTTGACTATGCGACTGCTGCCGCTTTTGGAAAACTGCAGGAGCATGGCGATGCCACCGGGCAAGATGTATTAACTGTTTCTGAAAATAAAAAGATCAATACTGAAAATGCAATTAAGTAAAAAAACATACAGGGATTATAAGGAATATCCTGAAAAAGTATTACAGTTTGGAGAGGGAAATTTTCTTCGCTGCTTTGTTGACTGGATGTTTCATCAACTGAATAAACAGGCAGGGTTTAACGGTTCCGTTGTGGTAGTGCAGCCAATTGATAAAGGCATGGTAAATCTTTTGAACGAACAGGATGGCTTGTACACCATTTACCTGCGTGGGCTAAAAAATGGTAAAGCAGAAAGCACACATGAAGTTGTTGATGTGATCAGTCGTGGTATTAATGCTTACGAGGACTTCACCTCTTATTTAAAAACTGCCGGGCAACCGGATATTCGTTATGTGATCTCAAATACGACAGAAGCCGGAATTGCATTTGATGATAGGGACCACTCAACCGATACACCACCCAGTTCTTTTCCGGCAAAACTGGCGGTGTGGTTGTATCATCGATATAAAATATTTCATGGTGAATCTTCAAAAGGTGTTCATGTCATTCCATGCGAGTTGATTGAAAAAAATGCAGACAATCTTAAAAAAATTATTCTGCAGCTTGCAGCAAAATGGAATTACGAGGAAGGTTTTGTGAGTTGGTTAAACAACGCTTGTACGTTCAATAATACTTTGGTGGATAGAATTGTTCCGGGTTACCCCAGGGAGAGAATGACTGAAATCACTGCAGAATTAGGTTACGAGGACAAACAAGTAGTAGAAGGCGAACCATTTCATTTATGGGTGATCCAGGCCTCCGACGACTTACAAAAAGAATTGCCTTTTCCGTCGATTGGATTGGATGTATTGTATGTAAAGGATATTACACCCTATCGTACGCGGAAGGTGCGAATTTTAAACGGTGCGCATACTGCACTGGTACCGGTTGCTTATTTGTATGGTATCGACACGGTGCGGGAATCTGTAGATGACCCGGTGATTGGAAAATATTTAAGAGATACGATTTTTGAAGAGATCATTCCAACTCTTGATCTTCCGAAAGAAGAGCTGGAACAATTTGCCAATGAAGTCATCGATCGTTTTAGGAATCCTTATATCAAACACCTGTTGATGAGCATAGCATTGAACTCCTGGTCAAAGTTTGAAACACGGGTATTGCCTTCCGTTTTGGAATACAAAAAACG
>Ga0163163_10003069_pt1 | contig 14136 bp, 9 predicted proteins | sample S65metaG_FD_119766 | JGI IMG/M metagenome (GOLD analysis project Ga0163163, IMG submission 119766) | Switchgrass rhizosphere microbial communities from Kellogg Biological Station, Michigan, USA - S6-5 metaG | ecosystem: Host-associated > Plants > Roots > Rhizosphere > Soil | place: USA: Michigan... | reverse complement strand
TCGGCGCGCATTGCGATGCGTTTGAACTCCTTGAGCTTGACGAAGAAGTTCTCGATTAGATGGCGCCATTTGTACATCTCCTCGTCGATAGCGAGAGGCTGCGCGCGTCGGGGATGCTGGGAGATGACGGCCTTGGCACCGCGCGCGTCAAGCTCGGCGATAATGACGTTGCTGTCGAACGCCTTGTCGGCGATCAGCGCGTCGAAGGCCAATCCATCGATGAGCGGCGGCACACCCACCGTGTCGAAGCGCTGTCCCGGAAGAAGTACGAAGCGCACGAGACTGCCGAGTGCATCGGTGAGAGCCAGGATCTTGGTGGTCATGCCGCCTTTCGAACGGCCGATCGCCTGGCTTTGGGTCCCCCTTTTGCGCCCCGTCCGTGGCGGTGGACCTTGACGATAGTGGCGTCGACAATCGCGTACTCCATGTCGGGATCTTCTGAAGACAGCGTCGAACAGCCGTTTCGACACCCGCCTCGTCCAGTCACGGAAGCGCGTGAATGCGCTATTCCAGTGGCCCAGCGAGGGCGGCAGATGCCGCCACGGGCTGCCGGTTCGGGCGATCCAAAGCACCGCCTCGACAAACCGTCTGTTGTCCTTGCCGCTGCGGCCGGGATCGCCCCGCTTGCCAAGACAAAGCGGCTCCATCTTCGCCCATTGGGCGTCAGTCAAAACGAATCGGTCCATCAACAGCTTGAATCACAACCAACCCCGGATGAGAATCCTGAATCCAAACAGACCCTAGGGCGGGACGTGATTTCTCCACGTTACGCTGTCTAGTCTGCCAAACGCCATTTTGTGATGGCCGGCACATCGCATCTCCCGGGCGAAGCTTATTGGGGTCGCATGCCCTTGGAGGGAGGCACCAGATGAGCATCGCGTGTACCCGAAGTTCTCAGGAGCGCATTGGCGCCGTCGCATCTCACAGCGAAACCGAGCAGTCGGATGAGTTCTTGATCAAGCGAATCGCGGCTGGTGACCAGCGCGCCTTTCGCGCCCTTTTCCGTAGGTATGAGGTTCGCGTCTTTCGCTTCGTCTTGCGCCTTATCGGTGACCGCCGCCACGCTGAAGACCTCGTTCCCGACACATTCCTCGTAGTCTGGCAGCGTGCCGGGAGTTTCGAGGGACGCTCGTCTGTTGCCACCTGGATTCTGGCAATCGCACGCTACAGGACGTTGACCGCACGCAGCCGGATCGACGCGATCGAAGATCCGATGACGGACGACCTGGCCGACACGCTAGTCGATCGAAGTCCGCTGCCGGACGACAACCTCGCACGATGCGATAGGGCCGAGACGATTCGAAAATGCCTCCGTCTGCTTCCCCCGCACCAGGCGGTCCTGATGGACCTCGTCTATTATCACGAAAAGTCGATCCACGAGGTTGCCCTCATCGTGGGAATTCCGAACAACACGGTGAAGTCCCGCATGTTCTTGGCGCGCCGTAAGCTTGCCGACCTGTTAAATGCAGAGGGGGTCAACCGGGCCTGAGGTGAGCAAGCAGTTCACATAGACTTCGTCATCCACGAGCAGGTGGTCGTGCCCCGCGAAGACTATATAGATGTAGATTTGTGGGCGTACTTCACCTCGCACATGGTCGGTGTCATACCGCACGGGTTTTCGCGGGGTCTGCCGCTCACCACATTAGAGTGTCGCCTAGCCCCGCCGCACCGTGCGAACCGACCGAGCTAAGACACCGCACCTTGCTTTTCAGATTGATCGGACTAATTCGTCCGCGGTCGTCGGGTTTTTCCTGTTGGCGAAGTCCGGTCGAACCTACATCATGCGGCAGATCGGCTGAAAGCGTTTTGCGCATGGAGCTCGCATCCGCTTTAGCAAGCATCGGACGTTCACACCATAGGAGAGGGAGATCGAGGGCATGGCTGGCGAGCAAGAGATTCAGGCGCTGACCGCCAGGATACACAACCTTCAGGAGCGTATTCGAGCCTTGGAGGAGAAGATTTCTGGGCAGACCATCAGCCTCGAGGCCGGCGGAAACAGCTTGGTGATTAGTCCTCAAGGCGTCGCGATACGATCCGCCTCGAATCTGCTGATTGAAACGGCGAGCGACCTTACGTTTCAGGTCCAGAGAAACGCTTTCATTACGGCTCAGGGCGATTGTCGCATAGCTGCCGGCAGGAACGCGCCGGTGACCGTGGGCGCCAACGCCTCCGTGACGGTGGGAGCCAACGCCACGATGATGGTGAACGGTAATGTTGAATCCAAGATCGGATCCTCGATCCAGACGACCGTCGGCAAGCACGCGACCCTGGCGACTGGCATGGACTATCAGTTGAACAGCAGCCGAAGCGTCAAGGTGGGCATCGGGCAGGATCTTGACCTGAAGGCTCGCAAGCACATCGCGATTGGGTCGGGCGATGACCTTGCACTGCGGGTCGGCAGCGCATCGATCGTCATGAAGAAGGATGGTGAGGTTGCGATCAAGGGCAAGGACGTGAGCCTCGAGGCTGCCGGCAAGATTGTCGGCAGGGCTGACGGCGATGTCGTCCTGAAAGGCAAAAAAGTCCTGCAGAACTGAGTTCCGATCACAGCAAGAATTGCAGGTCGTGCGATCATTCGTTACGTTCGATCCGATCACTCATTGTCCGATGGCATGGCCCGCAACGACCAGAGTGCTTTGCGCGAGTTGATGCGGCGACATCGCTCCAGCGCTGCGCCACGCTGGCGAACTGCGCACTGCAAAGAGTGAGGAACGCCAACGGCGTGAGGAGAACTATCGAGAACGACCAAGCGTCATACGGGTGATCATCTTGAAGAACACGCACGTTCATCATAGGAAAGCGGCCCGTGACTCAGCTGGCCACCGGAGCATCAGCGCGTCTAGTTAGCGGCGTTCCGCCCGCGCACAATCGTTCAATCGGCCTTTCCGATCAGCAGAATTTTCAGATCGCGTTCGGGAGTGAAGTCCTTCTTGCGCACCTGGAACGCCGTTGAAGAGATCTTCTTCACGTTATCGAGGCAGAAGCTGATGAGCCGGTCGGGCGAGCCTTTGTCGATCACGATCTTGAAGTCCTTGATCGGACCGGCCCAGTTGGCACCGGTCTTGAGCACGTAGGTGATCCGTCGCTCGCGCAGCTTCTGTGCATTGCCTTCGGCGCTGCCGGCGATGCGGTCTATGCCGCGCAGCAAATCGTCCTGTACGCAATATTCGGCGCGGTAGCGCTTGAACTCGTCGATCATCGCAGCGTTCTCGCGTAACGATTTGCGCAGGACGGTATCAAAACTGACACCCATGCTCGTGCGGTACCGATGCTCGACCGTGACCGGCTTGCCGGGCGGAAAGGTCTGCTGGCGCACAATCGAGGTTCGCACCGTCCAGGCGGCGCCGTGGAGCGGCTGCCCGGCGGTATCACTGCCGGCCGGTATTAGCAGTCCGTCGTCAATAAGTCGTCGCTTGTCGTCCGCGTTGAGCTCGGAGACGCGGTTCTGCTGCGCCCCAACCGGTAGAATTGGCAGCCCGGCGTTCTTGATCTTGGCGGAAACGTCCTTCTCGCCGAGGAAGGCCCGCTGATTGATCGAGAAAGTGATCGGCTTGCCGTCGATCTTGGTCTCAAACGCGACGAAGTTGACCGGGTCGTCGGTGGGAATTGCATAATTGTCCGCTTCGGTCAGATCTATCTCAGGTAACGGAAACGCGATCGTCACGTTTGCCGGCTTCTGGTTTTGATTGAGGAAGACGTAGCGCACCGTGATGAATTCGGGCGTGATAGTGAGTTCCTCGGACTCCATCGAGATGTCGGCATTGCGCGTGAAAGTGAGCCCCCCCACCGACAGCTCCGCCGTACTATCGTTGGCTGAAGCGGCGCCCAGCATGGCGCAGCAAATCATCGGAAAGGCGAGCAGTATTCGGATTGCAAGAACGGTGCTCATGGTCACATCCTTCCGGCGCGATGTCTGGCATCCGGCGCCGACGACTCTGGGCGGGCCGTGCCGGCTTTGTCGGGCACTAGGAGGGCGAGCTTGGCCAGAAGACTGAGATTCTCCGCAATTCCCTCCGGCGTGATGGTCGCGCCGCCATCGGCGGCAACGGTCGACGCGAGGTCGGATACCAGCTGATCGACGGTGCGCGTCCCATCGACAAGCATTAGGAATCTTCGCACGATATCGTCCTTCAATGAAACGCTGCGATGTCGCAGGTTGGTCACGACAAGACCGGTTTTCGCCTGTTGGCGCGCGAGGAAGCTTGCCATTGGCCGCTCGCCGACCACCGCGGTCAGCTTCGGGGGTGACAAGTGCAGTTCGAACTGGCCGGCTGCGAAGGCGCGATACAGCAGCCCCCCGAGGGTTTCGACTTCCTCCTCGAAGTTGGCGTGGATCGGCGCGGCCGCGGCGCCGAGATGCAACAGCGCCCGTTCCAGCACATTCGCAAAATGCATCGCTTCCGGCCAACGCGCGCCTAGGATTTGGATCACCGCCTTGCTCAGGCGATGATCGGTCGAAAGCGTGCTACCGCTCTCGGTCCGGAACGTGGTGGTCCCGGGCGCTGTCGGATCACCCGCGCCGTCGACCGCGCGCGCGGATGTAGCGAGGTGATAATCGGATATCCTGCGCGCGTTGAAACGCCGCTGCAGCGCGACATCGCGGTGACAGAACAGGCTTTCGCGAAAGGCCCGCCCCTCGACGAAATCCATATATTGCTCGCGGGTGACGACATCGTCTTGCGGAATTGCCGAAAGCCGCTCGCGTGCGTGCGTCGAAAGCCTGCCGAGGTGCGACATGGCAAACGCCGAGTCCGATAGATATTGGAGGCCGTGGCCGGTTGCGGCCTCGACGACTTGGTGGAGATAGAACGGCGAGGCGATATCGGAAAGATCGTCATGGAACAACACGCGATCATCGATGCCGTTGACCCGGTCGAGTTGATTGCGCAGCTCGAAGCCGTAAATCGTGTCCTCCGCGCTTGCCTCAGCTAGGAACTGCAATACGCCACGGCTCTGCTGCGCGCGCTGATGCGGGTCAGTGATGTCACGCACGTGATAGCGCATGATCTGTCGCGCGATGTCGCGCGAATGGCATCCCGGGTAGCAGTTGTAGCTGACGAAGGCGATCCCGTGCGGTGAAAGGTTGTGATGGAAGATCGACAGAATCTTGTCACGCACCGCATCCGGCACCCATGAATAGACGCCATGCGCGATAATGTAGTCGAAGCGGCCAAATTCGCTGCCGATCTGCATGATGTCGTGACAACGAAGAACGATATTGGTCAGGCCCATCCGGCTGATAAATTCATTCCCTTCACGAATGGCGGCCGAGCTGAGGTCGATACCGACGAACTCGCTGTCCGGCCATTGAAACGCAATCGGGATGAGATTGGCTCCCTCACCGCATCCGAGCTCGAGCACCCGGCAGGAGTCGAGACGTGCAGGGTTCATCCCGAACAGCGAACCAAGCGTCGCAAGTTGATCCGGATGGGTCTCCACGAATGGGTTGCCGGGATAGCGAACGTGATCGTATGTCGTGGCCGGCGGGTCGCTCTCTCGGGCGGCAGCCGTTTGCATGGGCTGCTCCGTTACAAGTGGAGCTTGAAGTAGCGGATGGTCGCGCCGACCGCCTGTCCGGTGCGCGCCACCTCGACGCCTGCCAGCGGGAACATTTGCTCGGCTGTGCTCTGCGCTCCCTTGATGGTCTCTAGCGGCCGCTCGCCGCTCACCGCGAGCAGCAATTGTGGCTGCCCCCCCGGCGCACCGGTGCGTTGCATGCGCAGATTGAAGGTGTAGCCGTCGCCAGCGCGCTTCAACAGGCCTGACAGGTCCTGCACCGCACCTTCCTCCGACACAAGCAGCAATTGCACGCTCCTGCTACTGGCGACCTGGACCGTGCCGGTGAGGACTTGGCCGCTGTGTAGGGTCGCCTCGCTGATCTGGAGCTGTGGCGCCCGGTCGCGCTGCTGCCGCAGGCGGCTGACGAAGCTCAGCGCCGGGCACTGTGCCGACGTGACCTGGCGTACATCGATGTTAGCTTCGAACCCATGCGCACTCTTGAAGGCATCGTCGAGGCGCTGGAAGGGTGCCGCGCCCGCTCCGTAGCCGTCGATCTGCGCCGCGCTTGCACTCACGCTGTTCGGCGTAATGAAGAAACAGTCACCGCCGTCGTAGCTGTTGATATAGCGCGTGATCTGTTCGACGCGGCCGACAACGGGCGGCGGTAGCGCCGCCATCTCTTTCGGTGCCGCTTTGCTCGCCGGCGCGCTGTCCGGCGTCGGGGAGGGTTGAGCGGGAGTCAAAGTCGGCGCAGCCGGCATCAGCACAGGCGGAGCGGCAGCGGCGGGCGACGCGCTCGCTGACGGCGGTTGCACAGTCGTGGAGGGCGGCTGAGCGCTTGGGGTCGGCGGCGGAGTGCTCGGCGTGAGCGTCGGGCCCGCGGGTTGCAACGGCCCCGCCGCCGTGACCGTGCTCGAATCGTTTGGCGGCGATACTTTCCCGGCTCCAATCAGGGGTGGAGGCAGCTGCTCCTTCACGCCCGGCGTGCCCGACCCCAGCAGATAATATGCCGCTCCGGCACCGCCGATCCCAACCACCGCGAATATGGCGGCGAGCGCCATCCATTTCGTCCTGGCGTGACGCTTCGAGGCGTGAGGTCGTTCGGCCCTGCGGCCGAGGTCGGACGCGTACGGATCGACGTTCGGGCGAGAGGTCGGGAGCGGCCAGGTGGCGACACGCGCCATGCTTTCGGGACGCGCGGCCGGATCGGGCTCGAGCATCCTGGCGATCAGCGGCCTGACGCGCAGGTCGATCGCACCCAGATCGGGCACTTTGCGGCGCTTCTCCAGGATCGCCGCCTGGCTGCCGCCCATGTCGATCGGTTGGCCGTTCAACGCTTCGATCAGCACGAGTCCGAGGCTGTAGATGTCGGACTTCGCCCGTACGTCGCCGCCGAACAGTCCGAGTTGCTCCGGCGAGACATAGTTATACTTGCCTGCAAAACCGCTGCCGATTATGGTGCGGTCGCTCAACTGCGTCGAGCGCGCGATTCCAAAGTCGATAATCTTGGCGCGTGCTACGTCGCCGCCCGGAATCATGATGTTGTCGGAGGAGACATCGCGGTGGATGATGCCGTGCTCATGCGCGGCGTGCAGACCGGCGGCGACGCGCTTGAGCAGGGCCCGCACCGCCTCATAAGTCAGCGGCTCGCGGCGGACTAGATCGGCAAGCGACTGTCCCTCCACGAACTCCATCGCCAGATACGGACGCCCGAGGGTCGGCTCGATCGTGAAGACGTAATAACGGACGATTGCTTCGTGATGCATGTTGTGCAGCGCAGAGGCCTCACGGCGAAACAGGCCCAGCGCTGCTTCGTTCCTGGCATATTCCGGATGCAGGACCTTGATCGCGACCGTATCTCCGGTTTGGACCGTATGGCCCTTGTAGACCTCGCCCATGCCGCCGGCCGCGATGAGATGATCGATCTCGTAGATGCCATTGAGGCGCGTGCCCGGTGAGAGCTGGGTCGAGGCGGAGTGGGGCGAGCCGTTCTGCATGGATGTTTTCCGCGTGCTCGCGTCAGCCGGCACCCGGCTGACCAACGGGCTGGTAGCGTACCATGACCACCGTGACATTGTCGGCGGCGCCGCGCGACAGCGTCAGGTCGACAAGCGCGTCACAGGCATGCTGCGACGCGCTGTTCGTCACCTGCTCGAGGATCTCATCGTCCTCGACATGCGCGGTCAGCCCGTCACTGCACAGAATGAACGCGTCCGCAGCCTCGAGCACACCATCCTTGATCTCCAGCTCGGGATCGGTATACACCCCGATCGCGCGCGTCACGACGTGTCGCCCCGGCCACCGGCGCGCTTCCGCGGGACTGATCCTCCCCTCCGAGATCAGTTCCTGCACCTCGGTATGATCGCGCGACTGCAATTCAATCCGGCCGTTGCGTACCAAATAGATGCGGCTGTCGCCCGACCATACGCAGGCAAAGTGCCGCTGATGCGCCAGCAGCACTGCAATCGTACTCCCGATTAGTCCGCCGCGACGGCGACCCAACTCGAACAAGGCGCTGTTTGCTGCGACGACACGCTTCTCGCACCAGGCGAGCAGTTCGGCCGCCGAGTGCGGGCGCTCGATCGAATCGAGAGCTTTCGTCACGGTCGCGCTCGCAAGCTCTCCCGCGTCGAGGCCACCCATGCCATCCGCGACCGCCCAGATGCCGACGTCCGGTCGCGCCAAATAGCTGTCCTCGTTGTGTTCGCGCACGCGTCCGACATGAGTCGCAGCGCCGGTATCGAACCGTTGCATGTCCTGCATGCGTATCGCATTCCAAGCCATCATTCGTATCCGAATGCAAAGCGGCCGGTGAGCATCTGAGTGAATTGGAACGGCGGCGGCATGCGCCTGCCGCTCATCGCGAGCGGCTGAAATCCTTCGCCGCCAATGGTCCACCAGAACGTCGCCGTTGCATGGACATTCGCGTAATCCGCGATCCGGATCGAAGCGAAGACATCGGTCAGCGATCGCTGATGGACCTGGGCGACCAATCCGTCCTTGAATTCGACCATGTCACTGCCCTTTGCGACAATCGGGTCGTCCGACGGACTGACCAGCCGCTCCAGGGCCGCAATGACGGTTTCGAACGTCGCTGCATCTTCGAGGGTCGAGAGCAGGAATTCCTCGACGACCGCGAACCAGCCGTCTTGGGCGTCGAATTCCGGCGGCGGTATCGACGCGCCTTCGTCGGGGAAGGCCAGCAGCGTCAGCGGAAAGTACCGCCCGACCCCGTCGAGCGAAGACATGAACGCGCCGAGCACGGTCCGCCCGCACAATTCCTCGCCGAGCCAGAAACGCCAGATCGGTGCGGTCAGGAATGTCTGCTGCCAGCTGTCGCCGAGCGCGTGCCGGCTCGCCGAGAGCCCGGCCTGCATCCACGGTTCCCACACGGCGAGAAACTCGCGCGGCGCTTTGATCGCGACGAAGTCCCGCTTGGTAGGCAGCTTTCCGTACAGACCACATTGCATGCCACTAGATCCCGCTGGGACATCGAAACTCCCGCAACGCGGGCAAAGTCAGCGGGCTTACCCCGCCTCCACCGAACCGATACTGCAAATCAATCCCGCCAACGATGAAACTCGCGACGATCCAGTCGCCCTGACGTCGCGCGCCGGCAGTGTCGATCATTCGGAACAGCGACCAGGCCCCGCTCCGTTCGAGCGTGGAGGGTGCGACCGCCGCGCTCGGCGTTGGCGGCGCGCCGAACATTGGTCTCGGCTGCTGCGCCTGCTGCGTTTGCGCGCCCGTATCGGGGGCGACCGTGATCGTCGTGCGATTGAGGCCTGCACCCGGCCACGGCACGGCGACAGCGGCGTTCGAGCCGGACTTGCTCTCAACCACTGTCCCGTTGATGTCGAGCTTGATGATATTGCCGCCGGCGACCGCGGCGGGCGGCACCACCGCCAAGGTGATCGACGGCATGTTACCGCCGGTCGCAAAGAACGCGTCACGGATTTGCGCTGCGCGCTGGAACTCGCGCAGCGTCGCCGGCGAGAGCATGCGCGCCAGCGCATTGTCTTGCCGCCAGGTCCAGTCGCGCTGCGATCGGTCGACAAGCGTGGTGAGATGCTGATTGAAGAAGCGGTCGAAAACGCCTCCGGTCCCGAACATCCGTCCGAAATCGGCGAGTGGGATCTCCTGCGTGCTGCCGCGCGTGAAGGGATAGCGGTTGGGAACGGTCTGTTGGCAAGGACCAGTGACCTGATCCCCGAGCGCACGTTGCAATTGCGCGTGCGATGAGCTGGTCACATCGCCTTCGAAAGCGCCGGCGGCCTTGAGCAACAGGTCGGCGAACGGGACGGGCAGTCGATTGGCATTCGCGCGCAGGCTTGCGACTTGCGTCTGCAGCGATGCATTGGCAAGCGCCGCTTGCGAGGGATTAGTCGCAAGCAGTGTCAGGCTCTGATGGATCTCGTTCAGGTTGGCGACGATCGCGTCGATCGGCCGCCGCGTGGCCTCACCCTCCACCAGCACATGGAAAGCCTTGAAGGCAGCCTCGATCGCGGTGCCGGGCGCCTGATCCTGTTGCCGCAGCAATGTCGGAGCCGTAGCGGGCGGCGTCGCCGCAGGAGAGGTCGCGCCCTGCGGCTTCGGCCGCTCGCGCGTCAGCGCGGTCTCGTCGCGAATGGATTCGAGCAGCTGCTTGATCGGAGACGTCGCCGCTGAGGCGGCGCCGAGCGCGATATACTTCGGTTTGTCCGCCGTGAGCCGGCGCAGTTGCAGTCGGGCCAGCGCCGCGCGCCACGCGGCGATGAACTCGCGGGTATAGAGATCGAGCAGCGTCTGCCCGAGGGCGTCGTATTGCGCCGTCACGGCGGTCTGCTCGCCCACCGCTCCCAAGACCCAGCGTTCACGCTTCACCAACTCGGCGACTTCGCCCAACCGGTCGACGAAGCCGCGCTGGAAGCCCGCATACGTGAAGAATCCGGGCACGCGAATCGTTTCCAGGTCCTGGCCGCCGACCGCCTCGAACACGAGCGCGAAGTCTGGCCCGCCCTGGCGCGCCGGCACCCAATCGGGAAGCGGCGAGGAACGTGCCTGAGACTTGAGCAGCTCATAGGCGCGTTGCCCGACGCTCAAGCGCGCAAGGGTTTTTTGCGTCTCTTCGATCAGTGGTCCATGCAAGGTGAACAGCGGCTCCTCGCCGGCTTCCAGGTCGAGCATCGCGGTGAGGTGCTCTTCCAGCGCCTTGCGGCCGTTCGCATTGCCGGCACCCGGATAGAGATTGTCCGTCCAGTCCCGCCGCATCCAGGACAGCACGAGGTCGCGGTCGACCGGCTGCTGGCCACCAAGCATCAGATAGACCTTGAGCGCCTCATACAGGAAGCCGGGCGCGGTCCGGTTGGCTTCCAGCAGCTCCTCGAGGCGGAACATCAAGCGTGGGCGAAACATGCGCTCGAGCGCGACGCGATAGACATTCTCCGATGACGAATGCAGCCGCTCATGCTGGCTCAGGCCAAATTTCGCCGCGAGCGGCACGGCCTGGCCGCGCGCCGCATATCCAGCCGGCAGGAAGCGCAGTCGGCGCAGCAACGGTTCCACTTTCTCAAGCGCGCGGTCCGAAACGATCTTCTCGCTCGCGAGCGGCCCGGCGGCCGTCCTGTAGGCTTCGATTCGGCTTTCGGTCTCCGCGATTAGCTCGCGATTGTTGCTGTAGCTCACCCACCATCCCGCGCCGGCTGCCGCCGCGAACGCGAAGATCGCCGTATAGGCAGCCACCTTGAGGATCAGTGCGCGGCGCACCGCGCGCCAATCGGTCGAGACCCAGGCCGCCTCGCCGATGATCACCTTGTTGATCAGATCGGTGAGAAAGTAGCTGCGGCCTTTCCCCGAGTAGGACGCGCCGGCAATCTCCTCGGCGCCGAAGCTGCGCGCCAAGGCGCCGATAACCTGGTCGATTGGCGTGCCTTCCTGCGTACCGGAGGTGAAATAGAAGCCGCGCAGCGTCGCGTCGGCGTGATAGCGGGTCGGCTCGAAGATCGAATTGAGGAAATCGAAGATGGTGCGCTTGAGCGCCGCCATCTGTGCTGGGAAGCCGAACAGGGCTACGCGGGTGCTCGGAGCCGGTTCCTCCTGCAGGCGGTCGGTCAGGTCGATGTTGAGCCGTTCGATCAGCGCATCGAACTCGAATGGGACCTCACCGACCAAGTTGCGCGTCTTGTCATTGGTCTGAAACGTGGCACCCCAGACCTGCTTCCGTCCGTTCTCGCCCAGGCTGCCGAAGAATTCCGTAAAGCCGGCGACCAGATCGGCTTTGGTGAACAGCGCATAGACCGGGAAGTCGACCTTGAGTCGGTCGTGCAGCTCCAGCAACCTCGAGCGGATCGCGTTGGCGTGCGCGTTGATGTCCGCGCTGCTCATGGTCATCAGGTCTTCGAGACTGATGGCGACCAGCACGCCGTTGATCGGCTGGCGCGGCCGGTTCTTCTTCAGCAGGTCGAGAAACGCGACCCAACTCTGGTGATCCGACTTCGCGTCCGAATCCTGGGTGGTGTAGCGGCCGGCGGTGTCGATCAGCACCGCGTCCTCGGTGAACCACCAGTCGCAATAGCGCGTGCCGCCGACACCCGCGACCGCCGCGGGCGTTGCGCCCCGCGACAGAGGAAACTTCAACCCGGAATTCACCAGCGCGGTGGTCTTGCCCGCGCCCGGCGGACCGATCAGCAGGTACCAGGGAAGATCGTAGAGATAGTCGCTCTTGCCGCCGGCCTTCTTCAAGGTCGCGAGTGCATCCTTCATCTTGTCCTTGAGGACGACCGCGTCGCTTTCGTCCTTCGCTGCCGCGCCGATGCCCTCCGCGATCTGTTCCGACGATTTCCTGCGCCGGTAGAAGCGCAATCCGAGTCCGCCGGCTGCCGCCGCCGTGATGATGAGAATGGTGGCATCACGGATCAGGTAGTTGTCGAACGGACGATAGCCTCCGATGGAGACCAGAGGCCCAAGCGTCCAGATCATCATCGAGATGGACGCGAGCCCCGCACCCCATAACCCGAGGTAAAGGAGCTTCTTGCCCAGCTCGGATTGGAAGATGTTACTCAACATGGCGCGCGCTCTTCAGTCGATCCGCGGGATCAGGATCTCGACACGCCGATTCTTCGAGCGTCCGTCCGGTGTTGCGTTGGTTTCGATCGCGACCTCCGCGCCCTTGCCGTCGACCTGCAAGCGATCCGGCTTGGAAATGCCCTGCTTGATCAATTCGGCGACCGCCTTGGCGCGCTCGACCGAGAGGTGCCAGTTCGACGGGAACCGCACACTCTTAATCGGCACGTTGTCGGTGTGGCCGACGACCTTGATGAAGCCGGTCTCCTGATTGAGCAGGCGCGCGATGCGCGCGGCGGCCGGCTTGAATGCGTTGCGCACCTCCGCCTTGCCGGATTCGAACAATGCAAGATCGCACAGCCGAATGACGATCACGCTGCCGTTCTGGCTAACGGTGATGCACTCGTCGCTGAGCTCGCGCTTGATGCGAGGAAGTTGCGCATTGACCGGCGGAGGAGGCGGGGGTGGTGGTGGCGCGATGACGCGGCGCGCGATCTCGATCCGGTCGGTCGGGTGCAGTGTCGCGGCGCTGGCGGCGATCGTATCGGATTTGCCGCTCAAAAGCGCGAGCAGCGTGATGTACAGCGCCAGCAGTAGCGCGCCGACCACCGATGCGACCACCCAGAGCGGAACGCGCAAGCGCGATGCGCTGCTGGCGAGCTTCTGCCCTTGCCAGCGCGGCGAAAGATCATGCGCGACCTTGGGCCGCACGCGCCGCAGCGTCTCATAGAGATTGCGCTGAATCTGCTGCAGCGCAGCTTGGCCGTTCGGCGCGCTGCGGTGCACGCCCTGGAAGCCAAGTGCCAGGCAGGTGTGCTGCAGCTCGAGCAGCGGGTAGTTGATCAGCGGATCCTTAAGTGCCTTGTCCAACTCCTCGAAGAAGCGGACGCCGCCGATGCGTTCGCCGAAGAAGCGGCTGAGCATGCTGTATTGAGTCCAGACATGACGATCTTCCGTCGGGATGTTCTGCACGATGTCGTCCGCTGTCGCGCACAGAATGTATTTGGCGATATTGGCCTGCTGCTCGGGAATACCGGCCGAGCGAATATCCTTCTCGAAGAATTTGATCGCATCCGCGACCTGCTCCATGAGGCTCGCGAACGACGCGCGCAGCAAAGCGACCCGCAGGCGCCCGAGCAGCAGCAGCAGCGGACCCGCCGCGCGCATGATCGGATTCTCGTTTGGCGCGGCTAGCTCGTCGAGCCGCAGCTCCGGCGCGCGTAGCGTGTCTTCGCTTGGCTTCGGCACCGACGGCGTTGAGATCCAGTCCTCGGTGGCTGGCGCCGACTGCGCCGGACCCGGATAGGAGACCTGCGGCGTGGTCGATCCCGGCGCAGCCGGAGGGGCCGGCCGACGCGCACCCGGATTGGGCCGGATGATCGTTCGGTCACCACGGCCGGGCGGGCCGGGCGGACGGTCGTTGTCGCTCATCGGCGATCTTCCAGGATAGCCCACAGCTCGAGCTGCAATTCGGGCCAGTCACCCGAGAAGTGCATGCCGATCGAGCTGGCGGTGCTGAACTCCGGCCAAAGTGGCGATTTGCGGTCTAGATAGAAGTAGACGTGATCCGTAATGGCGCGAATTTGCGGTGGTGGT
>Ga0163163_10003063_pt1 | contig 14148 bp, 14 predicted proteins | sample S65metaG_FD_119766 | JGI IMG/M metagenome (GOLD analysis project Ga0163163, IMG submission 119766) | Switchgrass rhizosphere microbial communities from Kellogg Biological Station, Michigan, USA - S6-5 metaG | ecosystem: Host-associated > Plants > Roots > Rhizosphere > Soil | place: USA... | reverse complement strand
TTCGGCACATGAAGCGGGTGAACCGCCAGGGCCCCCGCATTCTCGGTGGACTCGCCCTTCCAGCGCGATTGCCCGACCACCGGCTGGGAGAGCTCCTCGGCTCCCGCGCGGTGGTCCTCGACCCGCGGCCCGCCGCCGATTTTGCCGCCGGACATTTCGCCGGCACGCTGAATATTCCGTTCAACAAGAGTTTCCCGACCTATGCGGGTTCGCTGCTTCCCTACGACAGGGATTTCTACCTGCTGGTGGATCCCGGTCATCCCGAACGGTTGGAGCAGATCGTGCGCAGCCTCGCGATGATCGGGCTCGACACGATCGCGGGGTATTTCGTGACCACCGGACATCCGGCGGGGCCGCCGGAGCCGGAGCGAACCAGTCAGATGACGATCGCCGCGCTGGCGGCCCGCGCCCCGGACGTGGTCGTCCTGGACGTACGGGGCCGCGCCGAATGGGACGCGGGTCACATCCTCGGCGCGATACATATCCCGCTCTCCGAGCTGCCCGATCGGGTGGCGGAGCTGCCCCCGGAACGGCCCATCGCGGTGCATTGCCAGGGCGGAGGTCGCTCCGCGATTGCCGCCAGTCTGCTGCTGGCTCGTGGATTCCCTTCGGTGGCAAATGTTACGGGCGGATTCGGCCAGTGGACCGCGGCGGGCCTTCCGGTGCAGGGAGGCGACGAATCGTCGCATTAGTGCGGCAGCGATGGAAAAATTAAGGCACCAATGCAATATGTTGCGGATGGCATAAACCATACAGAATCATGAGTTACAAACACCGCCGCGATTAGGTGTCCTAATTCTTCTATTATCATCACGTTAGGCACACCGATTGCCTCTTTCGGGGCCATGCTGGCGCCCTGTTCCCCAAGAATTGACGGACCCTTGCGGGATCTGGTGGACTCCTCGCAGTACCGAGAGGCAGTCTCCCTTTTCCTGGAATGGAGCGAGACCGCTCCCGAAGTAACCCCACGCTCGCGCCTCCTGGCGGCCCAGGCTGCTTCGCGGATCGGTGAATTCGAGCTGGCCGACACCCTGGCCACCCGGGCGCAGGCGGAATTTCAGGTGCTGGACGACAAGGATTGCCTCCTCGATTGCACCAACGTGCTCGGCGCTGTGGCCTTCGAGCGGGGCAGTGTCGATCAGGCGGAGGCGCAGTTCCAGAGCGTGATGGTGCTGGCGGAGCGAATCGGGAGTGCCCGTTTCATCGCGAGGGCGGCCAATAACCTCGCCAGTGTCGCCCACCTCAGAGGACAGCGGGAGCGCGCCACGGGGCTGTACCGGAGAGCCCTCGACGCCTATCGCAAGCTGGACGACCAGCGCGGCATGATCGAGATCGCCTACAATCTCGCGCAATCGCTCCGGGAATCCGGCCGGCTCAAAGCAGCTCTCGAGGATTGCACCAGAGCGGTGGATGCCGCCGAGCGGGTAGGGGCAGGCGGCCTCCGCGCGCTCACGCGGCTGGGCCGGGCCGAGATGCTGATCGAATCCGGTGAGTTCGACTCGGCATCGTCGGATATCGAGCAGGCCCAGCAGCTCGCGTGGCTGGAGGGAAACGAGCCACACACGCTGGAGTCGGAGCGTCTCAAGGCGTTACTCGCCCTGCGTTGCGGGCACTGGGGACACGCCTACCGGCACGCCGAAACCATCCGGACGCGCGCATCCCATTCCGGTTGCGCGCTGATCGCCGCGGAATCGGCCGCCATCGCGGCGCTGGCCCTGAAGGCCGACCGGCGCCCGGTCGAGGCCGCGGCCGCCAACGATGTGGCCATCGCCTCGCTGGTGGCGCTGGGTGCCAACGGGCGCCTGGAGAGTCACGCGCGGCACTGGCGCAACATGGCGGCGTAACCTTTCCGCAGTCGTCCCCTTGTGGGATTCGCCGGTTTGGACCATCGTACGGATGCCCGAATTCGAGGAGGATTCATGGGCACTTCGGATAAACACAGTCTCCTGCGCGAGGGAATACTCACCGGCGCAGTGGGCGCGCTGGTGGTCGCAGGCTGGTTCCTGGTCACCGACGTCCTGCAGGGCCGTCCACTCTCCACTCCAAGTGTGCTGGGTCAGGTCGTCCTCTACGGCATCACCGATCCCACGGTCACCCCGCCACTCCTCGCCCCGACCATCGCGTACACCCTGCTTCATTTCGGTGCATTCGCGCTGTTCGGCGTGATGACGGTGCAGCTGATTCACATGGCGTTGACCTCTCCGCTGGCCCGGTTCGGTCTCATGATCACGGCGGTCGTGTTCGAGCTCTTCTTCTTCATGGTGACCTACGCCGTGTTCACCGGCACCAGCTACCTCTTTCCCTGGTGGTCGGTACTGGCCGCCAACACCCTCGCGCTGCTGGGCATGGGCGTGGTGCTGGTGCGGCGGCATCCGAGCCTGCGGCAACAGTTCGGGCGCGAGCCGCTGGGAGCCACGCCCGCGGGCGACTAGATGTTCGAATTCCGGATCGGGGGCGGAGGAACTCCGCCCCCGCCCCGGACTCGCGTGTCAGTTCGGCCCACCGCTGCAAGTCTGACCATCCCCTTTGTCAATTTGACTCGTTCCCGGGCCAGTGGCCGGGCACCCCGGTTGCAACGTCACCCCGGTGTGGGCCGAACCAGTCCGGCCCAGATTACCCCGACAACGAGAGGAGACGGACACCATGTTCATGAATGTCACCCGGCGGGCATCGGAGCCCGCCACCGACCTCTACACCAGTCTCAATCGCTTCAACCGCATGATGGACGAGGCGATGGGAGGATGGAACGGCGGGACCCTCGCCTCGGCCTGGACGCCGTCTTGCGATGTGTTCGAGGACAAGGAGAACCTCAAGATCGTGCTCGAGCTCCCCGGCGTGAAGGCCGAGGACGTCAAGATCAGCCTGGAAAACCAAGTCCTGACCGTGCGCGGCGAGAAGAAGCAGGTCGCGGAAGAGAACAGTGAGCGCTGGCACCGCTACGAGCGCTCCTACGGCGCCTTCGAACGGACCTTCACCCTGCCGAGTTCGGTGGATGCGGAACGGATTCAGGCGTCGATCGAGCACGGCGTGCTGACGCTGACGCTGCCCAAGTCGGAGCGGGCGCGGCCCCGGGAGATTCCGGTCCAGGTGCAGGGTTGAGCGTACGCCGCGCGGCGATCCAGGATTCAGGATTGAGGATTACGAAGCGGGAGGTTTCTTTCCCTCAATCCTGAATCATGGATCCCGAATTCTGACGCCCGTGCCAGGTTGCCCCATCTGCGGCGCCCCGCTCCCCGCGGCCGGGGTCTCCTGCGACTACGATGTTCCCCTGGACCGCGCCCCGGGAATCGGGGAGCCTGCGCTGCTGGCGACTGGGCGGCAGAGTCACGCGGAGCACGAGCTGCATATCGCCCGCTGGCGGGTGCACCATCCGGACGAGCGGGGCGGGACTCCGCAGGTGAACGCGTGGGCACGGGAGCGCCTGGCGCGGGAGGGCCATATCGCACCGGGCGCTTGACGGCGAGGCTCCCGGCGGTACCTTCTCGCCTCCGATCTTCCCCACGAGGCTCTTCCATGCAGACCCGCCCTGTCGTGCTGTGCGCCCTGCTGGTTCTTGTCGCCACCGCGTGCCAGCCGGCGCCTCCGGCTGCCCTCTCCGATGCCGACCGTGCCGCGATCGAGGCCCAGGAACAGAATTTTGCCCGGCTGGCGCTGAGTCACTCGCTCGACTCGCTGGTCAACGCCTACTACACCGACGACGCGATCTTCATGGCGCCCAATGCTCCGGCCGCGACCGGGCGCGCGGCGATACTCGCCGTGCTCAACGGCTTCCCTCCGTTCACGACGTTCGAGATCAAGACGGTGGAGATCAACGGCGGGGGCGGCGACGCCTGGGTCCGCGGGACCTACAACATGGTGATGGCCCCGCCGGGCGGGGCGCCGATGCCCGATAACGGCAAGTATCTGGAGATCTGGAAGAAGCAAGGCGACGGAACCTGGAAGGTGACTCGGGACATGTTCAACTCCGACGTTCCGCTCCCGATGCCTGCGCCGGCTCCGAATAAACCCTGACGCCGTCCCGCCGCGGGATCGGCGTGTAGAAGGCGCGGAGCGCGGCGATGTCCGCCTCGGCGTCTCCGGTCGGGTAGAACGCTTCCCCGAACCCCACCACCCGGCGGCCGTTGTCGAAGTACCCGGGGACAATGGGCACCCCGGCGCCCAGCGCGATGCGATAGAAGCCGCTCTTCCAGCGGGGCACCGGCTTCCGGGTTCCTTCCGGCGCCACCGCCAGCATCAGGCTCTCGCGCGCCTGGAACAGCGCCACCGTTTCCGGCACCACCCCTTCCGGGTGGCTGCGGTCCACCGCGAGTCCTCCCAGCCACCGCATGATCGGCCCGAGGGGCCCTCGAAACAGCTCCGCCTTGCCGATGAAATGGGCGTCGAGGCGCAGCGCGAAGACGACCGCGATGCCGACGAAGAAATCCCGGTTGGAAGAATGGGGCGCCGCGATGATCACGCACTTGGCCAGATCGGGAGGACCTCCGCCGATCCGCCAGCGCAGCAGCCGGAGCATCGCGCGGCCCAGCGCGGCGCGAAGCGCGCCGCCGCGGCGGGGAACGTTCGGACCCGGTTCCGGAAGCGTCATGCGGTCAAAGATGGCGGCGCTGGCCGTGGCGCGATAGCTTCGGGCAATGCTCGGAATCATCGGCGGCAGCGGCATCTACGACATCGAATGGCTCGCCCGTCCCCGCTGGGAAAAGTTCGTCGGTCCCTTCGGCAAACCCTCGGATGATCTGCTCATCGGCGAGCTGGATGGTGATCGCCTGGCGTTCCTGCCGAGACACGGTCGCGGCCATCGGATTCCTCCCGGTCAGGTTAACTACCGCGCCAACATCGACGCCCTGAAGCGCGCCGGAGTCACCGACCTGCTGGCCTTCTCCGCGGTCGGCTCCCTCCGGGACGATCTGGCGCCGGGGACCTTCGTCGTGGTGGATCAGTACATCGACAAGACCTTCGCGCGCCAGAACAGCTTCTTCGGCCCCGGGCTGGTGGGACACGTGGCGATGGCGCACCCGGTCTGTTCCCGGCTCGGAGCACTCGCGGAGGCCGCGGTCCGCGAGGCCGGCGCTCCCTGCGTTCGAGGCGGAAGCTGCCTGGTGATCGAGGGCCCCCAGTTCTCGACCCGCGCCGAGTCGCGGCTCTACAAGGAATGGGGCGCATCGGTCATCGGGATGACCAGTCTGCCGGAGGCCAAGCTGGCCCGGGAGGCCGAGCTCTGCTATGCCGGGATCACGATGGTGACCGACTGGGACAGCTGGCATCCGGACCACGATCACGTGACGGTCGAGCAGGTCCTGTCCGTGATGGCCAGGAACGTGGTCGCGGCGCGGGAGGTGGTGCGCCGGGTCGCCCCGCGGATCCGGGAGCGTCCAGTCCCCTGTCCGGACCGCTGCGATCGATCGCTGGACGGCGCCATCATGACCGCGCCCGACGCACGGGACCCCGCGGTGACGGCCCAGCTGCGGGTCGTGGCGGGACGGGTCCTGTGATCTCCCTCCGGGACCTGATCCGCTCGGTGCCCGACTACCCCAAGCCGGGCATTCTGTTTCGCGACATCACGACGCTCTTCGGTCATCCCCAGGGGTTCCACGACACCATCGCGGCCTTCATCGAGCGCCACAAGGATTCCCGGATCGCCAAGGTGGCCGGGGTCGAGGCCCGCGGGTTCATTCTGGGCGGCGCGCTCGCGCTCGAGCTCGGCGCCGGCTTCGTTCCGATCCGGAAAAAAGGCAAACTCCCGGCGCGCACGGTCGGGTACGACTACGACCTCGAGTACGGCAGCGATCGGGTGGAGATCCATGCCGACGCGATTGTCCCCGGAGAACGGGTGCTCCTGGTGGACGACCTGATTGCCACCGGCGGGACCGCCGAAGCGGCGCTGCGCCTCGTGGAGCTGGTGGGCGGCGATGTGATCGAGTGCTGCTTTGTGATCGAGCTTTCGGATTTGGGCGGCCGGTCCCGGATCGAAGGGATGGGCAAGCCGGTCTACAGTCTGTTGGAGTTTCCCGGACACTGACCGGCACCGAATCTCCAACTGCCGATCATCAATGGAGTTAGCGGAGCCGAGTCGACAGGGGGTCGTCAACCCATTACATTGCAAAAGGTTACCTCCCGTTTTACCGAGGTCTTCGATGACCGATTCCGGCCGCACCTGGCGAGACATTGTCGCCCGATATCAGATCCCGAGTATCAAGCGCGCGCTCTGGCAGTTGATCACCACGCTGGGGCTCCTGATCACTACCGTTATCGTGATGTACTGGAGCCTGTCGGTCAGCTACTGGCTGACCCTGCTGCTGGCGCTGCCGGCCGCCGGACTCACCATCCGTACCTTCATCATCATGCACGACTGCGGGCACGGATCGTTTCTGCCGTCCCGCACCTGGAACGACGTGGTCGGCTGGGTGACCGGCATCCTGACCACGACGCCCTACGCCCACTGGCGCCGCGAGCATGCCATCCACCATGCCACCTCCGGCCACCTGGACCAGCGCGGCACCGGGGACATCAACACCATGACCGTCGACGAGTACCTTCGCGCCGGGTGGCTGCGCCGGGTCTGGTACCGGATTTATCGTAACCCGCTGACCCTGCTGGTCGGCGGCCCCACGTTCCTGTTCATCAAGCACCGCTGGCCCACCAAGAGCATCGCGGGCAAGAAGGAACGCCTGAACGTTCATCTCACCAATCTCGCGCTGGCCGTGCTGGTCACCGCCTTGTCCCTGCTGGTCGGGTTCAAGGACGTGATGCGGATCTGGCTGCCGATCTTCCTCCTGAGCGGGTCCGCGGGCGTGTGGCTCTTCTACGTGCAGCATCAGTTCGAGGATGCCTACTGGAAGGGCGGCAAGGAATGGGACTACGCGACCGCCGCGGTGTCGGGCAGCTCGTATTTCCGGCTCCCCCGCCTGCTGCAGTGGTTTACCGGGAACATCGGATTCCACCACGTGCATCACCTGAGCCCGCGGATTCCCAATTACCAGCTGGAGCGGTGCCACTCGGAAAATCCGACCTTCCAGAAGGTCACCACGCTGACCATGGGTGAGGCGGTCCGCACCCTCGGTCTCAAGTTGTGGGATGAGCAGAGCGGCCGCATGGTGGGCTTCGGTCATCTCCGCCGGCTCCGTCGTGAGAGCCGGCTCCGCCGCGCCGCCTGACCCTGCGGGCCCACGCGTGACCACCTTGGCCGAGCTCCCGGCCGAGGTGATGCGGGCGGAGAGCCGGATCCGTCCCTGGATCCTGGAAACCCCGGTCGAATCCTCGCCGATCAGCCCCGGCGCCCGCCTCTATCTCAAGCTCGAGAATCTCCAGCATACCGGTTCGTTCAAGGCCCGCGGCGCCTTCAGCAAGCTGCTCAGCCTGGACCCGGCGGCACGGGCGCGCGGCGTCGTGGCGGCGTCCACGGGAAATCACGGCGCCGCGGTGGCCTATGCCGCGCGAGCGCTGGAGACCCGGGCCCGCATCGTGGTCCCCGAGGACGCCAACCCCGGCAAGATCGCGGCGATCAAGGCGCATGGCGGAGAGGTGGTGGTGCATGGCGACGACTCGGCCGTGTCCGAGACCCATGCCCGGGGGCTCGCCGCGGCGGACCGGGTTCCATACGTCTCGCCCTACAACGATGCCGAGGTGGTTGCGGGGCAGGGGACCGTCGGGATCGAGCTGGCGCGACAACTTCCCGGCGTGGACGCGGTCTTCATCGCGCTGGGTGGTGGCGGTCTCATGGCGGGTGTCGCGGCCCATCTCAAGTCGGTCTGGCCCGGCACGATGGTGATCGGATGCTCGCCGGAAAACTCGGCGGTCATGATCGAATCGATCAAGGCGGGCCGGATTGTCGATCGTCCGTCGCTGCCCACGCTGTCCGACGGTACCGCAGGTGGCGTCGAGAAGGACGCCATCACGTTCGAATGGTGCCGGACGCTGGGTGACGAGTTCGTCACCGTATCGGAAAACGAAATCCGCCAGGCGATGCGCTCCGTACAGGAGACCCATCACCTGGCGGTCGAAGGTGCCGCCGGAGTGGCGCTCGCCGCCTTTCTGCGGACGGCGGGCGCCTGGCGTGGCAAAACGGTTGTCGTCATCCTCTGCGGAGGGAACGTGGATCCGGGCGTTCTCCGCTCAACGAGTTAGGGCGATATCCTGAGCTCCAGCTCATCGCCCGGTGTGATCGAAATCTCCTCGCTGACCGAGCTGCCGTTGGCTCCGATCGGCACTGCCTGAACCCGGATGGTGGTGAATCCCGAGATGACGCTCGGCGGTAACTTGAACGGCGTGACGGTCTTGCCGGTGGCGGTTCCGACCCGAATCCTCTGACCCCCCTGGATCACGTAGATCCTCATGTCGTTGAACGACTGGTTGTCCACCTTGAGGACCGTGCGTTGATCGGGGATGAGCCCGGTCTGCGCCTGGTTGTGACTGCATCCGGCCAGCGCCACCGCGACCAATCCCGTCGCGACGGCCATCCGGGTCCTGCGAATGATGTGTGTCATGTTGCTCCTCCTTCTATGGCCTGCTTTCCAATCATTCAGACGACCAAATGGTCCCTGGACCGCACATGGGTGAGATGAATCCTCCCGACCTGGTGCTCGCGGATATCGAACACGTTGCCGGTGCCCTGGCGCCCCTGGTTCGCGAAACGCCGGCCTGGGCCTGGCGGGACGAGCTGACGGAACGGCTGCTGGCGCCGGGAACCCAGGCGGTGCTCAAGCTGGAGCTGTTTCAATACGCCGGCAGCTTCAAGGCACGGGGTGCCCTGAATGTGATGCTGGGTCTGGAGCCGGCCGAGCTCGCCAAAGGGGTCACGGCCGTCAGCGCCGGCAACCACGCCATCGCCGTGTCGTGGGCCGCGCGCAGTCTCGGGATCGGCGCCAAGGTGGTGATGCCGAAGGTCGCGGATCCATTCCGGATTGCGCGCTGTGCCGCGCTCGGCGCCGAGGTCGTGCTGGCGGAAGACGTGCACGCGGCCTTCGCGCTGGCCCAGACAATCGAGCGGGACGAGGGTCGCGCGTTCGTCCACCCGTTCGAAGGCCCCAGAACCGCGCTGGGCACCGCGACCCTGGGACGGGAGCTGCTGCGCCAGGTGCCGGATCTGGACGCCGTCATCGTGCCGATCGGCGGCGGCGGGCTCGCCGCTGGAGTGGCATCGGCCATCAAGCTGATCCGTCCCCAGTGCCAGGTGATCGGCGTCGAGCCGGAAGCCAACGACGTCATGGCCCGGAGCCTGAAATCCGGGAAACCGGAACGGGTGCCTGACGGGGCCTACCGCACCATCGCTGACAGCCTGAGCCCACCCTACACCCTGCCCTACAGTCTGGAGCTCTGCCGGCGCCACCTCGACGACCTGGTCCTGGTGAGCGACGACGCCCTGCGCGAGGCGGTGGCGGTGATGTTCCGGGGCGCCAAGCTGGCGGTGGAACCCGCGGCCGCGGCGGCGATGGCCGCGCTGACCGGTCCGCTCCGGGAGCGGCTGGCCGGCAAGAAGGTCGGACTCATCGTGTGCGGCACCAACATCGCGCCGGAGCGCTACATCGAGCACCTGACCCGCGGTCTGGGAATGCTCGAGCAACGCCTCGCCTCGCCGCGGGTGTGAGACCGCTGCTGGTGCTGGGCATTGCCTTCGCGGGAGCGCTGCTGGGGTCGATGAGCGGCGGCAGCTCTTCGGCGCTCACCATGCCGGCCTGGCTCGCGCTGGGCGTTCCCCTTCCGACCGCGGTCGCTACCGACAAGCTCGCGGGCACGTTGTGGACCTTGCTCGGCGCGCGCAACTATCTCCACGGACGTCCGGTGGACCGCCGGCTCCTCCTCGCCATGCTGGTACCGGGGATGATTGCCGCCTGGTTCGGAGCCGCGCTCACGGTGCGCCTCAACGCCACCCTGCTCAAGCATTTCGTGGGCGGGATGATCCTGCTGCTCATCGGTGTCATGCTGCTCCGCCCCCGGCTCGGCGCGACGACCCAGCCGCCCCACCTGTCCCGGACGATGATGGGCGTCGCGGCCGCCCCGGTGGGATTTTATGAGGGGCTGCTGGGCTCGGGGAACAGCCTCGTGGCGAGTCTGCTGTTCTGCTGGGGCCGGGGCTACGATATCCTGGGTGCCCTGGGGCACTACTACATTCTGGCCTTCGCCTGGTCGGGGCTGGCCGCGGCCTCCTACGTGGCGCACGGGTACTACGACATCGCCCTCATGATCCCCGCCACCATCGGGGCCTCCGCGGGCGGATATCTTGGTTCCAGGGTGGCGCGGGTGCGAGGCACCGCGTTCGTGCGAGGACTCTTCGTCGTGGTGGGGAGCGCGCTGGGCCTCAAGCTTCTGGTGGGTCTGTAGGCCGCAACAATGCACCGGAGCGGGCGATGGCGCTGAAGCTGGAAGAATGCGAGGACCTGGTGCCCGCACCCCCTGGGCTTCGCCCCAACTGAGTCACATCTACCGATCTGTGAGCCCATGCGACGTCGATCGATGATTCTGTTCGTCCCTGCTGCCGCGCTTTTCCTGATTCCGTCGGTGGGCCGGGCCCAATCGGGTCCGGTTTCCTACCAGGTCTCCTTTCCCAACGCCGTGCACCACGAAGCGGAGATTGCGGTCACCTTTCCCGCCGTGCCGGCGGCCGTGCCGCTCGAAATCTGGATGAGCCGCAGCTCCCCCGGCCGGTACGCGGTTCACGAGTTTGCCAAGAACGTCTACAATGTGCGCGCGGATGACGGCGCCGGGAGCGCGCTCGAGGCGGTTCCGCTCACGCCGTATTCCTGGCGGATCACCGGGCACCACGGCACGGTGCGGGTCCGTTACACCCTGTTCGGGGACCGGGGGGACGGCACCTACGCGCAGATCGACCGGACCCACGCGCACCTGAACATTCCGGCCACCTTCATGTGGGCCAGGGGGCTCGACGATCGGCCGGTTCGGGTGTCCTTCACGTCCCTGCCGGCCGGCTGGCGGGTGGCGACGCAGCTCAAGCCGACTTCCGACCCTGCGAGCTTTACCGCACCCAACCTCCAGCTGTTCATGGACAGCCCGATCACCCTCGGGCCGATCGATCTGCGAACCTGGCTGGTGACCAATGGGGCGCGGGTGGACACCATGCGCCTGGCCATCGACCACCTGGGTACCTCCGCCGAGGTCGATCGATATGTCGAGATGATCAAGAAGATCGTGCCGGAACAGGCCGGGGTGTTCGGCGAGCTCGCCCCCTACGACTTGGGCACTTACACCTTCCTGGCCGACTACCTCCCCTGGGCGTCCGGGGACGGCATGGAGCACCGCAACTCCACGTCACTCACCAGTACCCGGCCGCTCTCGACCGGCATGCTGCGCAACTTCGGCACCGTCGCTCATGAATTCTTCCACTCCTGGAACATCGAACGGATCCGGCCCCGTTCCCTGGAGCCCTTCGACTTCACCCGGGCCAACATGTCGGGCGAGCTCTGGCTGGGCGAGGGCTTCACCAACTACTACGCACCGCTCACCGTGCGGCGGGCCGGCTTTTCGACCGACCAGGATTTCGCGCGGGAGCTGGGCGGTGCGGTCGATGCCATCATCAACGACCCCGGCCGCCGTTTCTTCTCGGCGGTCGACATGAGTCGCCAGGCACCGTTCGTGGACGCCGCGGCATCGATCGATCCCCAGAACAAGGACAACACCTTCATCTCCTACTACACCTTCGGCGAGGCGATTGCGGTAGGACTCGATCTCACGCTCCGGGCCCGGTCACCCGAGCTGTCCCTCGATGATTTCATGCGGGCCATGTGGCGCAAATACGGAAAGACCGAGAAGGCGTACACCATGGACGACGTTCGGATCACCCTGGGTGAGGTGGCCCGTGACCAGGCGTTTGCCGACGACTACGTGCGGCGCTATATCGCAGGGCGGGAGGTGCCCGACTATGCCCGATTGTTCGGGACGGTTGGTCTCATCTTTCGTCGAGCCCAACCCGGTGTCGCTTGGCTGGGCGACGTCGACTTCGCGACCGCTCCGGGCGGCCTGGCGATCGCTTCGAGGGTGCTGGTCGGGCAGCCGCTCTACAGCGTGGGACTGGAACGGGGCGACACCCTCCTCACGCTGGACGGACAGACCCCATCGTCGAGCGCTGCGATCGACTCGATCGTGGCCCGGCACCGGCCGGGGGACTCGCTGGAGGTCACCTACCGGAGTCGCGGCTCCGCCAACTCCGGACGGGTCCTGCTGGTGGAGAATCCGAGGATGGAGCTGGTGCTTCCCGAGAACCAGGCGGAGACCCCGGTGAAAGTCACCGCGCTGGAGAATCGCCGTCGCTGGCTGGCCTCGAAGGCCGGCACTCAAGGAGCACCCCGATGATGCTGCGGTTGCTTGCCACGCTGGCGGCGGTCCAGGCGCCGCAGGTCCCCGCCGCTTCACCGGTGGCATTCGTCGACGTCACCGTCATTCCCATGGACCGGGAACGGTTGCTGCCCCACTGGACGGTGGTGGTACGGGACGGCCGCATCGTGGCGCAGGGCGCCAACGCCGACGTGAAGGTGCCCGCGGGCGTCATCCGGGTCGACGGGCGGGGAAAATTCCTGATCCCGGGTCTGGCCGAGATGCACGCGCATATCCCACCGGGCAACGCCACCGACGAAGACATTGCCCGGACCCTGGAGCTCTGGGCGCTCAACGGCGTCACCACGGTGCGAGGCATGCTGGGCATCCCGCGTCACCTGGTCTTTCGGGAGCGCGCCGCCCGCGGCGAGCTCCTCTCGCCCCGGATCGTCACCTCCGGTCCGTCGTTCAGCGGCGGGTCGGTGCCCAGCCCGGACTCGGCGGTGCGGATGGTGATGGCCGAGAAGGCCATGGGCTACGATTTTCTCAAGATCCATCCCGGTGTTTCGCGCGACGCGTTCGACTCCATGGCCGCGACTGCGGACCGGCTCCACATCCGGTTCGGCGGGCATGTCCCGCTCGCCGTCGGACTCAACCGGGCGATCGCGGCGCACTACTGGACCATCGACCATCTCGACGGCTTCATCGAGGCGATGGCCACGGACGGCGCGCCCACGACTCCGGAACAGGACGGCTTCTTCGGACTGCCCCTGGTGAATCGCCTCGACGAATCCCGGCTGCCCGGCCTGGTCGCCGCCGCGAAGGCCGCCGGCGTCGCCATCGTGCCCACCGAGCGATTCTTCGAGTCGGTGGCGGGAGACGAGCCAATCGAGCAGCTGCTGGCGCGTCCCGACGTCCATTACGTGCCGGACGCGATGGTACGCGGATGGACCACCGCGACCAACCAGATCCGCACCGATACTCCCCGCGAGGCGCGCCAGAAATTCATCGCGGTCCGGCGCCGGATCCTCAAGGCGCTCCACGATGGAGGCGTCCCGATCCTGCTGGGGTCGGATTCTCCCCAGCTCTGGAACGCGCCGGGATTCTCGCTCGCGGGCGAGTTGGCGAGCTACGTCTCGGCCGGACTCACCCCCTACCAGGCGCTGGCCACCGGGACCCGGAACGTGGCCCTGTTTCTGGGCACCCTGGACGACGCCGGTACCATCCAGACCGGGCGCCGCGCCGACCTGATCCTGCTCGACGGGAATCCGCTGGCGGACATCGCCAACGTGAGCCGCCGGGCCGGCGTAGTTGTGGCGGGCCGCTGGCTCCCGAAATCCGAAATCGAAAGTCGGCTGGCCGCGCTGGCCCGCCCCTAACTCCCTCAGGACATCCCGACATGACGTCGCTCTCTCGCGCGCTCGCGGCCGGCCTCGCGCTGGCCCTCACCGCCACCTCCGTCTCGGCCCAGGTCGTCGCGGAAAAACTGGACCTGTCCGTGGTCCAGAAGATCAAGGACGAAGAAACCAACCGCTCCAAGGTGGACGACCTGGCCACCTATCTCACCGACGTCATCGGAGCCCGGCTCACCAATTCCACCGGCAGCCGGAAGGCCAACGCGTGGGCGGTCGAGACCTTTCAGTCCTGGGGACTGGCCAACGTGAAGGCCGAGGCGTGGGACTCCGCCTTTGGACGCGGCTGGGACGTGGTGTCCTACAGTGGACGGATCCTCGAGCCGTGGATCAAGCCGCTCGCCGCCTATCCGCAGGCCTGGAGCGGCAGCACGCTCGATGCCAAGGGCAAGCCCGTGACCGTCACCTGCCCGGTCGTGCTGCTCGACATCAAGGACAGCAGCGACGTCGCGAAGTACGCCGGCAAGCTCAAGGG
>Ga0163163_10003062_pt1 | contig 14150 bp, 11 predicted proteins | sample S65metaG_FD_119766 | JGI IMG/M metagenome (GOLD analysis project Ga0163163, IMG submission 119766) | Switchgrass rhizosphere microbial communities from Kellogg Biological Station, Michigan, USA - S6-5 metaG | ecosystem: Host-associated > Plants > Roots > Rhizosphere > Soil | place: USA... | reverse complement strand
GCGGCGGCCCTCCTTCCCCGGCCGCAGGAGCACAGCGCCCTCGCTGCCTACGAGCACGGGGTCGTAGACGTAGATCGCGTCGGGATTGCCCGGGTCGTGGCTCGACAAGACCACCTCGGAGCCCGCGTCCTCGAGCAGCCCGCGGAAGACCTCATGCTCCTCGGCCGCCTTGGCGTGGTCGGGTGCCGCACGCCAGCCGTACTCGCGCCAGTGCACTCCGTCTTCCGGCAAGGGCGGCCGGACGAGCACGCGCTCGAGGCGTCCGGTCATCGACTGCGCTCCGAACCGCGGCATCGCGGGACGCTACACGGCGTTGTCGGGAATCCGACCCTCGAGCAACACCGCCCGGAGGGCCGAGACGACGAGCCTCCCCATGGCGAGCCGCGTCTCGCGCGTCGCACTCGCGATGTGCGGCGTGAGCACGACGTTCTCCATCCCGAGAAGGTCGTCGGTGACCTCCGGCTCGTGCTCGAAGACGTCGAGCGCGGCACCGGCGAGCCCGCCGCGCTGCAACGACGCGACGAGGGCCGCTTCGTCGACGACCGGCCCCCGCGCCGTGTTGACGAGAACGGCCGTCGGCTTCATCACCGCGAGGGCGTCAGCGTCGACGAGGTGACGCGTCTCGGGTGTCAGCGGGCAGTGCAGGCTGACGACGTCCGCCCGCGCGAGCGCGACGTGCAGGTCGTCGTCGCGACCGGCGAAGCTCGCATGCGCCCCGTGCGCCGCCACGAGCTCGCCGACTCGCCGCCCGATCCGCCCCGGCCCGACGACGAGGACATCCTTGCCCTCGAGCCCCTCGCCGACGAGGAAGTCCGGCCCCCACTCCCAGTCCTCCTGGCGTCGCAGCGAGCGGTCGCCCTCGACGATGCGGCGGAGGAGCGCGAGCATGAGACCGACCGCGTGCTCCGCAGTCGTGTTGGTGAGGACGCCGGGCGTGTTCGAGACGACGACGCCCCGCTCGCGCGTCGCGGCGAGATCGATGTTGTCGAGCCCGACCGCGTAGTTCGCCACGATCCGGAGCTGTGGCCCGGCAGCGTCAAGAAAGGCGGCGTCGACCGGGATCGCCGGCGTCGTGATGACGCCGTCGGCGCCTTCCGGCGCGTCGACGAGCTCGAACGAGTCCCCAAGCTCCTGCTCGACCTCGGCGGGGACGCCCGCCGCTTCGTGCACCGTCGGCCGCGACACGGCCTAGTCGTCGAGCACGCGAGGGTCGTGCGACGACGAGTACACGTCCTTGCGCAGAATCAGGCCGTTCTCGAACGGGAACACGTCGATCCCGTCCCACTCGACCCTTTGTCCGGCGCGGTTCGTCGCCGTTGCCGTCCACTCGCTGACGACGAGGCCGTCACGCGCATACAGGCGACGGCCAGTGAACCGGAGATCGGGATTGCGCTCGAAGATCCCGGCGATATGCGGCCCGACCGCATCGCCCTCGACGCGATCGCCGGCAGTGTGGTTCTCGAAGACCATCCCGGGTGCGTGGAACGAGACGATGCTCTCCACGTCCTGCGCGTTCCAGGCGTCGTTGTAGCGCTCGATGGTCTGTTCGAGCGCGTCGGCGGCGTCGCGCGGATCCATGTCTGTTCGAGTATTGCACCGACGAGCAACCGACATGAAGGCCCCCGGGCGTCAATTCGATCTCGATATTTGCGGAAGACGATTCACGAGGATCGGGAAATGCACCCTCGGATATTTACAATTCGACCTTGCATTGGATCGTGAGATGGTCTATCCTCCGACAACCCATGAAGTGGACCCGCACCAATAGATGCTCACTGACCCCGCTCGCGGGATTCGCCGCGACGGAAGCGTCGTACCCGCACGGCGTCGGCAGGACGCGGCGGATCGACGTCGACCAAGCCCTCGCTGGGAGGCATGCACGCTAGCCCGCTAGCCGCATAGCGAAGCCAGCCGAGGGCGACCCAGACCGGGTCGCCTTTGTCGTTTTGGAGGCGACCACCAGTCCGCAACAGAGGTGATGCTCAGCTTGAACAAGCTCTAGAACGAATCGAGGCCCCGCCTGAGAGAGAAAGACCGCTCCTGCGCTCGGTGCTGGAATTGCGCTCAGACATTAGCGTGTGCTTTTGCCTGCGAATTTTGTACAGCGCGCACGAGACTCGGGCTCCAAAGCCCCTCCACGATGACGTCGTCCCGCGGACGTGCACGTACGCGGCCGGCGATCCAGGGTCGAAGGGTAGGCGAGTGGCATGGACATAGGAGGCTCGGCACGAGGTGCCGGGCGCCGTTTGACAACTGAGGTGCCTTTGCGTCGACCTCCCGTGGGGGAGCTGGACGGAGAGGCACGATCCGGGATCGTCTAACCGGCAGGACACCACGCTCTGAACGTGGAGATCGAGGTTCGATCCCTTGTCCCGGAGCTGAGTTCTCGCGGTGACCCATCGCCTCTCGGCGACGGATCACCGCGAAGACCCCTGAAGCGGCCGCTACCGCGGCCGGTCGTAGCCACTGACCAACCTCGGCGGATCGCGCGTCACCGCCACCCTGGGCGAGTAGCTCAATTGCGGAGAGCGCCTGTCTTACAAACAGGAAGCTGCTGGTTCGAGTCCAGCCTCGCCTACTTCATGTGGTCGAAGCTCAGCTGGTAGAGCGCCCGCCTGAAACGCGGGGCGTCGCAGGTTCGAGCCCTGCCGACCACATCCTGGCTCCGTAGCTCAAAGGAGAGCTCCCGGCTCTTACCCGGGGACGTGCAGGTTCGACTCCTGTCGGGGCCACTCACGGAAGGACTGCCACGGGCGCGGTACGCCGTCTCGAAAACGGCCGGATCGCAAGATCTTGGGGGTTCGACTCCCTCTCCTTCCGCCTCTGGAGGCATGGCCGAGCTGGAAAGGCAGCGCGTTGCTACCGCGCAGGCGGCGGAAGCCGCTCGCAGGTTCGAGTCCTGCTGCCTCCGTCAGCGCCCCGTAGCTCAGCGGAGCAGAGCGGTGGGCTTCGAACCCACGTGCGCCCGTTCGATTCGGGCCGGGGCGTCCATTTCATTGCGACGTCGTTCAACGGCAGGACGGCCGGTTGTTACCCGGCGAATGCTGGTTCGACCCCAGCCGTCGCAGCCTCGCATCGATCTTGCCCCGATCGTCTAGCGGTCGAGGACGCCGGTCTCTCACACCGGAAGCGCGGGTTCGATTCCCGCTCGGGGTACTGCGTCACAGCACGCCCTCGGACGCGTCTGGAGACGCGACCCGGTTGTCTGCCGGGCGAGGCGGGTTCGACTCCCGTCGAGGGCGTTTCTCTCTCGCCGTAGCTCAGTGGTGAGCACCACGCTCCTACCGTGGGGGTACGGGGGTTCGAATCCTCCCGGCGAGACTGCGTCGCACGGCTAGAAGCGAGCCCCCGGGGTGTGAACCCGGCGAGCAGGGTGCGATTCCCTGGCGACGCCTCGAAAGGAGGCGATCCTGTCGCCTCGACCCGGTCGCGGAAGCGCCCGGCTTCAGGGTTTCCGCGTTCGGAAACCGCGCTCGCGGATTCCGAACTGCGGGGAAACATCGACGACGGGCCGGCTGGGAAAGCGCCGCTCTGATACGGCGGTGAAGCGTGGTTCGATTCCACGGTCGTCGACCTTCCGGGCGCCGCCAGGGCCGCGCCCGGTACCTCTGGCTGTAGGGGAGAGGCCATCCCGCCGGTTTTGGGCACCGGAGATCGCTGGTTCGACTCCAGCCAGCCAGACCTCGCGCGGTAGAGGAGGGGCCGTCCTCGCGAGCCTCATGAGCTCGAGACCGTGGGTTCGAATCCCACCCGCGCCACTCACGAGCGGACGCTGAGCACGGGAGAGCTCACCGCGCTGTAACCGCGTCGCCTCTGGCTGTGGTGGTTCGACTCCACCCGTCCGCATCGCCGCCGAGACGGCGCTCCGGCCGCCGACGCTTCCGACGTCCTCGACACGCGCGGGGACGAGGGCCTCGTTGGCCCCATCGGCGACCGGAGCGCTCGTCCTCACATGACTCTGAAGGGAGGGGGCCATGCGCACGGACACGCAGACGATCTGGGCTCCACTCGCCGAGATCGCCATCAGCGAGCGCACGCTTCGCAGCCTGAGCGCTGCGACGGTCGAGCGCTACCGCGGCTGGCTGGAGCAGGGCCGCGAGGCACCGGCGATCCGCATCGCGCGGGTCGGCGACGTCTACGTCCTGCGCGACGGCCGACACCGAGTCGCGGCCGCGCTCGCGGCCGGCCATCGTTTCATCGAAGCGGAGGTGCGGCCCATAGCCAGCTGGCTCGGCCGACTCGGCCGCGTCGCAAGACATCTGGGCGGCGTCCCTGCACCCGCCGCCCGGACCTGGGGATGAGGTTCTTCTGGAAGAACGCCTCGCTTGCACCGAGGAGGAGCGGGTTCGACCCCCGCCGTCTCCACTCACGAAAGCGGGCTGTTTCGCAGCCCGGGTCGCGGTGCGCTTCGCACCGCATCTGCCTCCGTAGTGTCAACGGCAAGCACACGCCTTTTGTACGGACGGGGTGCGGGTTCGACTCCTGCCGGAGGCTCCTTTCATACGCCTGTAGCTCAGTGGCAGAGCACCGTCCTGCGACGGCGGAGGGCGCTGGTTCGAGTCCAGCCAGGTGTACTCACGCGGACGTAGCTCATCGGGAAAAGAGCACCGGAGCGCCACTCCGGCGAGGCCCGTTCGAGCCGGGCCGTCCGCTCTCGAAGATTCGTGGTGTAACGGAAGCATGCCGAGCTCCAACCTCGGTGGTCCGGGTTCGAATCCTGGCGAGTCTGCTGCACGACCTCGTCGCGGGCCGGAGCGAGTCGGTTATCTCATGGACAGAGGGGCGTAAAGCCCTCGCGGTTCGACGCCGCGAACCCGATCGCACCCCACGACCGCGACGTTCACGACTGCTGCGGGCCGGATGGTCTCCGGTTATCGACGCGAATCGACGAGGTCGCGGGTTCGAGTCCCGCTCGGAGCTTCATCGTGCTCCGGTAGCTCAGTGGCAGAGCCGTATCCCGGATGCCCAGCAACCACGACCGCGGCAGCACCATCCATCCGGCTGCGGGCCGGACTGGAGCGGTTCTCGGGAGAGCGCCCGGCGCGAGCCGGGAGGTCGACGGGTTCGAGTCCCGTCCCGGGGCGGCCGCGCCGCCCCGGTAGCTCAGCTCAGAAAGGTCCGCCCCAAACCGACACGACCGCAGCTCACCCAGGAGAAGGAGGGACGCCATGTCGTACCTGGCTCAGCACGTGCTGCGGCGTCCCGTCTCGGCAGGTGCGCCACGAGCATCGGGTGCTCGAGTGGACGAGCGCATTGTCCTCAACCTCGCCGACTTCGACGGCGGCGCGCACGTGCGTGCGGTCGTCGAGGACACATCGGCCCAGCGAGTGCGTCGGCGTCGGATCCCGTCGCCGCGCCTGAAGCTCCGCATCACCGACTGCGCCGGCGCGATCCACCTGGAGTTCGCGGTGGACTCGGCGGCGGAGCGGGAGAACTCGCTGCACAAGATCGACACCCTCATCGCCTCGCTCGAGCGCTTCCGTGCCGGGCTCGAGGCCGAGGCGACGCTCCGCGTCGAGCGCGAGCGTCGCCCACGAACACGAAAGGAGGCTCGATGTCGTACCTGAAGCGATTCGGCACGCACCGTGTGCCCCAGTCGGCGCCGCTGCCGGGCTCGAGCCAGGTGCCGAACAGCGCGGGCGGCTACGCCTGGGGGATCGACGACTGGGCGCGGCTGCGCCGCTTCCTGATCCTCGGCTCGGAGGGCGGTAGCTACTACGCGTCCGAGAAGAACCTGACCCGCAAGAACGCGAAGGCAGTCGCAAACTGCGTGGCGCAGGACGGCCTGCGCGCGGTCGCGGAGATCGTGGCCGTGAGCACGGACGGCCGCGCGCCGAAGAACGACCCTGCGATCCTCGCGCTCGCGCTCGCCGCGGGCCGGGGTGACGAGGCGACGCGCAAGGCCGCTCTCGAGGCGCTGCCTCGGGTGTGCCGAACGAGCACGCACCTGTTCCAGTTCGCGGTGTTCGTCGAGGCGTTCCGCGGTTGGGGTCGCTCGCTCCGCCGCGGGATCGCCCGCTGGTACGCCGAGCAGCCCGTCGACGCACTCGCCTACCAGGCCGTGAAGTACCGCCAGCGCAAGGGCGTGACGCATCGCGACCTGCTGCGCCTGTCGCACCCGGCGACGAGCGTCAGCGCGCGGAACCCGACGGTCGAGGTGTCGGCGGAGCACGGGCGCCTCTTCGAGTGGATCGCCCGCGGCGGGCGCGCCGACGGGCTTCCACACATCGTCGAGGGCTTCGTCCGAGCTCAGTCGGCTGCGTCGCCGAAGGAGTCGGCGGAGCTCGTCCGCGAGTACCGCCTCCCTCGCGAGGCGGTTCGGAGCGAGCACCTGGCGTCTCAGGACGTCTGGGAGGCTCTGCTCGAGGACATGCCGATGACGGCGCTCATCCGCAACCTCGCGACGATGACGCGTATCGGCGTCCTCGCTCCACGCTCGGCGGCTCGCGCGAAGGTGATCGAGCAACTGGGTGACACGGAGCGCCTGCGCAAGGCGCGGGTGCACCCGATCGCCCTGCTCGCTGCGCTTCGGACGTACCAGTCGGGTCGCGGCGCTCGCGGCAAGCACCGCTGGAACCCGCTCGGCGGTGTGGTCGACGCGCTCGACGCCGCGTTCTACGCGGCGTTCGGCAACGTCGAGCCGAGCGGTCGACGGATGCTCCTCGCGCTCGACGTCTCGGGCTCGATGACGTGGGGCGAGATCGGCGGTATCCCGGGCCTCACGCCGCGCGACGCGTCGGCGGCGCTGGCGCTCGTGACGGCGGCGACCGAGGAGGAGCCGGAGATCCTCGGCTTCTTCACCGGCAAGGGCGGCTTCCTGAAGCGCGGTCGCCCGCTCCGCTGGGGCTCCGACGACGGCCTTACACCGCTCTCGATCTCGCCGCGTCAGCGGCTTGACGATGCGGTCAAGGCGGTCTCCGACCTGCCGTTCGGCGGCACGGACTGCGCGCTTCCGATGCTGTACGCGCAGGCACAGGAGCGGGAGATCGACACGTTCGTGATCTACACCGACTCGGAGACGTGGGCGGGCAAGATCCACCCCGCCGACGCTCTCCGCGCGTATCGACGAGCGTCGGGCATCGACGCCTCGCTGGTCGTGGTCGGGATGGTCTCGAACGGCTTCTCGATCGCCGACCCGAACGACGGAGGGATGCTCGACGTCGTGGGCTTCGACACCGCGACGCCGCAGCTCATCTCCGACTTCGCCCGCGGCGCTCTCTGAGACGGGGGCGCCGCGAGGCGCCTACCCACGAGAGAGGAGAGCGACATGCACCTGCACATCGTGCGGGTCGCGGCACGGCCACGGCTCGAGCCACGGCCGGCGCCGCGTCCGGCGAAGGTGATCGTCCTCGAGGCTCGCCGACAGGCGCGCATCGAGGCGGCGCGGCTCGAGCAGCAGCATCCGCGACCGGCCGCGTGACGACGACGAGATGACGGCGCCTCGCCGAGCTGTCCAGGCGGGGCGCCAGATGACGAGACAGAAAGGGGAAACCGATGTCTGCGCAGCTCGCGGCGATCGCGAGGATCGGCGGGCGGCTCCGCATCGGGGCTCCCTCGCCTCTCTGATCGCCAGACGGCTCCATGACTCGTCGCCGAGGTGCTCGGCGACACGATCTAGAGAGGAACCACAGATGGGCATGCCGTACCGCGCTCGCATCAACGAGCGCACGCTGCTCAACCTGCCGGGTTTCCACGGAGGGGCGTTCGTGTACGTCTACGTCGAGGACACGTCGGAGCGCGAGCTCCGGCGCGAGCCGTACTGCGACAGCGACTGCACCTGCTGCCCGCAGAACTTCGAGCCGCGCTCGGTCCTCGAGATCGCGGACTGCAGCCGGACGATCGCGCTGGAGTTCGATCTCGACACACCGGAGGGGCGGGAGAACTCGCTCCACAAGCTCGACACGCTCGAGATCGCGATCCGCGTCTTCCGGGACGCGCTCGTGGCCGAGTTCGAGCCGTACGACGGGCGCGAGGAGGTGCTCGAATCGCTCCGTGACTGACCGGCACCGGCGGGCTCGACGGGCCCGCCTCGCGGGTGTGGCGCAACGGCGACGCACCGGTCTCAGAAGCCGGGGGGCTCACGCCCGCTGGGGGTTCGAATCCCTCCACCCGCATGGACAAGCGAAAGACGATCGCTGCGACTGTGGCCAGCCTTCGTAGCTCAACGGCCAGAGCACCGGGTTCCCAACTCGGCGACGGCGGTTCGACACCGCCCGAAGGCTTCACACCGAGGGCCCAAAGAGGAGCGGCGCGGCCGGGAACCTATAGCCCCCAGCCGCGAGGCAGAGGTGTGGTGGCGCCGAAGCAGCCCCGCAGCGGGTGCGAGTCCCGCAGGGTCACTGACACCGTGGCCGAGAGGCGAGGCGCGCGCCTGCAAAGCGCGGCACAGCGGTTCGATTCCGCTCGGTGTCTCTTGCTTCCACGGATCGAGAGGAGAATGCAGCGATGAACGTCAAGACCTTCGGCGCCGTCGACCAGCGCAGCCTCGAGCAGCTCGAGCGCTGCATGGACGCGGGAGACGCCGAGTTCGGCGTGCTGTGCGCCGACCATCACCCCGGCTACTCCCAGCCCATCGGCGGCGGCATCGCGTACGAGGGGTACGTCTCGCCGTCGGGCGTCGGCTACGACATCGGCTGCGGGAACAAGGCCGCCCGAACGGAGCTCACGCGCGCCGACCTCGACGCCCTCGGCGGCGTCGCGTCGATCATGGGCGAGATCACACGCCGGATCTCGTTCGGCATGGGCGTTCCCGCACGGGAGCGCGTCGATCACCCGGTGCTCGCGAAGATCCGCGACGCCGACTTCCGGCCCCAGCGCAAGCTGGCGCAGCTCGCCGAGTCCCAGCTCGGAACGGTCGGCTCGGGCAACCACTACGTCAACCTGATGGAGGACGAGGACGGCCGCATCTGGGTCGGCGTGCATTTCGGGTCGCGTGGCTTCGGCCACAAGACGGCTTCGGGGTTCCTCGCGCTGGCACAGGGCCTGCGCTTCGGTGACCGGGGGCACGACGGCGAGATGGACTCGCCGCCCGCGCTTCTCGAGATCGACTCGGAGCTGGGCCAGTCGTACATCGCCGCGATGGAGCTGGCGGGCGAGTACGCGTACGCCGGTCGCGACACGGTTGTCGCCAAGGTTCTCGAGATCATCGGCGGCGAGGCCGTGCACGAGGTGCACAACCACCACAACTTCGCGTGGCGGGAGGAGCACTTCGGGCGCACCTACTGGGTGATCCGGAAGGGCTGCACCCCGGCTCGACCCGGCCAGGAGGGCTTCGTCGGCGGCTCGATGGGCGACGAGTCGGTCATCCTCGAGGGCGTCGGGGGCGACGAGGCGGAGCAGTCGCTCTTCTCGACCGTCCACGGCGCCGGGCGTGTGATGAGCCGAACGCAGGCCGCGGGTCGGGTGCGCCGACGCAAGCGGCTGGCGTGCCGCAACCGCGACTGCGACCGCGTCTTCGACGCGGGCGTCTGCCCGGAGCATCCAGAGGCAGGCGTGATGAAGACATCGGTCGAGGAGCAGGTGCAGCCCGGCGTGGTCGACTGGCCTGCGGTCCAGGCGCGACTGCGCGAGCAGGGGATCGTGCTCGTCGGCGGCGGCGCGGACGAGGCGCCGGAGGTGTACAAGCGCCTGCCGGACGTCCTCGGCGCACATGCGGGCTCGATCCGGGTGAAGCACACGCTCCGCCCACTCGGCGTCGCGATGGCCGGTCGCGACGTCCGCGATCCGTACAAGGACTGAAGCCCGCGCGAGCGGGCTTCAGTCGTTTCAAGGATCGTCAGACGGCCCGGGCAGCGTCGGGCGACGTGGAATTCGTCGACGTGTACGCGAACCGTCGGCCTACAGCAGGACGATCGGCTCGAGGGCGCGCTCACCCTGCGCAGCCACCCGCCGACTCGCCTCGACCCGCGCGAGAATGGCCGCAGCGCGCGGCCGCCGGCGCTGCGACGCACCTCCGGCTCAGACCGTCTGGCCCGACGCCGCCTAGGCGAGAAGCTCGCGGTGGTGCGCGAGTGCCGCGAGAAGCCGGTCGACGTCCTCCTCGACGTTGTAGAGGTGGAGTGAGATCCGCAGGTTCGAATCGCGCGTCGACGTGACGAAACCGTCCCGGGCGAGCACGTCGACGAGGGCGTTCGGATCCGTCGAGACGACGCAGATGAGCGGGCCGTACTCCTTCTCACCCCGGGACGTGGCGACCGTCGCCCCGAGCTCGTCGAGGCCAGCGAAGAGCCTGTCGACGAGCGAGCGGACATGGCTCTCGATCGCGGGCACCCCCACCTCCGCGACGAGCTGCATCCCGGCGACCCCGGGGTAGAGCGACGGAACCGGCGGGGTCCCGCTGTCGAAGCGGCGCGCGGTCGCGTGCGGCGAATAGTCGGCGATGGACATGGCGAAGATGTCCTCGTCCGCAAACCAGCCCGTCTGTGTCGGCAGCAGCTGCGAGCGGAGGGAGCTGCGCACCCACATGAATGCGAGCCCTGCGGAGCCGAGGAGGTACTTCACCGTCCCGCCGGTGACGACATCGGCGCCGAGAGTCCGCACGTCGACCTCGAGCGCACCGATGGCCTGGTAGCTGTCGGCGAGCACGACAGCGCCGGCCGCATGCCCGAGCTCGGCGATAGCGGACACGTCGTTGCGGTGGCCGGATCGGAACGAGAGAGCCGTGCAGCACACGAGCGCGGTCCGCTCGTCGATCGCCTCCGCGAAGCGCTCGACCGGAATCCGCCCGTCGGCCTCTGGTGTCACGTGCACGACCTCCGCGCCGCGGAGCTCCTGGGCGTGCGCGATCTGCCCCACCGTCGGAAACTCGTACTCGCTGATGACGATCCGGTTTCGGCCGGCCGCGAGGTCGAGCGCGGAGACGAGCGCGCTGACCCCCTGGGAGACGGACGTCGTCACCGCGACGTCGTCGGGCCTGGCGTGCAGCAGACCGGCGAACGACGCTCGCGCAGCCTCGTTCCGCTCCACCCAGTACTCCCACTCGGCGCCGTTCTGGTCCCAGCCCGCGAGCCACTCCTCGGCCGCGGCGCGCACGCGGTTCGCGAGCGCACCCTGCGAGCACGAGTTGGCGTAGACGGCGCGCTCGAAGATCGGGAACTCGGCCCGGGCCGAGGTGCCGGGCGTCAGCCGAGTGGACACCACGTCAGCGGCCAAGGTAGGCCTTGCGGAGCTCCTCGTGCTGGATGAGCTCCGACGCCTTGCCCTCCAGCACGACGCGACCCGTCGACAGCACGTACCCGCGGTCGGCGATGGACAGCGACACGTTCGCGTTCTGCTCGACGATCAGCATCGCCACGCCGGCATCGTTCACCTGCTTGATGATCTCGAAGCTGCGCTCGACGAGGATCGGCGCGAGGCCCATCGACGGCTCGTCCATGAGCATGAGCTTGGGACGGGCCATGAGCGCGCGGCCCATCGCCACCATCTGCTGCTCGCCTCCCGAGAGCGTCCCCGCGAGCTGGGAGCGCCGCTCGTAGAGCAGCGGGAACAGCGCGTACACGCGCTCGTAGTCCTCGGGATCGCCCCCGCCATGGAGGTACGCGCCCATCTGCAGATTCTCGAGGACGGTCATCGGCCCGAAGAGGCGGCGATTCTCGGGCACGATCGCCATGCCCTTGCCGATCCGGTAGCTCGTCGGACGACCGGTGACGTCCTCCCCGTCGAATGTCACCGAGCCCGTGCGCGGTCGGACGATGCCGAGGATCGTCTTCAGGGTCGTCGACTTCCCCGACGCATTCCCTCCGAGGAGGCAGACGAGCTCACCCGCGTCAACGTGCAGCTCGGCGTCCTGGAGGATGTGCATCTGCCCGTAGTAGGTGTTGACGCCCGCGAGCCGGAGCAGCGAGCCGTTCGTCGTGTAGCTCACTTGCGCTCCGTCGCGGACGTCCCGAGGTACGCCTCGACGACGCGCGGATTCGTCGCGACCTGCTCGTACGTCCCCTCCGCGATCTTCTCGCCGTGGTCGAGAGCGATCACGCGGTCCGAGATCCCCTCGACCACGTGCATGTCGTGCTCGATGACGAGGATCGTGTAGCCGCCGTCCTTGCGGAGCTCGCCGATGAGCTCGGCGATCTCGTGCGTCTCGACCGGGTTCATCCCGGCAGCCGGCTCGTCGAGCAGGAGGATCCGCGGCTTCGTCGCGGTCGCGCGGGCGATCTCGAGCCGGCGCCGGTTGGCGTACGAGAGGCTGTATGCGGGCTGGTTCCAGCGATACCCCATCAGCCGCTGACCGAAGAACGAGAGCTTCTCCTGCGCGAGCTCGTTCGACTCCCGCTCCTCGCGCCGGGCGCGCGGTAGCCGCAGGATCGACTCGAGCAGCGACGCGTGTGTCCGGCCATACGTCGCGGCCATGACGTTGTCCTTGACGCTCATGTTCAGGAACAAGCGAAGGGTCTGAAACGTACGTGCGACCCCGCGGTTCGTGATCTTGTGCGGCGCGAGCCCGACGATGCTCTCCCCGTCGAGCCGGATGTCGCCGGCGTCCGGTCGGTACATGCCCGTGATGAGGTTGAAGAGCGTCGTCTTGCCTGCGCCGTTCGGCCCGATGACACTGACGACCTCGCCCTCCCTCACGTCGATGTCGAGGTGGCTGATGCACTGCAGGCCGCCAAACGACTTGCTGAGGTTGTCGAGCTGGAGCAGCGGCTGCGCCATCAGACGATCTCCACCCTCGGGCGACCGAGCAGGCCCTGCGGCCGCGCGATCATCAGCCCGACGAGAATCGCGCCGAGGAGCAGGAGCCGCGTCGGGCCCGACGTCTCCTCCGCGAGACGCGTCTCCCACACGAACCCGGCGAGCCACACGGTCGGCACGATGAGCGCGTCCCGCACCCAGCCTTTCACCACGGTCAGGCAGAGGACGAGCGCGATCAGCACGACGAGCGCGAAGTTGAACCAATTCCGGGATCCCACTTCGTACGTGCCCGCTGGTAGCGCCAGCCAGTGGCGGATCAGCCAACCGAGCGGGCCGCCGTCCGAGTACTCGTCCGGCCCCGTGTTGAGGAGGCCGTCGGTGCCTCGCTCGGTCGTCACGGCCACGACGGCATGCACCACCACCCCGAAGGCGACGATTCCGGCGAGGATGGCAGCGAGCCTGCGCCACGGCCGGATCGCGGCGACGAGGACGACGAGGATCCCCGCGTAGAACACCCAACGCCCGTTCCCGGTGAAGTCGCCGATCGGCGTCTGCGGTCGCAGGCCCTCGAGCATGAGGACGGAGACGACGAACGCACCGAGGACTGCGCCGGTGAGGCTGCCCGCCCCGCCGAGGATCACCATCGCGTAGATGATGATCAGGACCTGCGTGTTGTAGTCGTCGGGGAACGCGCCCTGGAGGAGCGCCGCGTTGATCGTCCCCGCGAGGGCCGCGACGGCCGCACCGACGGCGACCGCGAGAAGCTTCAGCCAGTTGACGGGCATGCTCATCGCCTGGGCGGCGAGCGTGTCGTCGTTCAGGGCGCGCCACGCACGTCCAGTCCGCGACCGGTTCGCGAGCGTGAGCGCCGCGAAGACGACGACGACAGCCGTCAGCGTGATGTAGAAGAAGGCGCGCTCGCTCGAGGCGTGGAGCCCGAAGACCCCGAGTCGGTCGACGTTGGCGATCCCGTTCGGGCCTCCGGTCAGATCCCAGTTGGCCCGGTCGAGCCCGAGGTCCTTGTTGAGGCCGAGCAATGAGACGCGGTACCCCTGCGTCACGACGATGTAGAAGATCTGCCCGAAGAAGAGCGTCACGATCGCGAGGTAGTCGCCCACGAGGCGCCGCGACGGGAGCGCGAGCAGTAATCCGAGCAGGGCGGACACCGCCACGACCAGCGGGAGCACGAGCCAGGCCTGCCAGTGGACCCCGAACTTGTCGGACGAGAGGAAGGCGTAGCCGTACGCGCCGATGCCGTAGTAGGCGATGTAGCCGAGGTCGAGGAGCCCGGCGAAGCCGACCGCGACGTTCAGGCCGAGCGCGAGCAGCGCGAAGACGAGGGCGACAGTGCCAACTCGCAGGAAGTAGATGTCGTTGTCCGTCTGCGCCGTGAGGACCGGGATGAGCGCGGCGAGGAGGACGGCGAGCGCGAAGACGGCCGGCTTCGGCATGCGGTCGTAGAGCCCCTGAACACGGCCGACGACTCCGCCGCGCCGCTCGGCCCGCTCGCCGGACCGCGC
>Ga0163163_10003060_pt1 | contig 14153 bp, 10 predicted proteins | sample S65metaG_FD_119766 | JGI IMG/M metagenome (GOLD analysis project Ga0163163, IMG submission 119766) | Switchgrass rhizosphere microbial communities from Kellogg Biological Station, Michigan, USA - S6-5 metaG | ecosystem: Host-associated > Plants > Roots > Rhizosphere > Soil | place: USA... | reverse complement strand
GGCGCTCCGGCGCGTGTGTCGCCCATATCGAAGTTGTCGTACACGCCGGCATTGAGCGAGACATTGAGATTCACCCACTGAACCGGCTTTGAACTGGAGTTGTAGATCGCGTGCGAATGTCCCGTACGGCAAATAACACCAGCGGGTCCTTTGACCAGAGCCGTACGTCCGTCGACGGTGAATTGAGCTTCACCGTCAAGAATGACGAACATCTCCTCAACCGTGTTATGGAAGTGATGACCGATTCCCGCCCCCGGCGGAATCTCGCCACGATGCAGGAAATTAAACTCCGGTGTGACCGCTCCGCGATTGAGCAAAACGGTGAACGCCATTGTGCCCGCACCACCGTGTACTGCGGGTGAGGGGCGGAATGCGGCCGGGTCGGTGTGCGCAATACGCCGTGCCAGATCGGCTTGTGCGGCCGGCGTCACGACCTGCCCTAGCATGAATGTGACGATGCCAATAAATGTTGAAAGCAAAAAGATTCTGATGCGATGGGTCATGGCGTTCCTCCAATCTGCCGGACGGCGGCAGCTTACGTCAAATCGAATCACTCGACAATCGATAATCTATTTCTCAATTCATTCCCATCGGGAAACGAAAACCGTGAACTTTCGTCTGGATCGACCAGACAGACGATTCACCCACCATATATAAGGTGTCGTTGTTCGCGCCCCCGAACGACATGCTGACCGGATACTGCGGCACGAAAATCGTGCCGGCATAAGTGCCGTCGGGCATGAAAATCTGGACTCCCGTTCGCGTGGCGACATAGTACCGGCCGTCCGTATCGACCGCCGAGCCATCGGCGCCCGAATCAACACGATCCTCAGGCTTGGGGGCATTCAGTACTGTCGGCGTCAAATTCAATTTCGCAAATTGCCGCTTCATTGAAAGCGCACCATCCTCCGAAACGTCGTATGCCCAGATGAAGTTTTCGCCCGGCTTTTGCCATGTGTTGTTCACATACAGGGTCTTGCCATCGGGTGAGAGTTCGACACCGTTCGGCATTGCGAATTCGCCCGGACCAATCACAACCTTCGCCATGCCATCGGGTGAAACGTAGTAAACCTGTTTGCCGGGCTGGCTCTTCTGCGCTTCAGGTGTGAACTGCGGATCCGTGATGTAGAGCCCGCCCTTCGCATCCATGACAAGGTCGTTTGGCCCATCAATCGGCTTCCCGTTTATCTTGTCGAGCACGACTCGCACAACTCGTCCCGTTGCCGGCTCGACTTCCAGAACGCGATGGCCAAACATGTCGCAGACGATGAGGTTGCCGTTCTTCGCCGCGACTGTTCCGTTCGACTGCATGCCGCTTGAAAGAACGCGGTGCTTTCCGTCGACGTCCATGACAATCAGACGGCTGCGCGCAGGGCTTCCGGTGAAGTCTCCGGCTGCGGCATTCTTGAAATACATATCGGAGAAATACAACTTGCCCTTGAGCCAGGTCGCACCTTCCGTGAATGTGAATCCTTCGGCAAGTTTCTGCGGCTTTGCGCCTGCAGCGACGACCTGGGAATAAAGGGCCTGCTGTTTCTGCGCGCGCTCAATGTAATCGGGCCGCACCGGCCAGAACACATCGAGTTGGTCGCCACCGGTGTCGCCCATTTTTGCGGAGTGCACCATGCCCCCCGGCAAGTACACCGTGTTGCCCGCTGCGGCCGCGAACGAAAACGATTTGTCCATGACACCCTGATCCAGCGTGCCCCGAAGCATGTGCGTCAACTGGTCTTCAGGGTGAATGTGCAAGGGAAACTCGGAGCCGGGATCCATACGAACAAGACTGATCTGCGCGTTCTTGCCCCAGATCAATTGCGAATGCGACGATGCGCGCTTATAGGACTTTCCCTCCTCCGGATTCGTCAAAGGCGTAAACGGAATGTCGCTAAGTGGGACAACAACCCCGGGCTGGAGAGAGGGAGTGACGCCCTGATCCGGAAACGTAACGTTCACCCCGGAGATATTCTGTCCGGCGAGCGCAAGGTGATCGAGCCGGATCGGCGAGTACACCTCGAACGCCTTCCAGCCTTTTGCACCAGCCTTCACAGATCGTTTCGCGCCCGGCTGAAGGTACAGCACTTCGTCCTTCGCGATTTCAGCCATCTTCCCATCGAACTGAACCGTGGCGGATCCGTCCTGACCGACGATAATCAATTCTTCACCGAGGGTCTGTTCCGGATATGCGGCATCGGGCTGCATTTCCACCTTCTCAACCAGCGCGCCGCGTCCCCACCACAATGTCGCCGTCACGCCGGGAGCGATCATCGCGGCGGGCAATTTGCTGGCTTCCATCGGCGCACCGTCACCCAGTAGTCTGGGCACGCTCACGTTCGGGAGTTCGCGTGTGCGTCCCGTTACTTTGCCCTGCTCTATTACCTTCTTATTCGTCGCTGCCCACTGTGGTTCATTGCCGCTCGAACATCCCGCAAGCGCGAGAGCGATAACGGCAATTCCGGAGCAAAAGTATTTCCTGCGTACAAGATTCATTTTCTGAACCACCTCTTAACGTGAAAAGTTCGCACAATATTGACGAAAAACCGAACTTCTGTCGACAACCAATCGATTTCTTTAAGATCGATTTATCGAAGATGACCACGGAGAGGGCATTTGGCGCTATGATACGACCGCAAAATCGGTCCATCCGGAGGGAATTCCGCATGTTGGAGAGTCGACGTTTTCGGCGGTATACCATAATGGCCATTCTTTTCGCGGCAGGCGTCGCTGTAATTGTGACGAGTCTCGGGCAGTCCACCACCGGAAAGTGGTGGCCGGGATATGGCAACGGTGCGGATAACTCGCGCTTCTTCGAATCAAAACAGATCAACAAGTCCAACATCAACCAACTCCAGGTGGCGTGGAACTATCCGTACGGCGACACAAGCTTTGGGCCCATTGTGGTCCGAGGTGTGATTTACGGCCGGGGACGAAATGGATCGCTCGTCGCTGTCGACGCGAAGACCGGCAAGGAACTGTGGATCCGCGAGAACATGAACGGCATGACGAGCCGCGGTATGAACTACTGGGAGAGCACCGATGGCCGCGATCAGCGCCTGATTTTCGCGATGAATACCCTGCTTCAGGAACTCGATGCAAAGACGGGAAAGTCGATCATGACGTTCGGTATGAACGGCTATGTGGATTTGCGCATCGGCCTTGACGGTCGCGATCCCTCCACGATCGGAAACATCCAATCGAATACTCCGGGTGAAGTTTTCGAGAATCTCATTATTCTTGGCAGCGCGACAGGTGAAGGCTACCTGTCGCCTCCGGGAGATATTCGCGCCTACGACGTCCGCGATGGGAAACTTGCGTGGACTTTCCACACCGTCCCGCGTCCCGGCGAGTTCGGCTATGACACCTGGCCGAAGGATGCCTGGCAATACATCGGCGGCGTCAATAACTGGGGCGAGATGACAATCGATACGCGGCGCGGCATTGCATACATTCCGCTCGGATCGCCGACCTACGACTTCTACGGTGTCGATCGTCTTGGCGCCAATCTCTTTGGCACCTCGATCGTTGCGCTGGACGCACGAACCGGAAAGCGCCGTTGGCATTTTCAGCTCGTGCATCACGACCTGTGGGATATGGACCCCAGCGCCGCACCTCAGCTTACAACCATACGACACAACGGCAGGAACAGAGATGTCGTGGTCGTGACGAGCAAGACCACGTGGCTCTACGTGTTCGATCGCGAGACAGGCGAACCGATTTGGCCGATCGAGGAGCGTCCTGTTTCCAAATCGGAAATGCCAGGCGAAGAGAGCTGGCCTACTCAGCCGTATCCGACAAACCCGCCTCCGCATTCGAGGCAGTCGTTCACTGTCGACGATGTCAGCCCCTATTTGTCGATCGAGGAAGCGGAGACGTTTAAGAAGCGATTGGCGGCGGCCACCAACAAGGGCCTCTTCACTCCAATCAGCTTCAATGACACGATGCACATTCCGACCAGCAATGGTGGCGTGCTTTTTGGTGGAGCGGCAAGCGATCCAAAGGGAGCCGTCTACGTTGTCGCGCACGACAACCCGGGGATACTCCATCTGGTGCGTCCGGCGGAGAACGCGGGCCGCGGCGGTGGCGGAAACGCACCTGCACCACCCGCCGGACAGTCGGTGTATCAAATGAATTGCCAGATGTGCCATGGTGCGGACCGGCTGGGCATCGACAGCAGCGGACCGCCTCTTATCGAGAATGGCGCGTCACGATTTGACGCGGTCGCGATTCGCGCCGTCCTTGGCGGGGGCAAAGGCCGGATGCCGGCTCAGCCCCATCTCACAACGACAGATATCGACAATCTCGTAACATTCCTGACCGCTACTCCGGCTGGCGGACGCGGGCAAGGTCAAGGGGGACAAGCTGGAGGTGGCGGACGCGGAGCGCGCGGTGGCGCTGCTGCAGGTTCCGGCGCACCTCCGGAATTGGTTGTTGGATCGGGTTCGGTTGCAACCGTCCAGAACGGCGGTGCACGGGGACGCGGCGCCACGCGCTATCCGGACGGCGTTCAGCAATTCGAGCAACCCGTCATCAATGAATACAACACCGTGGGCAATCGCATCAAACCACCGTACACATCCATCGTGAAGTACGATCTCAACCAGCCGGCCATCAAGTGGCGCATCGGCTTTGGCGATGATCCCGTACTCGCCGCGCGCGGCATCACGGGAACAGGAATGGCCGCCACGCTCAACGGCATCATCGTCACCGAAGCAGGCATCGTTTTTGGCGCAGGCCGTGACAATCAAATTCGTGCGTGGGACAGCGACTCCGGAAAACAGCTCTGGTCATCGCGGTTTGGCGGCAACTTTGTCGGCTCGCCCGTGATGTATGAGATGGATGGCAAGCAGTACCTGATGGTGCCCGCAGCCAGTGCAGCGGCCGGTGGCCGCGGCGCCGTGCCTGCCGTATCCGGGGCGCCTGCCCCGATGGGCTGGGTCGCTTACGCGCTGGCCTCGAAATAATGGTCGTTCAGAGGCCATTCAGATCCTAATTCCAAAGGTTTCGAAGGAGGAGTCTAAATGAGATCAAGAGCCGTAATTAAAATTGCGGGGTTACTGGCTGGCGTGGCCCTTAGCTTTCCGCTCTCTTCACATCAAATTCAATTCGCGGCTTCGCAGCAGCCCGGGCCCGCGGCGGCCGGGCAGGGCGCTCCGGCAGGCGGCCGTGGGGCTGTCGATCCGCGCGTTCAACAACGGACGTACAAGTTCACGGCCACGGATGACCTGCCATATGCCCTCTTTGTTTCTTCGAAAGTCAGCAAGGATAAAAAGAATCCCCTCATCGTCGCGCTGCACGGCCTGGGCGGCACTCAGAACACGATGATGACCCGCAATGCGATCCAGCTGGCGGAAGAAGGCGGCTATATTCTTGTCGCGCCGATGGGCTATAACTCGTCGGGTTGGTACGGGGCGCCTTCCACAATGGCAACCGGAGGTGCCGGCGCAGTGACTGCCGGTTTTGGCGGTGGCGCACCGCGCGGCGGTGGTGGAGCACCCGGTGGTCCTGGAACTGGAGCGCCAGGCGGAGCTGCTGGCAGGGGCGCGGGACCCGGAGCTGGAGCGGGGCCAGGAGCAGGCGGGGGCGCAGGGCGCGGCGCGGCAACGTTAGGGACGCCGAATGAAACCAGCCAAAATAGCGAAAAGGACGTGATGAACGTTCTCGAAATGATCCGCAAGGAATTCAATGTCGATGACCGCCGCACCTACATCATGGGACATTCCATGGGTGGCGCCGGGGCGATGTATCTGGGCGTCAAATACGCCTCGAATTGGGCCGGGATCGGCGCCATGGCACCCGCCACCTCGCCGGCGGGTATCAATCCGAACAACTACAAGCTCGATCCTGCAAAAGACGTGCCGTTCATCATCGTTCAGGGAGACCAGGACACACTGGTTCCTGTCGCGGGCACGCGGCTATGGATCGACAAGATGAAAGAACTCAAGATGACCCATGAATATGTGGAGGTCGCTGGCGGAGACCACGGCAGCGTGCTGACCACGGGCATGGCGGACATTTTTGCGTTCTTCAACAAACACTCGAAATGATGCAGACTGCCCTCCTAAGTTAGGAGGGCAGCATGATCGCGACGAAGTCGAGATCATGCGAGGGGTGGTTCCAAAGCCGAATCTTTACAAGGACCGCTTGGGAACCACCCCTCGCGGGATCCGCTTCGCGATCCCGCTGCCCTCCTAACTTAGGAGGGCGGTTTGCTCTCCCACAAATTCATAAGAATTTAACCGGCGCAGAGAGTCCCTCCAGGAGGCATTCATGATTCGATCCGCACGACCGTTGCTTTTACTGGCGATGATTCTGCTCGCGGAGCTCGCAGGCATCGACGCACGAGCGCAGGCCCGAGACACCATCGCAATCATGAGAACGCGATACAACACTTTCAAGACGCAGGCAAACGCTCAGGGTGACTTGAAAGCAAAGTTGGACAAGCTCGACCAGGACATCACGCGCGCCGCACAGCTTGGCCGAACAGGCGAGCTCCGCCGACTCTACACACAGGGAATGGCCCTTGCCCAGAATAGACCATGGAACGCCGATGTTGAATTTGCAGCATCGCTATCCATTCAGACCGACCATGTGTTTGTGGATCCAGCGTCACCGGTCGCATTCAAGCTCACGCAGATCTATTTGCCTTCGATCGAACTGTCGGAGCCGTTGTCGATGCACGTCACACTCCACAAGCCCGCCAATGGCGGGGAAAAACTCAAGGCGTTGGTGTCTTTACCAGTATCGGGAGGGATCTCATCGATAGCCCTTTCAAGTTCAATGTCGACTTCTCCGGACTCGACGGTCGCACCGTCGTTCGCGCGGAGTTGATCGAAGGCAGCCATTCGCTTGGAGCCACGACGCTCAATATGGAAGTTCACAAAGGCTTGCATGATCGCTTAAGCCGGATCGAATCGCAGAACGCGGACGTTCGATACCCGGTCGATTACATTGCCAACGTGGACAGCGGAAACATTGCGGTGGGTCAGTTCGATTACGAAAAAGAACTGGCGCTCGCGGAGAGCGCGCTTGCAAACGTGAAAGCGGGCAAAGACCCGTTCTCCGGAAAGACCGGCGACTTCAAGCGTCATTACTTTTTCGCAGAAGCCCGTGAAATCATGCCCTACCGTGTCTACGTTCCGACCTCTTATCGAGGCGATCGTGGCTATCCGCTACTGATTGCGCTTCATGGCAATGGGCTCACCGAAAACTATTTCTTCGATAACCTGAATGGCGGCCTGCAAAAGCTCGCGGAGGAGCGTGGCTATATCGTCGCTGCCCCGCTGGGCTATCGCGTCGACGGCGGCTACGGATACAACAACGGCTCCCGTCCCGCGGAAGACCTGCCCAAACTGGAGTTGAGCGAGAAAGATGTGATGCACGTGCTCGATCTCATGAAGAAGGACTACCGGATCGACAACAATCGCATCTACATCGGCGGCCATTCGATGGGCGGTTCCGGTTCCTGGTACCTGGGTCCAAAGTATTCGGAAATCTGGGCAGGCCTTGCGACGTTTGCCGGTGGCGTTACTCCATCGACCGCGCCTCAGGTGAAAAGCATTCCTGAGTTTGTGGTCCACGGAGATGCCGATACAACAGCGCCGGTTGAACGCTCCCGAACGATGGTTGCAGAGCTCAAGCGACTCGGCGTCGAGCATCAGTATGTCGAGGTGCCGCGCGGAAGCCACGGCAGTGTTGTGGCTCCCAATCTCGCAGGGATGTTCGACTTCTTCGACCGCCACACAAAATCGCCATCGAAATAGTTGTGGCTCTCTAAGAACGCGAAACCTCTCTTCACCAATTAAACTTTCGGCTTCATTAACGGAAGCATCTCGCCGTTAAGGATTGTTAGCGTCATCCACGAGGACGAGAACACTCCCGACTTTGTGCCCCGTATCCACGTAAGCGTGCGCCTGTGCGATTTGAGCGAACCCATACCGTCGGCCGATGACGGTTCTAAGCTTTCCGGATTCGATCAATTCTTTGAGAAAGACAATGTGGGGGCCCAGTTTTTTTACGGTCGCGCTGGCGAATGGACTAACGATCTTTGCGGCGCCCGTTATCGATGCCCAGAGCCTGCCGGGATTTGGGAGGAAGGGACCGGCAATCAGGACGTAGGTTCCGCCTCGCTTCAGGGCTCTCATGCTTCGCGAGAATCCGCTCTTACCTACGGTATCGACGATCACATCGTAAATGCGGCCGGCATGGGAGAAATCGTCTTTCGTGTAGTCGATCACTGCATCCGCGCCGAGCGTTTTCACCAGGTCCTGATTCGTTGGCCCGCATACTCCGGTGACGCGAGCGCCAAAATATTTCGCAAGCTGAATCGCGAATACACCGACGGCGCCGGATGCGCCATAGATCAGCACGTTCTGTCCGACCTCGATCTTCGCCTTTTTCAGAAAGGCCAACGCCGTCATGCCGCCGCAGAAAATCGACGCCGCCTCATCCAAACTCATATTGGCCGGCTTGAGTTCCACGGCGCCGGATTCCGGCATACAAATATATTCGACATGTGTGCCCTTGCCTCGGCCCGGCCAACCGAAGACGAGGTCGCCCGCTTTGAAGCGCGAGACGTCCTTGCCAACCTGAACAACGCGTCCAGAAAATTCCACTCCACCAACAACGGGCTTTCTCGGTCTTGACAGGCCTAGGACGAGTCGGAATAGGAAGTAGTCTGCTTTTCTGATGCGTGAATCTGTAGCGCAGACGGTCGTTGCGTGCACGCGCACAAGGATTTCATTGTCTTTCGGAACGGGCTTGGCCACGTCCTCCAGCTGAACGACGTCTGGCGGGCCATATTGCCGATAGATTGCCGCTTTCATTCTCGCCGGGCCGTCATTTCATCATCACGCTTTCTTTTTCGCGAGCTTCCGTTCAACTATCACATACGTGTGAAATCGTCTGGCATTGCAGGTCCGTCAAAGATTGAGCGTGGCGGCTCCCGATCGCCCCTCCTGGCCAGGAGGGGCGGCGCGAAGCGCCGGGGTGGTGGTTCAATCACAGCTACGAAAACTCCAGCAGTACGCATATTCGCTCTTGATGCTTGTTTGGCAGAGACAAAGGCTTTGGAATATCGAACTACTATCCCCGTGGGTACTTGGACCGATCGGCTCTTCGAATGGCTCATCGCCTGAAAGCTCCAAACGCCCGGATAAAGATCGTTACGCGCGCTCCACGCCGTCTTGCAAAGGCCGTGATTCTATGATGTGATCCTGCCAACATTCACGCGAAGGAACCGGAGGATTTTCGATGCTGAGTCTCAGAAAACAGCGCATTCACCCTTTGTTTGTCGTTCTCATCATTGTCACAGCGCTGACCGCGGGGCTCTATGCGCAACGAGGCGGCCAGCCCGCCGCGACGCAGCCGCCCGGGCCACGACCGTCGACGGCGCCGCCCCTCGCGCCCGTCCGTCTGGACGTCGATGGCAATTTTCGGATTGCCCCGCCTTATACACCCGACCCGGCCTTCGGCGAGAAACCCGACGTCCCGAAAGGCCGCGTGATCCGTTTCACAATGAACTCCGCTGAAAGCAAAATCTTCCCGACCGCACCGGTGGGCGGCGGTCGAGGAGCACCTGCAGGGGCCGGCGCGACGGCCGAACCGCCGCAGCATCAAACGTTCCAACGTCAGGTCGCCGTCTATATTCCCGCCGGGTACGTACCGAACACACCAACGCCCTTCATCGTCGTGCAAGACGGCCAGACGTATATCAACGATGAAGGGGCTCCGAGCACGGATCGGGCTTTCATACCGCCGATGCTCGACAACCTGATCCATGAGAAAAGGGTTCCGCCGATCGTCGCTGTGTTGATCGCTCCAGGGCCCGGCGGTCAGCGGACGATTGAATACGACACGGTTTCAGATCGCTACACGAATTTCATCGAGACGGAAGTGCTGCCCCGCATCACGAAGGATTATCAAGTGGCGTTCACAACCGATCCCGAAGGCCGTGCGACGTTTGGCATGAGTTCGGGCGCCGCTGCCGCTCTCACGATGGCATGGCTGCAGCCGAACCTGTATCACCGCGTCGTCAGCTATTCGGGCACGTTCGTCGCACTCCAGCGAAACGTCACGGCACCGAATGGCGCATGGGACTTCCATCAGACATTCATTCCGAATTCCGAGCGAAAGCCACTGCGGATCTGGATACATGTCAGTGAGAACGACCTGGGATCGACCTCTCCCGCCGAGCAGATGCGCAACTGGGTCATTGCGAACGACCGAATGGCGGGAGTATTGAAGGCCAAAGGTTATCCCTATCAGTTCGTTTTCTCTGAGGCCGCAGGCCACGTGGACCAGCGTGTGCAACTTCAGACCATGCCCGAAGCTTTTGAGTGGGTATGGAAAGGCTATACGCCGAAGGGCAAGTAAGTATCGGCCGCTGGAATCCAGGGACCAACCAAAGACGGCGTTTGCCTTGACCTCTGCCGAACAGCCGTGTTACCTGCATGACATCGAAAAGTGAAAGGTGCACTTGCAATGAATTCAAGGTTACGAGTTCCAATTAGCGCCATCCTGCTGGGTGCCTGCGTCTTGATCCTCGGCACGCGTTTGGCGGCGCATCATTCGTTTGGCGCCGAATATGACGCGGATAAGCCGATCACCCTTAAAGGCGTTATTACAAAGATCGAATGGGCGAATCCTCACAGTCATATCTACGTCGACATTAAGGAAGCGAGCGGTGCGGTAAAGAACTGGAAGTTTGAAGGGTATCCTCCGAATGTCCTGGCACGTACAGGGTTCAAGAAAGACGTCACTCTCAAAGTCGGAGACACCCTCACGATTTACGGCTGGCAGGCAAGAAGCGGGCCTGGGCTGGCTCACGCGCGGGAGATCACACTCGCCGACGGAAAGAAGCTTTATTTTGGGCCACCCGCCGGAACCGGTGAAGGAAACGCGGTAGTGCCATAGGAGAACGCCATGAAAAACATACTTTTGCTAATGGCAGCGTTGCTGATTGCACCGATTCCGCCCCTGGCGGCGCAGAGCCGAGGATCGATCCGTCCCGCGCCGAAAACTTCGGACGGCAAACCGGACTTCACCGGGGTGTATCAAGGGGGCAGCACGAAACGCGGAGACTGGGATTTTCAAGTACCCGGCGATCAGCCTGGCGTGCCAACCGCAGCGACGCAGTCCATCGCGACATCCCAAGCTCGACGCGATCCAGTTCCCTTCCAGCCGTGGGCGCGTGAGAAGGCCCAGGAAATCTTAAACCTGCGTTCGATCAACGACCCGACGAGCCGATGTCTTCCCGGCCCCAGCCCGCGTTCCCACAGCGTTTCTTTGTTTCCAATACAGTTCGTGCAAACTCCGAAGCAGATCGTGATTCTCTATGAGTACTTCAACGTTTTTCGAGTGATTCCTCTCGACCAGAAGTCGCATCCGGATGATTTGGAACCGTCGTTCATGGGCGATTCCATCGGACACTGGGAAGGCAACACGCTGGTGGTGGATATCGTCGGGTTCAACGATAAAGGCTGGGTACTCTCCGGCGGGATCTTTCACTCCGACGCGCTGCACATTACGGAACGCTACACTCGAATCGACTACGACACGATCAACTACGAAGCCACCATCGAGGATAAGAATGTCTTCACGCAACCTTTCAAAACCAGCACCACAATGATGCTGCGTGAAGGCACACGCTTAAGGGAATACATCTGTTCCGAAAATAACGAGGACGTTCTGCGTCTGGAAAAACTCCTGGAAAACCCGGAACTCTTTAAAAGAACCCCTGCAAAGTGAATTCGGAGCCGTGCTGCTCGAGTACCGAGTACTGAATTCCATTCATCAACGCAGACGATCCGTATACGAAGTGGCCGCTGTAGGCGCGGTCTATGACCGCGCGCGTTTTATCATCACACCTAAATTGTGCGCGGTCATAGACCGCGCCTACAGTGGGGCCGGGCGCTTCCCCACGGTTTGCCCCAAATGGATCTCTAACTGAATTGCGGTTTCACCCGATCTGGGCGGCCGTGGCAACCTGACGAACCGCTGCGTCGCCCAGACGCTCGCGCAGCTGCGTGAGATACAGACTCCGCGGCATGACGTGTTTGTCGAGCGATTCGATGTGGCCGTTTTCCTTCGTCGGGTCCTGCAGCGGAATGTTGAAGACGACAGCATTCACTCCCAGGTGGCCGAACGAAAAATTCTGAGCTGTCGGCGGCTTCTGCACGAGGAAGCTGCCTTCGCAGTTCCAGAACACGGTGTTTGCGCCCGCCCATCCAATGTTGATGTTCTTCCAGAACCGCGCCGTGAGAGGCGCCTGTATATTGTCATACAGGTTGCCTGTCGCCCACTGCTCGTGCGGTTCGCTTGATGAAAACGGTGTCGTTGCCTTGCAGTCCAGAAACACATTGGCGCTCGACGTGGGCTGGCCCGACATGAACGAGTGACGGCCCTCATCGGAAAGACACCTCTGCACGAGCGCGAGTTGTCCGCGTAACGCAAAGGTGAATCGGCGTGCGCCCGCCCTCTGGGAAACCGGCGCGCGCGATACGCAGTCCTGCACGGTGATCCACTTGGCTCCGCGCGACGTGCCCACCATGCTGTAGACGAAGTGAAGCGCTGTTGTATTTCGTACCCAGCCATGTTTCGTGTTGTCGAAAATGACAAAGTTCCGGTAGTGGTTTTCGTCGTTGTAATACTCCTCGGCAACATAATTCGGGCGGTCCATGTTTCCGTATTCCCTGGTCCGTTTCGTCGGATCGAATTCCGACATCGCACGCATATTCTCGACACCAACCCTTTCAACGCGCCCGGTGTCTTCGTACTTCGACACTTCCCCTCCGCCCCAACGCTTCTCGATCGCGCACGTGATCGGCGCGTCGACGGTGATCGTATTTCCCTGGACGTCGACAACGACGCGATCCCACTCGACGTTGAATGGATTCCAGCGGCTTTGCGCATCCGGGCCCGACATGCCCACGGCATTGATCCAATCCTGATTGCCGATGCGCCTCACGACAACAGTATCGCCAGGCCTGAAGCCACCGGCGGATGCCACCTTGAAGTTGCGCGCGCCGACCGGCACGTAATCGTCGGTGACTGTCTGTTTCGTGGCGTCCTTCGTCGATACACCCGACGCGCCCCCCACCAATACGAGAGTGCCCTGATTACCGCCACCTCCTCCTGCCGGACCTCCCGCTCCCGCGCGACCCGTACCTGTTCCGATGAGAATCGTCCCGGTGTCTCCCATGCCTTCGCCGCGCAAAACCACGCCGCTCGCCTGGATCTTCACCGGCGTTGCCATTCGGTAGTAACCCGCCTTCAGCAGTACGGCGCCGCGGAACCCTCCGGAATCCGGAGATCGCGAAGAGATCTTGTCGATGGCCGCCTGGATATTCTCCGTGTTGTCACCGGTCACGGGCCAAATCGTCTCGCGCACCGGCACCGTTGGAATCGCAACGCCACCGCCACCGTATCCCGCGTGAGAAGAGTCGATGATCGTGTTGCCTTGTTCGTCCGGTATGTAGACGAGTTTGTTATCGAAACCGGGATAGACTCGCGACGCGGTTGGGGAAAGATCCTGCAGTTGTGGGCGCGGCAGAAACGCGGGAACGAACGCCATTTGCAGAACTCTTCGTCGGGATAGCGGCATGCTCATGTTTTCCTCCGTTTGGGGATTTGACGCAGGAGATTACTCCAACGAGTTCGGAATTGCGACAGCCTCCATTCTGACCGTCCTGTAGACCTGTGAAGTCTTAGCCTGAGAACTTCAGCGTCTTTCCACAGTCAATGGAGCATTGGTAGACTGTCGCCGCTCTCCATTCGAAAAAAAGGAATGCCGTTAATCATGAAAGGTTCCCTTCTGTCTTTCGTTGCGATCCTGCTCTTCACCGAATGTGCCGCCTTCGCGCAATCTCAGGAAATCCGACTGTGGTCCGGCAAGGCGCCGGGTTCCGAGTCGTGGTCTGTTGCGGAATCGATGACGACGTCTCCGTCCGGCGACCGGACGATCTCAAACGTCAGCGATCCGACGCTGACGGTGTTCTTGCCGGATCCCGCCAATGCAAACGGTGCAGGAATCGTCATCGCCCCCGGCGGAGCGCTGCGCGCCCTGGGCTTCGACAATGAAGGCGTCAAGGCAGCGGGATGGTTGAACAGCAAAGGCATCGCCGCATTCGTATTGAAGTACCGGACGCTGCAGGCCGGCT
>Ga0163163_10003056_pt1 | contig 14159 bp, 11 predicted proteins | sample S65metaG_FD_119766 | JGI IMG/M metagenome (GOLD analysis project Ga0163163, IMG submission 119766) | Switchgrass rhizosphere microbial communities from Kellogg Biological Station, Michigan, USA - S6-5 metaG | ecosystem: Host-associated > Plants > Roots > Rhizosphere > Soil | place: USA... | reverse complement strand
GCGCGCGCAGCCGCATCCTCGTGCAGCGCAGCGTGCTGGAGCGTTTCCTCGAGCTGTTGGAGCCAGCAGTGAAGGCCGTCAAGGTCGGCGCCCCGGGCGATGAGGGCACCGAGATGGGCCCGCTCGTCTCGAAGGCACACCGCGACTCGGTCGAGAGCTTCCTCGGCGACGGCACCCCGGTCGCCTTCACCGGCTCGGCCCCGAGCGGCCCTGGCTACTGGATGCCGCCCACCGTGCTGCTGCCGTCTCGCACCGACCGTGTCGCCGTCGACGAGATCTTCGGACCGGTGGTCAGCGTGCTCCCCTTCGACGACGAAGCCGACGCGATCCGCCTGGCGAACGACAGCGTGTACGGGCTCTCGGGTTCGATCTGGACCAACGATCTCGGCCGCGCGATCCGTGTCTCGCGCGGCATCGAGTCGGGCACCCTCTCGGTCAACTCGCACTCGTCGGTCCGCTACACCACGCCGTTCGGCGGCGCCAAGCAGAGCGGCCTCGGCCGCGAACTCGGACCGGATGCCGCCCTCGCCTTCACCGACACCAAGAACGTCTTCTTCGCCTCGAACTAACGCCGGTTGAGTAGCGGCCGTTCGGCCGCGTGTCGAAACCGAACCAAGGAGCACACCATGCCGATCACCCCCATCGACCTCACCCAGCGCCTGGCCGGGAAGGTCGCCGTCATCACCGGCGGCGCCAGCGGCATCGGGCTCGCCACCGCCAAGCGCTTCGCCGCCGAGGGCGCGAAGGTCGTGATCGGCGACGTGGATCCCACGAGCGGCCAGGCGGCCGCCGAGCTGGTCGACGGCCTGTTCGTGCAGGTGGATGTGACCGACAAGGAGAAGGTGGATGCCCTGTTCGACACCGCGGCGTCGACCTACGGCTCCGTCGACATCGCCTTCAACAACGCGGGCATCTCGCCGCCCGACGACGACTCGATCGAGACCACCGAGCTCGACGCTTGGAACCGCGTGCAGCTGGTCAACCTGACCAGCGTGTACCTGTGCTCGCGTGCCGCTCTGCGGCACATGGTTCCGGCCGGCTCGGGGTCGATCATCAACACCGCCTCGTTCGTCGCGGTGCTGGGCTCGGCGACCTCGCAGATCTCCTACACGGCGTCCAAGGGCGGCGTGCTCGCGATGACCCGGGAACTGGGCGTGCAGTTCGCCCGGCAGGGCATCCGGGTCAACGCCTTGTGCCCGGGGCCGGTGAACACGCCGCTGCTCAAGGAACTGTTCGCCAAAGACCCGGAGCGAGCGGCCCGACGCCTGATCCACGTGCCGGTGGGGCGCTTCGCCGAGCCGGAGGAGCTCGCCGCCGCCGTGGCCTTCCTGGCGAGCGATGACGCGAGCTTCATCACCGCGTCGACCTTCCTCGTCGATGGCGGGATCAGCGCGGCCTATGTCACCCCGCTCTGAGTCACCCGGGGTTGAACCTTCGGGTCCGGAGGGTTCTTCTGCCGAGGAGGTTTCCACTGCGGCGAACCCTGCGGGTTCGCTTATCGACGATGCCGTCTACCGCCCGGTGCGCAGCGGCAACTCGCTCGAAGACACCGTCGCGCGCCTGATGCAGACCATCCGGCTCGGCGTCGTGGCGCCCGGGCAGGCCCTGCCATCCGAGCGCGAGCTGGCGCTGCGGTTCTCGGTCAGCCGCGACACGGTGCGCGAGGCGATCCGCGAATTGGCGGATGCCGGCTACCTGGTCTCGCGCCGCGGCCGGTACGGCGGCACCTTCGTCAGCGACCCCCTGCCCGTCCCGGCCGCGGGCTCGGTCGAGGCGCCGTCGGCGGCCGAGTTGGACGACATCCTCGGCCTGCGCGACATCCTCGAGGTCGGAGCCGCCCGGGCAGCGGCGGCGCGCAGTCTCGACGCGGCCGATCGCGCGACGCTCTGGGCGCGCCTGGGCGAGGCAGCGGCATCCGGGCCTGCGGACTACCGCCGGATGGACTCTCGCCTGCATCTGACGATCGCCGAGATCGTTGGGGTGCCGTCGCTGGTGACTCTGCTGGCCGACAACCGAAGCCGGATCAACGAACTCCTCGACAGCTTTCCGCTGCTCGCGCGCAACATCGAGCACTCCAACCGGCAGCACGAGACGATCGTGATGGCGATCCTCGCCGGCGATGTCGAGGGCGCGGCCGAAGCGATGCGCGAGCACCTCGAGGGCTCGGGCGCGCTGCTGCGCGGCTTTCTCGGCTGACGCCCGCTACGCGGCCGGCGGCTTCGGGGTTCGAGGCTTGGTCGTCGTGACCGGTGTCGTCGTTGTTGCGGTGCGCGCCGGCGCGGATGGTGCGGCCGCTGTCGTCGTCGGCGTCGCGGCAGCCGACGTCCGCGGTCGAGGAGCCGGCGAGCCGTTCAGCTCGAGATAGCGCTGGGCGACCTTCGTGCCCACCCAGAGGAAGCGCGCGAGCAGCACGGCCAGCGCGATGACGATCAGGAGCAGGACGAACACGCCGATCGACCAGACGATCGCCGCGAACACCGCTGCGATCCCGCCGAATCCGTGGCCAATGGGTCCGTACATGATCAGTAGTCCTCCGCTTCATTCGACCGCTCGATGACGGTGCCGACCGCGAGTGCGACCGTTGCCCCGAACACGATCCACTGCAGAACCAGGCGCCAGTCGCGCGGTCCGGCTGTCGTGGTGCGGATCACGCCGATCGCGCCGAACAGTGAGCTCCAGATGCTGGGGCTGAACAAGAACTTGCGCACGGATCCTCCACGGGGTCGCCTTCCACGCTACCGCGCCACCCACAGAGCCGCACCCGGGCCGGGTCGAAACCGGGAGCTGGCTGGGCATCCGCCTCGAATCTGACCGATCGGTCAACTTCTGACCGATCGGTCAAGTAGCGTCGGACCCATGCCTACTACTGCTGACGACCTGCGCCGCGTCGCCCTCGAGGAGTTCGCCGCGGCCGGCTACCTCGGCACCTCGCTGCAGCAGATCGCCGACCGCGCAGGGGTGTCGAAGGCGACCGTCCTGTACCACTTCACCTCCAAGGAGGTGCTGCTCGAGGCGGTGCTCTCGCCGGCGCTCGACCAGCTGGATGGCATCCTCGGCCAGGTCGGACTTGCCGGCCTCCAGCGCGGCGGCGACGCTCGCACGGAGTTCCTCGAGCGCTTCGTGGACTTCCTGCTCGAGCACCGCTCGGCCGTGTACATCTTCGTCAACCAGGCGACCTCGCTCGTCGACATCCCGGTGGTCGAGCGCGCCAACGCCGAGATCGAGCTGATCTCGCGCTACTTCGAAGAGAACGTCGGATCGGTCGAAGAGAAGGTGCGATTCGGCGTGGCTCTCGGCGGGGCGGCGTACCTGCTCGCGGGGGCTCCGGTGTCGATGCCCGAACCCGACCTCGGCGCCCTGCGCTCGGCCCTGCTCAACGTGCTCAGCGACCTGCTGGCGCCGTCGCACTCAACTGCTGTTGTCACCACCAGCGCCGACTGATTCGGGGGAATCACATGGCCACGCTGCTCTTCCGCCTCGGGCGTTTCGCGTACAAGCGCGCACTGCTCGTCCTGATCGCCTGGGCGCTCCTGGCTGCGGGCGCGCTCGCCGGCGGTCTCGCGCTGGGCGGCCAGCTTCAGGACTCGTACGCCATCCCCGGCACCGAATCGCAGAAGGCGATCGATCTGCTGTCCGCTGTGTTCCCGCAGACCGCGGGAGCGAGCGCCGAGATCGTCGTGCAAGACGGCCATGGCGCGAACCTCAAGAGCGCCGACGGCCCGCTGATCGAGAAGGTGGTCACCCGGCTCAACGACGTCACGGGCGTCGAGCAGGCGCTGTCGCCGTACAGCGGCTACGCCACGGCGGCGGTGAGTCACGACGGCTCGACGGTGATCATCGCCGTGCAGTTCACCGACACCGCCGAGAAGGTCAGCGATGCCGAGCTGGCCGCGGTGCAGAAGGCCACGGCGCCCCTGAGGGATGCCGGCCTGACCGTCGAGTACGGCGGCCAGGTCTACCAGCAGGTCGACGTCGGCGTCTCGTGGACCGAAGCGCTCGGCGTGATCTTCGCCGCGGTGGTGCTGATCGTCACCTTCGGCTCGCTTCTCGCGGCCGGGCTGCCGCTGCTGTCGGCGATGATCGCGCTAGCCGTGTCGATGGGAGTGGTGCTGACCACGGCATCCTTCGTGACTGTCTCATCGACCACGCCCCTGCTTGCGCTCATGATCGGGCTCGCGGTGGGCATCGACTACGCGCTGTTCATCTTGAGCAGGCACCGATCGCAGCTGGCATCCGGGATGGATGCCGGCGAGTCCGCCGCGACCGCCGTCGCCACCGCGGGCAGCAGCGTGATCTTCGCGGGCGTCACCGTGATGATCGCGCTGGTCGGACTGCTGATCGTCGGCATCCCGTTCCTGGGTCTCATGGGCGTCGCGGCGGCCGTCGCCGTGCTGCTCGCCATGCTCGCCGCCACGACGCTGCTGCCCGCGGTGATGGGGCTGCTCGGCAGGCGGCTCACCCCGCGCATTAGCAAGCGCGCGGCCAGGCGCGCGAAGGCCGAGCGTCCCGCTCGCCCCAGCCTCGGACAGCGCTGGGTCGCCCTCGTGCTCAAGGCGCCGGTGGTCGCCGTCATCGCCGTCGTCGGCGTGCTCGGCGCGGTCGCGATCCCGGCCGCGAGCCTGGCGCTCGCGCTGCCCGACGGCGGCTCGCAGCCGACCGGAACGACCGCGCGCTCGGCGTACGACCTCGTCAGCCACGAGTTCGGCCCCGGCCGCAACGGCCCGCTGATCGTCACCGTCGACATCACGCAGACCACCCAGGTCATGGGCGATCTGAAGGCCATCGGAGACCGGATCGCCACGCTGCCCGGCGTCGACTCGGTGAGCGCAGGCACGCCCAACGCGACGCTCGACACGGCGATCATCCAGGTGATCCCGACCACCGGGCCGAGCGACCAGAAGACCACGCAGCTGGTCGAGCGGATCCGTGCGCTCGAACCGGCGATCGCCGCGAAGTACGCCACCCCGATCGCGGTCACCGGTGCGACGGCCGTGGCCATCGACATCTCGTCGCGCCTCGACTCGGCGCTGCTGCCGTTCGGGCTGATCGTGGTCGGGCTCTCGGTGCTGCTGCTGACCGTGGTGTTCCGCTCGCTGCTCGTGCCGATCAAGGCGGCGCTGGGCTACCTGTTGTCGGTGCTGGCGTCGTTCGGGGCGGTCGTTGCGGTGTTCCAGTGGGGCTGGGGCGGGGCGGAGCTTGGCGCGGTGCCGGGCCCGATCCTGAGCTTCATGCCGGTGCTGCTGATGGCCATCCTGTTCGGGCTCGCCATGGACTACGAGGTGTTCCTGGTCTCGGGCATGCGCGAGGCCTATGTGCGCGGCGTCGCGACCCTGCGTGATGGAGCGTCGGCCGCCGAGCGGAACGCCGTCGCCAAGGCCGCGATCGTGAGCGGCTTCTCGGGAGCGGCGCGGGTGGTCACGGCCGCCGCGCTCATCATGTTCTTCGTGTTCGGCGCGTTCGTGCCCGAGGGCTCCGCGGTGATCAAGGTGATCGCCCTCGGGCTGGCCGTCGGCGTATTCGTCGACGCATTCCTGATCCGGATGACACTGGTCCCCGCGGTCATGGCCCTGGCCGGGCGCGCCGCTTGGTACCTGCCGCGTTGGCTCAACCGCGTGCTGCCGAACGTGGACATCGAGGGCGAGGGCTTGCGCCACCACCGTGAGGCCACGGCCTGGGCGCTGGACCGTCTGGCCGCGGGCGAGGCGATCTCGGCCGACCGGCTGGTGGTCAGCAGCGGTACCGGCGCTGGGGCCGTGACGGTCGGCCCGATCAGCCTGAGCGTCGCGCCCGGCTCGATCGCGCTCATCGACTCCACGGGGCTGACGGCTTCGACGGGGCCCGGCGGCGACTCGACCGCGCGCCGCCTGCTCGCGGCCGCGATCGGTGGCCGACTCGAACCGCGTGCCGGGCGCGCGCAGGTGGGCGGGCATCCACTGCCGTCCGATGCGGCGAGGGTGTCGCGCATGGTTGCCATCGCCGAGCTCTCCGGCCCCTCGCGCGCGGGCGTCTCGGCGACTCTGGGCGACTTGCTCGAGGAGCGCCTGCGGCTGACCAGCCCGTGGTACCTGGCCCCGATCGCCCGGCGCCGGGCGCGCATTCGCGCCGGCCGCGTCTCGGGTGCGCTGCAGGGCTTCGACCGGCAGACCGTTCCGGTCGACGCCTCGACCCGGGTCGAGTCGTTGCCGCAGCTCGAGCGCGCGGTCGCCCTCGCGGAGGTGGCCCTGAGCGAGCGGACCCCCGTCGTGCTGCTCGACGCCCTCGATCCCTTCGCCGACCAGCTCGATGCGCGCGCGTTCCTGCTCGCGCTCGACCGACTCGCGCCGTCGTCCACGACCGTGGTGGTCGGGATGCCGGGCCTGCACCGCATCGCGGAGGCGACGCCGCGTCGCATCCGGGTGCTGAACATGGCCGTCGACGATCTCTCTCTCAGCACGGAAGGTGCCACACCATGAAGAAGCTCCGCATGGCCGGCCTGGTGGCCGTCGTGCTCATCCCGCTCGCGTTCGTTGGGCTGTATGTCGCCTCGATCGGCGACGCGAAGAACGGGCTGGACCGCATCCCGGCCGCCATCGTCAACCAAGACACCGCGATCACGACCACCAACCCCGACGGCACGACCAACTACGTGCTCGCCGGCCGTCAGCTGGTCACGCAGCTCACCGGCGATCACTCACCGGGCATGGACTGGACCTTGAGCAACGCGGCCGACGCGAAAAAGGCGCTGGCCGATGGCTCGGTGTACGCGATCCTGACCATTCCGAGCGACTTCTCGAAGTCGGTGCTGTCGCTGCAGGGCAACTCGCCCGTGCAGGCGCAGCTGTCGATCAAGACCGACGACGCGCACTCGTACCTGGCGGGGTCGGTGGCGCAGTCGTTGGGCGACGGCATGGCGCGCACCTTCGGCGCCGCGATCACCAAGCAGTACATCTCGGGCGTGTACGCCAGCCTGGGCACGCTCGGCGCCTCGCTGTCGCAGGCAGCGGATGGCGCGAACTCGCTGGCGTCCGGCGCGAGCCAGACCTCGGCGGGAGCGTCGTCGCTGGCATCAGGGCTCGGCAGCTACACGGCCGGCGTCACGTCGCTGAGTTCGGGACTGGCGCAACTGAACGGCGGAGCGTCTTCGCTGGGGCAGCTCACCTCGGGGGTCGCCTCCTACACGGGAGGGGTCTCGCAGTTGTCTGCAGCGCTCTCGGCAGCAGTCGCCGCGAATGACACGGCACAGATCCAGGCACTGACCGCTCAGCTCGCGGGCTTGGCGAGCCAGGGGAGCACTCTCACCTCGCAGACCGCGGCCGGCATCGGCGGCATCCAGTCGGGGATCTCGCAGAGCGCGGCAGGGGCCAAGAAGCTCGCAGGGGCCGGCCCGGCTCTGGTGTCCGGCGCGAAGTCATTGGCGAGCGGCGCCGGCCAGCTCTCCTCGGGCGCGACTTCTTTGGCCAGCGGGCTGACCAGCGGCGCGGCGCAGGTGCCGAGTTCGGATTCGGCCGCGGCGAAGAAGTCGGCGACCGTCGCGAGCAACCCGGTCGGTCTCACCGTCTCGACGGCGCACAGCATCTCGCAGCTCGCGCAGGCGGTGGCGACCTTCTTCCTGCCCCTCGGGCTGTGGATCGGGGCGCTCGCGGTCTTCCTGGTGATGCGCCCGGTGACCCGTCGCATCCTGGCCTCGACAGCGGCCTCGAGCCGCGTCGTCGGCGCCACGCTCGTGCGGGCGGGGGCGATCACCGCGGCTCAGGCCATCCTGCTCGTCGTGCTGCTGCATACCGCTGTCGGCATCAGTTGGGCGTTCCTGCCGGCCACGCTCGTGTTCACGCTGCTGACGGCGGCGGCCTTCACCGCCTTCCACTATCTGTTGACCATCGGATTGGGCAGGGCGGGGCTGATCATCTCGCTGTTCCTGCTCGCGCTGCAGATCGCCGCCGCGGGGGTCGCGCCGCTGCAGCTGCTGACGGCGCCGTTCCAGGCGATCAGCCCGTTCCTGCCTCTGAGCTGGGCGGTCAACGGGATGCAGCAGATCGTCACCGGCGGCAGCGCCGCCTCGGCGATCGGCTCGGCCGTCGCGCTGCTCGCCTTCGGCCTGGCGAGCGTGGTGGTGGCGAACCTCGCGATCCGGCGGACGCGGCGAGCCTCGGCGTTGGGGCTGCTGCCCGCGACCGTCTAGGCCTTTCGGCCGTCGAAGGGTCGCAAAGGGGGCTTCTGGGCGCGAGGTGAGCCCCAAACGTGACCCCTCGCGGGTGTCGGGCCGTTGGTCAGAGTGCGTCTTTGGCCGAGCGCAGGTTGCGGCGGGCCGCGCGCTTCTGCTGGCGGACCTTCGGGCCGCCGACGGCGAGCGGCTCGCGTTCCTCGTGCTCCTGCCCGAGGTAGAGCTTGGCGAAGGCCACGGTCTCTTTCAGCATCCGCAGCTTGACCTTCTCGTCGCGGATCTTGTGCAGCGTGACCTCGGCGACGACGTTGCCGTCCCAGTGGTTCTCGGCGAGCCAGGTGAGTGTCTCGGCGACCGGCTGGTTGCCGTAGCCGGGCACCAGGTGCTCGTCGAACATGTTGCCCTCGTCGACCGACCGGGTGCCGTCGCAGAGGTGGATGTGGCGCAGCCGGTCGCCCATGGCCATCGCGTATTCGAGGCTGTCGCGGCCGGTGAGCGAGGCGTGCGAGAAGTCGAGGGTCATGGCATCCGGGTTCATGTCCAGCGGATCGGGGCTCGGGGCGTAGGCCTTGAGCTGCTTGCCGCCGACCTTCCACGGGAACATGTTCTCGACGCAGATCTCGATGCCGGTCTCGGCCTGGGTCTCGGCGACGATGCGCACGAAGTTCTCGGCGTAGCCCGACTGCCAGCGGAACGGCGGGTGCACGACGACGCTCGGCGCGCCGACGGCGGCGGCAAGCTCGGCAGAGCGGCGCAGCTTGACGGCCGGGTCGCGGCCCCAGACGAAGGTGGTGAGGAAGAGGGTCGGCGCGTGGATCGAGATGATCGGCAGGCTGTACTTCTCGCTCAGATGGAGAAGCGCCTCCGCGTCCTGGGTCACCGGGTCGTTCGTGACCATGATCTCCATCGCGTCGAACCCGGCCATGCGGGCCATGCGGAATGCTTTGTCGACCGAGGCGGGAAATACGCAGGTCGTGCTCATGCCGATCGAAATCATTTGAACCAACCTAACGTGCGGATGTGTCGGGCGTATGACAGTCTCAGGAACTCCCGAATCCGGTCTACCCCCAGTTCGGAGCGAGTGGGCTGAGAGCTTGCTCCCCGGGGTGCCCTCCAGTCCCGACTGATAGTTTGTGTACATGAGCGATGAACGATTTGATTTCGTCGTCGCCTCGAACCGCCTCCCCGTCGACTACGTGGTCGACGACGAAGGAACGCCGGGTTGGCGCCCCTCGCCCGGCGGCCTCGTCACCGCCCTCGAGCCGGTGATGCGGGATGCGGGCGGCGCCTGGGTGGGCTGGTGCGGTCAGGCCGATCTGGAGATCGCGCCATTCGACTGGGACGGCATCCGGATCGTGCCGATCAAGCTCAGCATCGACGATCTGGAGAATTTCTACGAGGGGTTCAGCAACGACACCCTGTGGCCGCTGTATCACGACGTGATCGCGCCGCCCGGATTCCACCGGGTCTGGTGGGACAGCTACGTCAGCGTCAACCAGCGATTCGCCAACGCGATCGCCTCGGTGGCCGCGCAGGCCGCGACGGTGTGGGTGCACGACTACCAGCTCCAACTGGTGCCCAGGATGCTGCGCCAGGCCAGGCCCGACCTCACGATCGGATTCTTCAACCACATCCCGTTCCCGGCATACGGGATCTTCTCGCAACTGCCCTGGCGCACCCAGATCATCGAAGGGCTGCTCGGGGCCGACGTCATCGGCTTTCAGCGCGTGTCGGACGCGGGGAACTTCTCGCGCGCGGCCAGGCGTCTGCTCGGGTACTCGACCAAGAGCCCGATGATCGAGGTGCCCGCCCGTGGCAACAACCCGGCCAGGCGGGTGATCGCCCGTCCATTTCCGATCTCGATCGACGTCGATGCCTTCGAGCAACTCGCCCGCAGCCCCGAGGTGCAGGCGCGCGCGCAACAGATCCGCGAGGACCTCGGGAACCCGGCGACCATCATGCTCGGCGTCGACCGGCTGGACTACACCAAGGGCATCGGCCACCGCCTGAAGGCGTTCGGCGAACTGCTCGAAGAGGGCCGGCTCAAGGTCGAAGACGTCACGCTCGTGCAGGTTGCCAGCCCGAGCCGCGAGCGCGTGGAGACCTACCGGCAGCTGCGCGACGAGATCGAGCTGACGGTCGGCCGGATCAACGGCGACTACGGCACGATCAGCCACCAGGCCGTGAGCTATCTGCACCACGGGTTTCCGCGCGAGGAGATGGCGGCCCTCTACGTGGCGGCGGACGTCATGCTCATCACCGCGCTGCGCGACGGCATGAACCTGGTGGCCAAGGAGTACGTCGCTGCTCGCTTCGACAACGACGGGGTGCTCGTGCTCAGCTAGTTCACCGGCGCATCCGACGAACTACGGCGGGCGTTGCTGATCAACCCGCACGACATCGACGGCGTCAAGGACGCCATCATGCGCGCCGTCGAGATGCCGCGCGCCGAGCGCCGCAAGCGGATGCATACGCTGCGAAAACGGGTGCGCGACCACGACGTCTCGTTCTGGTCCGAGTCGTTCCTGCGCGCACTGGCCGAGGCGCGCCGCGGCGCGGCGGCATATGACGGAGCGGACGCCCTGGGTGAACTCGAATGGACGGTGGAGCGCGGGCCGCGCGCCCGCACATGACCATGCCGAATCCGCTGTCCACGTCGCTGACCGGAGCCTTGCGCGAGCTCGCCCGGGTCAGGCGCTTGCTGGTCGCGCTCGACTTCGACGGGACACTCGCCCCCGAGGTGGACTCGCCGGATGCCGCCCGCGCCATCCCCGAGGCCCGCGACGCGGTGCTGCGGCTGCTCGCGCTGCCCAACACCCGCGTCGCGCTGGTGAGCGGTCGATCGTTGCGCAGCCTGATCGAGGTCGCCGATCTGCCGGACACCACGCTGCTCGTCGGTTCGCATGGGATCGAGATCCGGCTCGACGATCCCTACGACCGGGTCAGCCTCGACACCGCCGAACTCGAGCAGGTCGAGGTGCTGCACGAGGTGCTCGGCGAGGTGGCGGACGCCATCGACCAGGTCTGGCTCGAGGTGAAGCCGGCCGGATTCGCGCTGCACACCCGGCTGGCGACCGAGCACGACTCGCGCGTCGCGCACCTGGTGGCGCTCAGCGAGGCCCAGGCCGAGGTGGACAGCCTCACGGTGCGGCAGGGCAAGAACGTCGTCGAGTTCTCGGTGCGTTCGACGACGAAGGGCGAGGCGATCGAGCACCTGCGCCGCTACACCGCCGCGGATGCCGTCTTCTACGCAGGCGATGACGTGACCGATGAGGACGCCTTCGCGGCTCTCACCCCCGATGATCTGGGCGTGAAGAGCGGACCCGGGCCGACCGAGGCGCCGTTCCGCGTCGCCGGGCCGGACGAGATCGCGCTGGTGCTCTCGACTCTCGCGACCTTCCGCGAGGGCGACGTGCATGAGCAGTGAGTTCAGTCGAACGCGGCTGACCAGATCGGCCGCTTGGCGGTGACGAGACGCTGGCCGGACCGCCAGGTGTCGGCATGACCCTCTCGCAGTAGGCGGCCTGCCTCCGCCTCGATCCGGTCCGCCTCGATGCGGCAGCGGTCGATGGCGACCTCGAGCGCGTCCGGCGGGAAGTCGTCGCGTCCGTACGCGTCGATGAAGACCCGCAGCCGCGCGATCACCTCGGAGTCCGTCCGCTCGGACGGGAGTAGGGGGATGAACGACAGCAGTGACCAGGCGAGGTCCCAGACTCGCCGGGCAGGCGCCGAGGTATCCCAGTCGATGAACGTGAGATCACCGCCGGCGCCGACCACGAGGTTCCACGATGCCAGGTCGTTGTGGCAGACGATCTCGGACGGATGGACGGGGTCGGCGCCCAGCTGCATCCAGTCGGCCCCCGGCGGGGGAACGAAGTCGGCAACGGCGCCGTGCAGCACGCGGATCGCCTTCGCCACCCGGGCCAGGAAGTCATCGTCATCCATGAGGGCGGCGTGGTCCGGCCACACGACGTCTCCCGGAACGAAGGTCAGGATCTCCCGTCCCCGGTCATCGATGCCGAGTACCCGTGGCGCGTTGACGCCGCGTTTCTCGAGGTGACGAAGCAGGGCATGGACCGCGGGCGTCCACGGACCGGTCGGACGTCTCACGGTGTCGCCGACCCTGACCACCGAATCGTGCGTGTTGCCCCCGGTCAGCGGGATCTCATCCTGCATCCCGCCACGCTAGCCGCCCGCACCGGCAACCCGATTGGACGAGGGGGCGACGTTTGCCCGCGCCTCCCCGCGCAAGTCAGCAATGATTCGGGACGACACACCGGGCTGAGGAGCGCGGCTTCCGCGTGTCCTGCAGAATCGTTGCCCGACGGCGCGCAGCCCCAGGCCGCACGCAATAGTCGGCCGTCCTAGTACCGTCTGCGCGCCGTTCGGGGCAGGGATACCCTCGACACATGCCGGAATCAACGCCAAAGATCGATCACAAGCCCCGGTCCCGTACGGTCACCGACGGCATCGAAGCGACCACGTCGCGCGGCATGCTGCGTGCCGTCGGCATGGGCGACGCCGACTGGGACAAGGCGCAGATCGGCATCGCGAGCTCGTGGAACGAGATCACGCCGTGCAACCTGAGCCTGGCGCGTCTCGCGCAGGCCGCAAAAGAGGGCGTGCACTCGGGCGGCGGCTACCCGCTGCAGTTCGGCACCGTCAGCGTCAGCGACGGCATCTCGATGGGGCACGAGGGCATGCACTTCTCGCTGGTCAGCCGGGAGGTGATCGCCGACTCGGTCGAGGTCGTGATGCAGGCCGAGCGGCTCGACGGCTCGGTGCTGCTCGCCGGATGCGACAAGTCGATCCCCGGGATGCTGATGGCGGCGGCTCGGCTGGATCTGGCATCCGTCTTCCTCTACGCCGGCTCGATCGCGCCCGGCTGGGTGCGCCTCAGCGACGGCACCGAGAAGGACATCACGATCATCGACTCGTTCGAGGCGGTCGGCGGCGTGCTGGCCGGCACCATGAGCCGCGAGGACGCGCACCGCATCGAGTGCGCCTTCGCGCCGGGCGAGGGTGCCTGCGGCGGCATGTACACCGCCAACACGATGGCGAGCGTCGCCGAGGCGCTCGGCATGTCGCTCCCGGGTAGCGCGAGTCCGGCTGCTGCCGACGCGCGCCGCGACTACTACGCGCACCGCTCGGGTGAAGCCGTCGTCAACCTGCTGAATCTCGGGATCACCAGCCGCGACATCCTGACCAAGAAGGCCTTTGAGAACGCCATCGCGGTCGGCATGGCCCTGGGCGGCTCGACCAACATCGTGCTGCACCTGCTGGCGATCGCCAACGAGGCGGGCGTCGAGCTGACCCTCGACGACTTCAACCGGATCGGCTCGAAGGTGCCGCACGTCGGCGACCTCAAGCCCTTCGGCAAGTACGTGATGAACGACGTCGACCGGCGTGGCGGGCTCCCCGTGCTGATGAAGGCGCTGCTGGATGCCGGCCTCATGCACGGCGATTGCCTCACCGTCACCGGCAAGACGATGGCCGAGAACCTGGCCGAGCTCGACATCCCTCCGTTGGACGGCGAGGTGCTGCGCACGCTCGACAACCCGATCCACGCCACCGGCGGCCTGACGATCCTCAAGGGCTCGCTCGCGCCCGACGGCGCCGTCGTCAAGACGGCCGGATTCGACGCCGCCACCTTCGAAGGGCCGGCCCGCGTGTTCGAGCGTGAGCGTGCCGCGATGGACGCGCTGACGCGCGGCGAGATCAAGAAGGGCGACGTCGTGGTCATCCGGTGGGAGGGCCCGAAGGGCGGCCCCGGCATGCGCGAGATGCTCGCCGTCACGGCGGCCATCAAGGGAGCAGGCCTCGGAAAGGATGTACTACTCTTGACCGACGGCAGATTCTCAGGCGGCACAACCGGCCTGTGCATCGGCCACATCGCTCCCGAAGCGACGGACGCAGGTCCGATCGCCTTCGTGCACGATGGTGATCTGATACGGGTCGATATCGCAGCCCGGTCGATCGACCTACTTGTCGATCCGGCCGAGCTGGAGCACCGGCGTTC
>Ga0163163_10003054_pt1 | contig 14162 bp, 13 predicted proteins | sample S65metaG_FD_119766 | JGI IMG/M metagenome (GOLD analysis project Ga0163163, IMG submission 119766) | Switchgrass rhizosphere microbial communities from Kellogg Biological Station, Michigan, USA - S6-5 metaG | ecosystem: Host-associated > Plants > Roots > Rhizosphere > Soil | place: USA... | reverse complement strand
TTATTCCAGTGATAAGCGCTTTCTTCATCGAAGCGTAATTGTTCTCCCTATCTGTTCATGTAGTAATGAGAACTTTGGACATTATCGCGATACCAGAGTTCTGTAAACCTCGACCGTCTTTTCTGCTGTTGTATTCTAGCTAAACTGTTGTACTCATTGGTATCCGCGCTTGATTAAAGACTCACGAAGGGTCTCGTCGCTTTCCTTATCATCACTTTGCTGCCGTTGCCCGAACCTGCCGGCAAGTTGTATTCATGATCGTTACTAATTGTGGCGCGACTAGTGCCTGATAAGAAAGCGTGAGCCTGCAACGCTTTCCGTCGACTGGACTAAGGAGTTGGTCAAAGTTAACCATGTATTTGAACCCTTCTGACGAATGTGTTGGTAGATCTCGTCAAAACAAAACCTCCCTTTCGTAAAGTGTCTTGAAACTAACTTCGATGATGAGCAGCCGTGCGCGCGCGATTAAATCCACGCCGCCTAAAAGCACTTTCCCCTCGTAACCTTGCATATCAATCTTGATTAGAATTTCTTCTTGAGCACGTGCCTCTCGAGCCACATCATCAAGGGGTTAATTTGTACCGGCTCGCCGACCACGCGCTTCGTGAACGGAAAAGATTCTCAATGGAGGTCTGTCATCGCGAGCAACGAGTAGCTTGGAAAAAACTCGTTGTGGTGCATCTCCCTTGGTCGAAGTTTCAGTGCCGAGCGCGCATTTGAAAGCGCGGAACTTCGGAATACTCGCCATGTTGTGTTTAGTCGCTCGAACGGCTCAGCCGAGCGGTTTGAAAGAAAGATTGCGGCATCCGGCAAGATATCGTGAATCATCGGAGTAAACTCGCTTTGAGTGCGCATCGAGGTCAAAACCGTGCGGTGCCCAAACACAGGGACCCACAAAACCTCGTCGATTCGGCCGGAGTTTGCTGCATTGCTGGGGCCGGATCTCCCAGCCGAACGACGTCAGCCCCATTTGCGCGAGCGTTTTTAGACGAGCTTCTTAGCCAGATTCTCAATCTTTTTCATTTTGCGTGTATGCAATTGATCCTGATGTTCATCGTTGAAAGCGTAGTCGGCATTAGGACTCGGTTGGTCCGGACTTTACGAAATCCACTTGCGTGCAATCCTAACTGCTCCGTCCCGCGCTGACGGAAGCCGCAAGTTACTCGCTCGGTCCGTCCTACTGCGATGCCGACGTGGAAGTTAATCCCGCTAGGTAATGGGAATGAGCAAGATATCGGCCCCGTTCCTCAGCGCGCATCATAGTTAACTGGATCGGATGGAGGTTCGTATTATTCAGCCACAACCTTAAGTGGGTCATTAACCGCTGGCGAAAATTGGGCAATTTGGGGGCCTTCAAACCCTTGATGAGCGAAAGTAAGGTCACCGAGTAAATTGTACCTTCGATTAGTCGTACCATGTATTCCGGCTCCAACCGGTTTTTAGATATCAAGTGTCTTAACCTAAGTTGCGGACAATATCCCCTGGCCAACCCTACATCGAAAGCACAGAGTGCTAAGTCCGTATCCCCAGCACGTGACAGTTTTTCGCCAACAGGATCAAGGCCCTGGCGGGTGGGATCTGTTTTTATTTGCTCCGCGTAATACTCGGCCACAGTTTTCCGAATACCCATCCCCGCTCCTGGCGGAATATAAACAGTCATATCGGGAGATAGGGCATAAAGCGGGCGATTCCCGTTATCGATGATTGCCAGGTAGTGTAAGAACGGCAGGGACCATAGAGGTGGGTCAACTTCAAACTCGCCTTGAATCACTCCGCCAATCACCCCAAGGAAAAAATTTTCTTCGAATAGCGTGAAGACACTTTCCAAGTAATCCGGAGCCAGAACGTTATCGTCGTCAACGATCACCAGGATCTCGGACTGGGCTTCCTTAATACCTCGCAACAAGGCATGAGTTTTTCCCAGCTTATCAACCGACAGATGGCGGCCTGTTGGATGCCATGACAAATCGAAGACTTCGCGCAATGGGTGACTCGACGCATTATCGATAAGTAACAACTCCCATTTTTTTTGGTCAAAAGTTTGCTGCTGCAGAGCCTCAAGCACCCTTTGCAGATACTCCATTCTCGGATTGTGACTACAAATCAATACTGAAATAGCAAATGGCGACGGTAGTTGTCCCATTTCAATCTTCTCGACATCGACGCGTTGCTCTGGACCGTTCATTCATACCAATCTATCGTGAAGTGCAGCCCACTTCCAATGACATTTGCGCGAAAGCCAAGTTTCTCAAAAGCGCGCTGGTGCCGAGTCGAATTCAGCGACACGCGCAATTGTCCCGACAAATCCCTAATCAATACTTCCTGCCCCCTTCCCAGATTCACCTGCGCCTGAAAGATAGTGCGCGTTTCTTGATATTGAACTCATACCGCCTTGACTTTTGCACTTCCGGCATGAGCGGCAAAAGTCATACCTGCATTCGCATAATAAAGCCATTTGATATATTCATCGGATATATCAATGACGGCAGGTTCGGGCAGGCTTGTTATTCAAGTGCGCTCTTGTCGTACTAGTCTACACGGTGCCGACAACCCGCCTTCCTGATAACTGTGAAATGCTGTCTTAAGCTTATGGGCCAGCACTGAGCGGTGATTCTTTCGATGAGAACTTATTTCATTCAATCTCATTTGATTATGACATAATTAGTTCTAAGTGCCGCCGCCCTCCCGATTGACGGGTTTAGCGCCAACTCGTTAGACTGAATCTTCACATTGAAATGCGACGAACTCTCAAAAAAAGCCTGATTAGCAAATCCCGGAGCAGAGCTTAGATCATTAGCACCCCTGCTATCTGAGAATCGAGCACCTGGTCTACTCGGAGGGTGACATGGGCGTTGCCCTGATAGACTCAATATGAAGGTGCCAGGTGATCTCATATTGGAGGCGGCGCCGCGAATGGGCTTTAGAGATGCAGGTTGATGGATTTACTTCCATCATGAAGGTGCCTTGGCCCGTTAATTCAGATGACATCGAACGCTGTGACAGCATCAACCTTTCGCGAATCTGCTTTGCCGGACAAGCCGCTGATTGTCGTTGAGTCTGCCGGAACCTTGGCTGGTCTAGAACTGAAAGAACTCTGGAATTATCGCGAGTTGCTCTATTTCTTAGCATGGCGTGACGTAAAGATTCGCTACAAACAGACGCTCCTTGGTGTCATTTGGGTGCTCATACAGCCGGTACTCATGACCATCATATTCACGGTGTTCTTGGGGATGTTGGCTCGAGTTCCCACCGGCGGTAAGCCCTACCCGCTACTTGTCTACACGGGGTTAATTCCCTGGACTTTCTTTTCAAGCGCGGCCCTCGGCTGCATCTACAGTTTGGTGGGCAACGCCAATCTAATTACTAAAGTATATTTTCCGCGCATTCTAATTCCGACTGCTTCGATCATGGCTCGCCTGCTGGATCTTACGGTCTCCTTTGTAATACTGATCGGACTCTTGCTGTACTACCGGTTCGTGGTCCACTATCCGCTGACCCTGACTTGGAACCTTGCGGCGCTGCCATTCGTGATTATCCTGCTCACACTCTTTACCCTTGGACTTGGCCTGCTGATTTCGGCCCTGAATGTTAGGTATCGTGATGTCGGAGTGGCGCTACCCGTGCTAATCCAGTTGTGGATGTTCACATCACCGGTACTCTATTTAACAGATCTGGTTCCGGCAAAATGGCGAATATACTATTTTCTAAACCCATTGGCAGGCTTGATTGAGGGTTTTCGCACGTCACTGCTTGGCGGAAATCTAAACATCATTTCGTTGGCCATTTCCACAGCCGCGACGCTCGCCTTGCTCGTGGTTGGGGCCATATTTTTTCGGCGAGCAGAAAGAAGTTTTGCCGACGTTATTTGAGAGTCCGGATGAGACCAATAATAAAAGTTAATAATGTCTCAAAGCAGTATCGAATCGGATCAATGAAGGCGTCGTACGGGACTTTCCGCGATGCCCTCGCCGAGGCCGTCAGATTTCCGGTTAGGAAGTTGCGAGCGCGTCAGAGTCAGCACGAAACAATCTGGGCGTTGAAAGATGTAAACTTTGAGGTTCACCCCGGTGAAGTAGTTGGCATCATCGGACGCAATGGAGCAGGAAAGTCAACCTTGCTGAAGATTCTTTCGAGGGTCACCGAGCCCACGACTGGACGCGTTGAATTGTATGGTCGGATCGGAAGCTTGCTGGAGGTAGGAACGGGTTTCCATCCCGAACTAACCGGACGCGAAAATGTTTTCCTGAATGGCGCGATCCTGGGGATGAAGCGTGCCGAGATCGAGCGTGACTTTGACCAGATTGTGGCCTTCTCAGAAATTGAGCCATTCATCGACACGCCGGTAAAGTGGTACTCAAGCGGCATGTACCTGCGGCTGGCCTTTTCCGTTGCCGCTCATTTGAATCCAGAAATTTTCATCATCGACGAAGTGTTGGCGGTCGGTGATGCGGATTTCCAACGCAAATGTTTTAACAAGATGCAGGAACTCCGCAAGGACGGGCGAACTATTCTGTTCGTATCGCACAACATGCAGGCAGTGACTCGTTTGTGCAAGCGATTGATATATCTTGACGCTGGGGTCGTCGTTGATGACGGTGAACCCTCCGAGGTATCCAGTAGATACATGGGGTCGTCGTTCAAGAGCTCGAGTCAGAAACGGTGGAACAGTCTGAGTGAAGCCCCGGGGAATGATATTGCACGGCTATTGTCTGTAAGCATACGCAACGAAAGCGGCGAAACGACAGACACGATCGACATTCGACAATCGGTAGCCGTTGAGATGGAATTCGAAGTGCTGGAACCGCGACACGTTCTGGTTCCCAACTATCATTTTACTAACGACGAGGGCGCGTATGCTTTTGCGGCTTGCGATCAAGATCCAGAGTGGCGCAGGCGGTCGCGGCCACTCGGTCGTTACGTCAGCACTGCCTGGATTCCTGGCAATTTCCTTTCGGAAGGCGCCTTGAGAGTCGGTGTCGCCCTCAGTACGATGTCACCGGTCCATGTACACTTCTTCGAAGAAAACGTTCTTGCCTTTCAGGTGATTGACAAGGGAGAGGGAGACTCGGCGCGTGGAGATTATGCTGGTCCAATGCCGGGCATCGTCAGACCACTCCTGACATGGACAACGGAGTTCGAACCGGCCAAAGACGCCGCGACTCAACTAGTCGGAGACAGCGCCTCATGAAGGTAGTCATTCTTGCAGGTGGGCTCGGCACTCGCCTCGCAGAAGAAACAGAAATCAAACCCAAGCCTATGATCGAGATCGGTGGGAGTCCGCTCATCTGGCACATCATGCGTTATTACGCGCATCATGGCTTTAACGAGTTTTTTATCGCCCTCGGCTATCGGGGCGAGATGGTCAAACGGTTCTTTCTTGACTACAGCAACCTTAGCGGAAACATGACGGTAGATCTTCGGCATGGCAAGGTTGAAACAGAAAGCGGTGAGTGCGAAGACTGGATCGTCCATCTGAAGAACACCGGCCAGGATACTAATACCGGCGGCCGGATCAAGCGCCTCGAAGGTTGGTTGAAGGAAGAAACTTTCATGGTGACCTACGGTGATGGCGTGTCCAATGTGGACCTGGACCAGTTGCTCGCATTTCATCGGTCGCATGGACGGATAGCAACGGTCACCGCCGTGCGCCCGCCCGCCCGGTTCGGAGGACTCGTCTTTGAAGATCATCTGGTAACCGAATTCACCGAGAAGCCGCAGATAGGCGAAGGCTGGATTAACGGAGGTTTTCTCGTATTCGAACCGGCGATCTTCGCCTACCTGAAAAGTGACGACACGAGTCTCGAGGCAGATGCATTAGAGAAGCTCGCCGCTGATGGTCAACTCGCCGCGTACCGCCATGAAGATTTCTGGCAATGCATGGATACGCTACGAGACAAGAGATTGCTGGAAAATTTGTGGCATGCGAACCGCGCGCCGTGGAAGGTATGGGATTAGAAATGCGAGTGTTAGTTACAGGTCACAACGGGTATATCGGTTCGGTGATGACACAGGTATTACAGTCAGCCGGAAATGAAGTCGTCGGGCTCGACACTTATTTTTTCGAGGAGTGTGGCTTTGATGGCGACCAGAAAATCCCGGCCCTTCGAAGAGATTTGCGTGACGTCACGATCGATGACTTAAAAGGATTTGACGCTGTCGCGCACCTGGCCGCGCTTTGTAATGACCCGCTTGGTGATCTAAACCCTGACTGGACTCATGAAATAAATCATGCAGCATCCTATCGTCTCGCCAAGCTCGCAAAGGAAGCGGGAGTAAGCCGTTTCCTGTACGCGTCCTCTTGCAGCATGTACGGCAAGGCTGGCGAGGAAATGCTGACCGAAGAGGCGCCGCTCAGGCCCCTGACCGCTTATGCGGTCTCGAAAGTGCGCACGGAAGAAGATGTAAGCGGTTTGGCTGACACTAACTTCAGCCCAGTCTTCATGCGCAACGCTACGGCGTACGGTATGAGCGCCCGGTTACGCGCAGACGTGGTGCTCAACAATCTGATTTGCTGGGCCCACACCACCGGCAAAGTACGGATCATGAGCGACGGCACACCATGGCGGCCGATAGTCCACATCGAAGATATTTCGCTTGCCTTTGCCGCCGTACTCAAGGCGCCGCGCGAAGCCATTCACAACCAGGCATTTAACGTTGGGGTAAACGAGGAGAACTATCAAGTACGCGATTTGGCGGAGATCGTGCGCGAGACAGTCCCTGACTGCGAGGTCACGTACGCTGCGGACGGTGGACCAGATCCGCGCAGCTACCGCGTGAACTTCGATAAGCTGGCGCGCCTGCTACCCGAATTCAAACCTGTCTGGACTGCGCGGCGTGGCGCCCAGGAGCTTTATATGGGTGTACAGCGTGGACGCCTGACGCTAGACGAGTTCCAAGGACGGAAATTCACGCGGTTAGCTCAATTCAAATACCTGCTGGAATCAGGATTATTGGACAGGACTCTGCGCTGGAGGGAAGCAGGCAACGCAAGTAATGGGTAACAGTATCAGAGCCTGTCGCTCGTGCGGGCACAACGATCTCAGCGCAGTACTATCTCTCGGTCGGACACCTCTGGCCAACGCGCTGCTAACAACTAGCCAGCTAACGGAGCCCGAGGCCAGTTACCCACTCGACCTGGTCTTCTGCAGTCACTGTTCGCTCGTTCAAATCACTGAGACGGTTCCACCCGAAGAGCTGTTCGGCGAATACCTTTATCTCTCATCGTTTTCTGACACGCTGCTCCGTCATGCGCGCGAGCTTGCTGAATCGCTCATCAAATCCCGCAAGCTTGATGAGCGAAGTCTGGTCCTCGAGGTGGCCAGCAACGACGGCTACCTGTTGCAGAATTATCACCTTGCGGGGATTCCGGTACTGGGCATCGAGCCGGCGGCAAATATTGCCCGTATCGCCGAAAGCGAAAAAGGTGTTCATACCATCTGCGATTTCTTTGGCGATTCGCTGGCCCAAAAACTTTCGAGCGAAGGAGTGCTGGCCGATGTCATTCATGCCAACAACGTATTGGCCCATGTCGCGGATCTTAATGGCGTGGTGAGCGGGTTTGCGCGGCTACTAAAGGAGACCGGCCTGGCAGTGATCGAGGTTCCTTACGTCAAGGAGATGATAGATCGCTGCGAGTTTGACACTATCTACCACGAGCACCTCTGTTACTTTTCTCTGACCGCTTTACAACGTCTCTTCCAGCGCCACGGGCTGGTCATCAGCGACGCGCAACAGCTGACGATTCATGGCGGAACGTTGCGGATATGCATAACCAGAGAGGAGAACACTCAGCTACAGACGGCGTCGCTGGATCGCTCAAGAGTTGAGCGACTGCTTGAGGAAGAGGCTGAGTGGGGAGTAGACCGGACGGGTTTTTATCAGGGATTTGGTGCCCGGGTAGAGAGCCTGCGCGAACAACTTCAGGAATTGCTGCGCGATTTGAAGAACCAGAACAAGCGGATCGCGGTTTACGGAGCCTCGGCAAAAGGCAGCACGCTGCTCAACTTTTTCCACATCGGCAAAGAGACGTTGGATTTCGTCGTGGATCGCAGCACTGTTAAGCAGGGAATGTTTACGCCGGGCACACACTTGCCGATTTATGCTCCGGAGAAACTCCTGGAAGAGATGCCTGACTATGTGCTGTTGCTGACCTGGAACTTCGCAGATGAAATTCTCGCTCAGCAGGCTGAATACCGTCGGCGAGGCGGGCGCTTTATTATTCCTATTCCGGCAGTCAGAATTGTCTGAATTCAGACTTAGTGGTCTGTTCATTCCTAATCAGGAAGAGAGTGTTATGTCAGCTGAACAGAGGTTGCATGATGAAGAAGCCGAAGCTCTAGCTTTTAATCGCCGGATTGAAGAAAGAATCGAAGCTGGGTTTGTACCGGACCTTCGCCGCGCCGTCAGGTGCGAATACTTCTACAAGAGTTTCTGGCGTGATCCGCAGTTCATACAACTCTACTTAGGCGAGACAGTAAAGATCTTTCTCAGAATGCTGCATCAGTATGGCGGATCTTCTCTGAGAATTTTGGATGTCGGTTGCGGAGCGGGCTATACCTCCCTCGAACTTGCTCGCGCCGGTCATCACATAGTGGCCATCGACATTGCCGACAGCTGCATAGAAGTTGCGCGGAAGACTCTGGCGGACAATCCCTTCAAAGCTGGATTCGGCTCACTTGAATATCAAGTCAAGCCCTTTCACGAGACCGCCGGTCTTTATGATGTCGTTCTTTTTTCTGGTTCACTGCACCACTTCGATGATCCGGAAAACGAAGTGCGGCGAGCCTGTGATTTGCTCACGCCCTCCGGATTGATTCTCTGCCATGAGCCGTGCCATGAGGAGTGGCGCCTGGAAGATGCTTCACAGGTTGCCCTCATCCGCATGTTGTTATCACTCACGGGACATTGGTACGAGTCCTTTCTCGATACGGACACGTACCACGAACCGGGGCAGTTTGAGGCGTACACGGAAGACATTCACGTCGAGTATGTAACCGAACAGGATAAGCACGAGGCCGGAGGGCAATCTCCGAATGACAACGCATCGTCTGGTCAGGATATTCTCCGTGCCCTCAGAAATCACCTTGTTGAATTGGAATACACTCCCCATTACTCGTTCATCTATCGGCTCCTTGGAGGACTTCGAGGTCCCGCGCCCGTGGTGACCGCCTTAGCCGATTTTCTGACAATGTATGATCGGATGTCTGTGAAAAACGGCTATCTGAGACCAAATAGCTTTCTCTTCATCGGCAGGCGAGCCTCTGTCACTGACCCACAGTAATTTAAGTACCAGAGCTGGAGCATGATTTTTACCGAAACGAATCTGGCTGGTGCATACCTGATCGACATTGAGCGATTCGAGGATGAGCGAGGTTTTTTCGCGCTGAGTTGGTCGCAAAGACAGTTTGCCGAGCACGGACTGGAGTCGCGATTGGCCGAATGCAACATTTCATTCAACAAAAAAAAAGGTACGCTGCGCGGGATGCACTATCAGGCTGAGCCACACGGACAAGATAAGGTGGTGCGCTGCACGCGTGGTGCAATCTTCGATGTAATTATTGATCTTAGACCTGAGTCATCGACCTTCAAACAGTGGGTGGGCATGGAACTGTCGGCGCAGAATCATTTGATGCTTTACGTCCCCAGGGAATTCGCGCACGGCTTTCAAACGCTGCGGGATAACTCGGAAGTGCTTTATCAAATGTCTTCTCACTACGCGCCTGAAAGTAGCAGAGGGGTACGCTGGAACGATCCGGCGTTCGGTATTGATTGGCCCCCTGGGGAGCGGATAATTATTGACAGAGACCGCGAATATGGTGACTTCGGCTGCTTAAAGAAGTCGGAGTAAGCGGCGCAGAAAAAACACCGGGCGTGCGGTCGCTTGCCAGAGTCGCAAGGAAAGAGAACGCCAGTGAAAGAGCAAATCAAAGATTATTGGGAGGCACGCGCGAGGCCCCGGCCATGGTCCAGATTACCGAACACACCAGACCGGGAGCACTGTATGGCCATTGAAAACTTTGTCGAGGGGCAGAAGAACATGAACGCCTTGCGGCGCCTCAGCTTGCCAGATATTCCCGTCCGCTGTCACAACCTGTTCTTCAGAGAGAGCGACTTTGGCCAAACAAAATTTCATTAACCAAAGAGATCGAGCTATCCTGATTTTCAGATTTGAGAGGTGCGGACAACGTCACCCACAATAGCTTTCCACCAACTCAGCTGACAGACTCCTATTGAGACAATGAAGAAGGTTCTAGTAACTGGCGCGAACGGATTCTTGGGCCGTCCTACTTTGGCGCTATTGCACGGGCGTGGTTTCGAGGTCCATGCGATTTCATCAAAGGCGCCGCCGGATGGGGAGTCCGAGATCTACTGGCACCTGGCGGATTTGTTGGATAACAAACAGACGGAGGAAGCCATCGCCGGCATCAAGGCGACGCATCTGTTGCACCTCGCCTGGTACACCGAGCCGCGAAAGTATTGGAACGCTATTGAGAACCTGGAATGGCTGCGTAGCAGTGTGAGTCTTTTGCGCGCGTTTACTACTGCTGGTGGTGAACGAGTTTTGTTCGCCGGTACTTGTGCTGAATATGATTGGAACGCCGGTATTTGCTCTGAGCTTAATACGCCGCTGGTTCCCGCGACGCTTTATGGAACCTGCAAGCATGCTTTGCAGTTGGTGCTGGAGGCTTATTCACTGCAGGTTGGCTTAAGCTATGCCTGGGCTCGGTTCTTTTTTCCTTATGGCCCGCACGAACGTCCGGAGCGCTTCATACCCACAGTGATCTGTTCGCTGCTGGAAGATAGACCTGCCGAGTGCTCTCATGGCAATCAACAAAGGGATTTTTTGTTCGTCCTGGACGCCGCCGCGGCCCTGGTGGCTTTGTTGGAGAGCGATGTTCGCGGTGCCGTGAACATCGGCTCCGGCCACGCCGTCGCCCTCAAAGAGATCGCCTTTCAGATAGGTGAGATGCTCCATCGCACAGAACTACTCCGCCTGGGAGCAATTCCAATGGCAACAAATGATCCGCCGCTGTTGGTTGCCGATGTAGGTCGGTTGCACGATGAAGTCGGCTGGAGACCCCAGTTCGACTTGCAACAGGGGTTGGCGCAAACCGTGGAATGGTGGAGACTCTGCAAACTCAAAATAGCAGGGACGCAGGACTGAAGATTATGAGAATAGTCATCGACACCACGGCGAAGACTTTGACTTGTGAAGCAGACGGTTCGACCCGTCAAATGGATCTCTACTCCAAAGAGGCATTTGAGCTGATTTCTGATCAATGGCTCACGATTGGATGGAACGAGAAATATCCATACACCTTTAGCTGGCTGGGGCGGCCTATAATCCAACTTCCGGAAGACTTGGTGCGAATTCAGGAAGTGATCTATCGGGTGCGCCCTGACGTGATCTTGGAAACCGGAGTCGCCCATGGCGGGTCACTGATTCTCTATGCGAGCTTGTGTAAAGCAATGGACCACGGACGAGTGATCGGGATTGACATTGAGATCCGTCCGCACAATCGCAAGTCTATCGAGGCTCATGAATTGAGTTCGTTGATTACTTTGATCGAGGGCAGTTCAGTCGCTCCCGAAATGGTCCAACATGCGCACGAGTTGATCAAGCCCCAAGAAACTACGCTGGTTATACTGGATTCAAACCACTCGAAGCAGCACGTCGCTGCTGAACTCGAGGCCTATGCTGATTTGATTACGCCAGGGTCTTATATCGTTGCGACGGATGGCAGTATGAAAGATCTCTCGGAAGTGCCGCGCGGAAATCGCGAGTGGGTCTGGGACAATCCGACGGCGGCCGTAGCCGCTTTTTTGGACATGCATCCAGATTTCGAATTGGAGCAACCTGCCTGGCCTTTTAACGAGAGTAATCTGACTAAAAACATCACCCATTGGCCGAGTGCCTGGTTGCGTCGTAAATGAAGAGACCGAGATTGCTCGTCGTATGTCTAATCAGCCCTTAGTTAGCATTGGTCTACCAACGTTCAATCGCGCTGCGACTCTCGAACGGGCCATCGAATCCTCATTGAGCCAGGATTACCAAAATCTGGAATTGGTGATTTTCGACAACGCCTCTACGGACGATACTGAAGCGACCTGCTTAGCCGCCGCCCAGAAGGACCACCGAGTCAAGTATTTTCGACGCCCAACAAACCTGGGGATGGTGTCAAACTTTTGTGATGTGCTTGACCACTCCAGCGGTGAATTCTTCATGTGGCTCGGCGATGACGACTGGATTGATCCTTCTTATGTGGGGCGCTGCCTGGAGGTACTGAACGCACATTCTGACTACGCGCTTGTCTCTGGTGAGGCGAAATATTACGAGGACGATCGTTTAATGTTTGAAGGAGAACGGATCGAGTTGCTACAGCAGTCCGGAGCAGACCGTGTACTGGCATACTATGAACGAGTCCTTAGCAACGGAATATTTTATGGCCTGATGCGTCGCGGGCAAATAAATTCAGCATGGATTCGAAACGAACTGGGCGGAGATTGGCACGTAATCGCCGCTATGGCCTTCAAAGGCAAGATCACCACCATCGGCGACATAACAGTTAGCCGCAGCCACAGCGCCTCGAGAACAATGAAGGGCGCCATTGAAACGTTGGGCATCTCAAACATGCACTCATATGCTCCCACCTTGAGCATTGCCCTTAACGCTTGCAGAGACATCGCGTGGCGATCGAGCGCCTTTGATTCGCTCAGTCGCGGCGAGCGGTTCGCACTGGCCAGGAGAGTCCTTGCCGTCTTCAACCGAAGATTCTTCAAGCCGTATTGGTGGACCGCTCTTTATCCTTACTGGACGCGCCCGATTCTGCTTGCGATTTCACTGCGAAACAAAATTCGCAAAAGAAATCTCGATTAGTCGCTTGACGGAAGCTGACTGGCGGATGAGTTCTTTCGCCTGACTCTAGGAAGGTGGTACTGGTATTCTTCCCGCATAACTTGTATTGCACGATTGTGAGCTACCGTTTTCGCCAACGTTTCTTCACGAGTAAGCTTACCTTAATCTTCGACCAATTTTCTGGGCCACCACCTTAAAATCTCCGCGCTTGAGATCGTTAACAACTCGTTTGAGTGCAGCCAAGTTATCATCGGCCGCCGGCTCATCAAATACGCATTTGCCATCGATCCACTTCATTTTTCCGCCGCGGGCCGATAGAGGCTGCTCGGTCCACTCAAGCCATTCGCTACCATCGTCGAGCTTCTGAAAGATCGTAGTGCGTTCACCATACTCCTCCACAAACTTCCACTGTGGCTGCTCAACCAAAAAGTCGCGCAGGATCCGACACGACCAAAGCCAAACATCATCAACCACTAAGAAACCGCCCTTCTTTAGTCTTCCTGCCGTGTAAAACCAATCTACGTATGGAGTAGGGAAGCCATGTCCGCCGTCGATCAGCACAAGGTCCAACGGGGTGGGCTCGAGTCCAGGCAATACTTTCTGCGACGGCTCCGCAATGAATTCGATTTGAGAAGTCTGAATACCGCGGTCTCGACAGTATTTCTTGATAATCTCAAACTCGCTTAGGGCCGGTGCTATAACGGTGTGGCGCGACTCCCGCAGCGCAAAAGCCACAGTTGATAGGCCACATCCCGTCTCAAGTGTGCGGCATTGATCGTCAACGTTCTCATAAATGAAGTTCACTGCAGCTTCGACCAGGCCCATCACCATGCCCTCGTGAGGTCTAGGCGGATCATTAAATACGTCACTAAGATTCATTTAGTTGGCTCGATATTGGACTAATGAGATCGCTACCGAAATATAGCGAAGCGGGTGATGGAAACACAAGGAGAAGTATCACATAAGTTGCAACTAATAATGGTACTCATCAGGTAACTTGAGTTCGTCCAAGAAACTCACGTCTAAGTATAATCAATTATTGACCGGTACAATAACGGCTTGACAAAAGATCCTGTGTCGATAGTCTTAATCGTCTTACCGGTGAGCCCATTATGAAACGAGTTTAGTCTTCGTGGCCCACAAACGTTAGCCACCTAGATTTGGTGCTTAGACGTTATCTTGAGACTATGGGGGTCTTAAGGCGTTGGAGATTAAGATCACCTTGGCCAGTTCAGCTGCTCTCACAGATAAAAGGTAGACTTGGACCCGATCCAAAAATACAAATCCGTGATCGTCTTTGAGCAGG
>Ga0163163_10003052_pt1 | contig 14164 bp, 13 predicted proteins | sample S65metaG_FD_119766 | JGI IMG/M metagenome (GOLD analysis project Ga0163163, IMG submission 119766) | Switchgrass rhizosphere microbial communities from Kellogg Biological Station, Michigan, USA - S6-5 metaG | ecosystem: Host-associated > Plants > Roots > Rhizosphere > Soil | place: USA... | reverse complement strand
TCACGCAGGCACGAAGTGCATTGTTGGGGCACGGGGAAGCGCAATCCGTGACCGACGATCAACTGCAGAAGATCGTCGAATTCGAGAATCAGGTGTACGTGGCGCAGATTTTCGATCGATCGGCCGGTAGTCTGGTTGAGCCTGGCGCGCCACCGACGCTGGGGCCGGCGGCCATGGCCGCACATCGTCCCGGCGTCCTCGGGGACAACGACTATGATTCCGTTTTTCTCAGCTTTGACTCCTGGAAAAAAGGAGGCGCCAGCCCTCAGGAACAGTTTCGCGCCTCCGTGGCGAGGGGGGCGGAAATCTTTATGTTCCGACAGTTCTGGTTGCGCGACGTGACTCACATCAATTCCATCGGCCTCGGTAATCCGCTCAAACGGACGTGCGCAACCTGCCACAACCACCAGATGACGGGACAGGACCTGTCTGCCGGCTTCGTGGATCTGGGAACCACGAACTATCCGCGGTGGACGGAGCCCCCACTGTACAGCGACGCCCGTGACCTGCCCGTATTCAAGATCACCTGCAAACCCGAAGCACAGCCTCATCCGTACCTCGGCCGCGTGATTTACACGAGCGATCCCGGACGGGCGCTGATTTCGGGTCGGTGTGCCGATGTGGGCTCCATCGTCATGCAGCAGTTCCGGGGCCTGTCCGCGCGGGCGCCGTACTATTCAAACGGCTCGGCAAAGAACCTGCGGGAACTCGTGGACTACTACGATCGCCGATTCGACATGAAACTCTCGGAAGTCGAAAAACAGGACTTGATTAATTTTCTGGGGGTGCTATGAAGCTCAGGGTTCTCGCCGTGCTGCTCGTCGTGCTGCTCTTCGTCCAGATCGCAGCCGCACAGCAAATTAACTTCGTGGTGTGCCCGGTCGTGAGAGACACGAAGACAGTTCCATGCTTTCTTGCCGAGTACCAGGGAGAGACCTACTTTCTCGCCGTTCAGCAGGACATCTCGGCAGACCAGTATCCGCCGCAGTTGTTGCACGACGTGCTGGTCGAAGGGACGATCCAGGCGGGCCCCCGCGTTTGCGGTGGAATTCCGCTGAAACCCGTGAAGCTGTCGGTATTGCCGGAAGTCAATCCGGCATGCAATACGATCCTTCCGGCGGAGCCTGGTATCGAAGCGCCACCCACCCGCCGGCCGGCAGGACCGTCGACGCGCCAGGCGCCAGCGACGGCGGCGCCTGCAGCTCCGGAGCGACCGGCGCCGCCGTTCGGCGATCGCGAATGGAAAATCCTGTACGACTTCGACAGTTCCTTTCTGTTCTCACGGGATACGCGGACCGTAAGCCAGGTTGCGGAGTACGCGGTCGCGTCCAATGCGAAACACATTGAGATTGTGGCGCGTCGCGGTGCAACGTTGCTTTCCAGCGGCAAGGTTCTCGTTGAAGGCGAGGCCGTCGCCGCCCAACGCGCAGAGCATGTTGTGACTTTGCTCAAGGGACTGGGCGCGGACCCGGCTTCGGTGAATGTTCGCGTCGTTTCCGCCCCCCCACAGCCCGACGGAAAGACCGATCCCGAAAATCGTGTCGTGTCGATCCGCGTGTCGCCCTAGTGTTCTCCGTCGGCGTTGACGACACGCCGCTACTCCACCTTGTAGAACCGAATCACAACCTCGTTGGGATAACGCTCGCCGACACCGATGAACAAACTCTTCGTCAGCCATTGAAGGCTGGCCGCAGACGTTTCGAATTTCGGCTGTGTGCGGAAGTACACAAGATTCGGATCGACAGTCTGTCCGGCAAGCAGCTTCTGCATGACGTCGGGTGCAGCGGTGCGGATCCCGGCGTTCTGCACATAGATGAGTTCCTTCTTGTCCGTTTGGATCGTGTAGCGCGTGTCGAGTTCGGTGAAGCCGTCCGCCTGAATCGTCTGCCAGTCGGCGCCGCCTGCGGGGACGGTGCCGTTCAACTGCGGGCCTTTCACGGTGCCCCCTTCGATCGGGACGATGCGTCGTCGTCCGTGCGTGACCTGGCCGACTTCGATCGGATTGCCGACGCGTGCACGCAATTCGAACGCGAAGGTGAGGCGCGGCGGCACGGGGGCCGCAGCGGGACTCGATTGCTGGCCGGACATGACAACAGCTGCTGCCAGTAAGCAGATCGCGACGAGAATTCCTGTATTCTTCATGTCGCGAATGGTAACGCGTTCGGCCTTTCAGCGGTAGTCCGGCGTGCATGAAAACCACTTAAGTTCAGATCGGTGTTCTTTCGCTGCTGCTACTTGCTGGAGAGTTGCAGAAACGCTATGGCGCAAAGATCGTGATGAGCGGTCCGGATTGGGAGTCCACGTTGGCGCGCCCTGCGACCGCCGCGGGCGGCGTGCCGACACGCGACATCATGGTCGGACCCGAGTGCAACGCTATTTCACCGTGATGACGGAATGTGCGCTCGCTGCAAAACTTCGGGCAGGAGCAAAGTAAAATCCGTTTGCAGCTCGCTTCTATTTCGTATGTTTGCTAAAGAACGCAAATACATCCGGCATCGCGCCCGCGATGATCGAGCCATGATCCAGTCCAGGCATTATTTTGATCTCGCACTGGAAATTCAGCGCCTTGAGTTGATCGGCGAGTGCCTGCGAACTGGCTGGCCGAACCGTCGTGTCGGCTTCGCCCTGCATGATGAGCAGCGGGACGTTTTTCAGTTTAGACTGCGCGGTCCATTCGAAGCCGAATGCCGCCGGCGCCAGTGGAGCAACCGCGGCCCATTTATCGGCGAACTTTTCGCCCATGTGCAGTGCCCCGCCACCGCCCAGCGAGTGGCCCATCAGGTAAATGCGGCGATCGTCTACGTTGAATTCCTTGCGCACGATCTCGAGGACGTACAACGCATCTTTCTCGCTAAGTTCGGCGACCATTGCAGCGTCGGTTACCGCTGTTCCTCCAATCGGAGCGCCCCCCCTTCCCCCACGTGGGGCGGCAGGCGCTGGCGCCGGTGCGGGGCCCCGGTTTGCGCCGCGTCCGGCGAAGGGCATGCCGAAGGAACCGCTGGGGCTGTAGCCCATCGCACCAACGAGGATGTACCCGCCCTCTTCGGCCGCATCAACGGCGGCGGTGCGCATGAAGGTACCGTGGTTGCCGCTGAACCCATGCAGTGCGAGGACGAGCGGAGCCTTCTTATCCCTGGTGACCTTCGATGAAACGAACACCGCATAAGGAAGGTTCTCGCCGGTATCTTTGAATCCATATTCGCGCAGCTCTACGCGATCGTCGACGGGATCGCCTCCAGTGCGCCGGCTCTGCCCCGCCGTTTTGCTCAAAGGTGCACTCGTCACCCTGGAAACTCCGGGAGCCAGTCGCTGGTCCGTCGGCGTCCCTGCGGCAGGGGCACCGGGCACAGTCTGGGCTGCCAGGAGTCCCGCCTGAAGGCAGGAGAATAGAAGAAGAGCAATTGCCGTCCGTTCAAATCGCATCGTGAATCTCCCTAAGTTTCAGAATCCCGAACCTTCAGCCGAACCCATCGTCATCGAATGCCGGCCTCGGGAATCCAGTGATGTCGAGCCATGAATCGCAGCGCCTGTTCAGGCCACTCCTTAATCGCTTCGTCGTTCAGATTCGCGCCCATCCCAAATCCGTGAGGACCGTTCTCCAGAATGTGCATTTCCACGGGTACTCCAGCCTTGAGACACGCCTCGTAAAACAGCAGCGAATTCTTCACCGGCACCAGACGGTCGTTTGAGCCCTGGACGATGAACACCGGTGGAGTATCTCGAGTGACGTGCTTTTGAGGTGACAAGGGGTCGTACAACGCCGGGTTGTCCTGCGTGAGATTCGTTCGGGATCCCCGATGGGTTACCGCATCGTCCGACAGATCAATTACCGGATAGAGGAGCAACGTAAAAGCAGGCCTGGCGCTCAATCCATCGGTCGCGTCCGAGACGTATGGGTTCTCCGGGATCAGCTTATTGTCATAGAGCGTCGCCAGCATGGCGGCCAGGTGCCCGCCGGCCGATCCTCCCAGAACACCGACCTTCGCAGGATCGACATGATACTCCTGAGCTCGCGCTCGAATGAGCCGCAGCGCGCGCTGGGCGTCCAGCAGCGTCGTTGGATAGTGATAGCGCGGCCCGTGCCGATAGCGCAGCACGAAAGCCGCCACATTGTGGGACAAAAAGAATCTGGCAGGCTCCGCACCCTCACCCGGAACCGTCAACATCTGATAACCGCCGCCGGGCAGAATAAGGACTCCGGCGCCGGTTGCCTTGTCGGCCTGCGGAAGATACAGGTCCAGCGTCGGCTCCGTCGGGTCCAGCTCGGTCTCTCGACCTGCCACGACATTGGGCGTCGTGCCGTACAACTTGATCCGCGGCACGTCATCGACACGAGTAGCCGATACTGCCGCCTGCATGGCGGCTTCCGTGCGAGAGCTGGAGAATAGAGCCGCGCACGAAATCGCCAGGAAAATCGTCCCGATCCCGGCAATGCACTTTCGAAGCATTGAACCTCCTTCAGCTACTTCGTCCAGCCTTTGAGGGTTTCGGCAACCGCGGTCGCCCAAATCTCGTAGCCCTGCGGATTGGGGTGAACGTTGTCATTTCGAAAACCGATAAGACTCCCCTGCGCATCGAGGAACTTGTCATTGATAATCCTGAAGAAGACGTGTTTGCCGTCATCCAATCTGGCGATGATCTTGTTCGCATCGTCATTCCTCATGCGGCTTGCATCGGTCGGTCCGGCGCCACGCGGGAAGATCGCAAGGAGCAGGATCTTCGCATCGGGAAAGTCCTTGCGTAATTCGTAGACCACGGCGCCGACTCCCTCGGCGATTTCTGCTGCCGAGTTCCCCTGACTATTGTTGTTCGTGCCAATCATCAGCATGACAGCCTTTGGCTTGTGGCCCTGCCCTTCGCCATTCTGCAGGCCCCAAAGCACTCCCTGCGTGGTATCGCCGGCGACCGCGAAATTCGCTATTTTGACATCGCCGAAATACTTCTTCTGCACATCGACGCCGCCGCCCTGACCCGCGCTTTGCTGCCACCAATCCGTGATGGAGTCCCCGGCAAACAAAATATCGAAATTGCCATTTTTTGCGGTTTCGACGAAGCCATCGTGACGTTCGGTGGTGCGCACCTGTGTCTGGACGGGAGCGATGGCGGAGTTGGCCCGTGGCATGGCGACGTTAATCAGATCGGCGTACTTCTTCAACACAGCGCTGTCCGAAGAGGTGTTGGTATCCACGAAGCGCTTCAAAGACGCATTAATCCTGGCCAATTCGTCGACAGTTGGACGCGGAATAGCCACTGCCGGCGGAACCGGAGCGGGAGGCCCAGCGGGAGCACCGCGCTGTCCCCTCGCGCCTATGCCGCCAGGTGCTTGAACCGCCGGCGGGCCAGGTGCTTGTTGGAAAGTGGTAGCCGTGGTGAGAGGAACAAGAATCAGAATCGGCACTGCGAACAGCAGTGCCGCGAAATGGTATGTGTACTTGCCTGTCATGGAGAGCCTCCTTACTTCTTCGATTCCTTCATCAGATCCCGCTAGTGCATGGAATTCATAGCTTCCTCACTTTAAGAACTGCGGAGGATGCCGGTAGACGCCCTGCGCATCGCGTTCGCATTCGTGTTCGAGAAGCTGAAAATTCCGCTCCGTGTGGCGTGCGAGATCGACGCGGATGGTCCACGCGTGTTCAAAGACTTCCGGATCCTCGATGGTCGCCTCGTAACGTAAGGTGTCGGCTCCAGTCCGCGTATAGCGTTCGATAACATGGAGCTTGGTGCCGTGAAAATTGCCGGCGCTGTCGAGCCATGTCTCCGGCTTAAAGTTGGTCACGTCCACCACGAGCGTGTTTCCTTCCCATCGCCCCCGTGAGTCTCCCATGTAAAACTCGATGCCTTCGTTATAGTGCGGACGACCATCCGTGAAGATCACGCGATAGGCGTGAACATGCTGATAGACGATCACGACACGATCCGGATTCTGAAAAATCTGGAATGGTTCAGGTAACAATACGACCCGTGGGATACCCGGCTGGAAACAAGAAAGGAGAGGATCGGAGGTTTCACGTTCTTTGGAGTTCCGATCCGCCGATTTGCGAGCATCGGCGCGGTACGGGATTTTGCCGTTGGACGGATCCACCACTATCGACTTTGCGGCGGGCTGGCCCCGCTGCGCGGGCGTACCTTCGAGATTCCGGTATGCGGTTCCTGTCGCTTGCCAGATGCCTCGAAAATCGCGAGATTGTTCCTGCGCCCACGCGGTACCCGCGAAAAGAAGCCAAATCAACACGGAACGGATCATTTCTTTTCTCCATTTACCGCGGGAAGGTGCGCGGCGTCTCGTTCTCCTTCGATGCAACCATACTCCAGCAATTCGACATCGGCAGGCCGTCGGCGCAGCGGCACACGCAAGGTAAACGGTCGTGAGAATACAGCGGGGTTCTCCACCGTTGCCTGGTAGTCCAGAGTGTCTTTGCCCGTCAGTCGAAACCGCTCCACAACATGGGCGCCGCCGCCCATAAAGTTCCCGGCTTGATCCAGCCAGCCGCGGCCGTTCAAGCCACGAACTTCCACAACCAGAGTGTCGCCGTCCCAATGGCCCCGCGAATCCCCGTTCCAGGCGGAGTAGTCCTTAAGGAAGGGGCGGCCGTCGGTTGGGATAATGCGAACGCCATGCTCCGTTTCAGCAAGGACCAAAACGTAATTGCCATCCTGAATGATTTCCAGCGGGAATGGCGGGAACATGACCCGAGGCACGCCGTGCATGTGGCATTGGCCAACAGGGTCGCGTTCACGATGCTGATCGTTGTCGGCGGCGCGTTCGCGCATTCCAGGCAGATACGGAAGTTTTCCACCGGGCGGGTCAACGATGACGCTCGGGCCCGCCGGTGTTCCATACGATGCTCCATGCTCTTCCACGTTGAATGCGGCGGACAGGCTCGCGGCCATCCAGATACCGCCGAAGTCTGGATGCCCGTCGGCAAGGCGGGGCGGTGAAAACTCCGACTGCGACGCGACGCTAATCGACACGAGTAGGAGCATCGCGAGCTTCATACTATTGCCCGTCACGCGATGATGCTCCACTGAGTTGCCGCCCATCGGGCAATTTCACGGTACTGGCGTTGGCCGTATTCGATCCGTCTTTGGCCCGGAATGCATCGACGGTGATGTGATCACCCGCGCGCAGCGAATCCTTGAGCCATCCGCGTCGGAATAACGCGTTGGTGCTGCCGGTTTCGACGGCCCATCGAACTACCTTGCCATCCGGCCCCATGACATCGAGAAAGATCCACGAATGCGGGTTCATGAATTCGAACCGAACGACGGCTCCTTCCAGCTTCACCGGCTTCTTGTCGTCAAACTCGGCGGCAAATGAATGATGTGCCAGAACCGGCAACACAGAACCGAATAGACAAAGGAATTGGAGAAGAAGGCCAACAGTTCTTTTCATGGAGACATTCCCTTCAATCGAGGATGAGGAGCATTGGCTGCCGTCACAGAATAGTTTCTCACGGCCACGAGCTCTAATACTTTTGACTGAGACCTGAAATGTATATCGGCACCGTCACTTTCCCGATGCGCGCGAATCGGGAAGCAATCTGCGTCAGGAAGCCCGCGAACGCCGGCGAGGAATCATTTGTAGCGATCGAAAAACTCGAACACGCGAGGCCACACCATCGGGACCATGCTTCCGTGATTGCCATCGACCTCGAGGTACTCGAACACGAAGCCGCCTTCACGCATGTACTTCGCCATCGCACGGCTGCCCTCGAGCGAGGGCGTCGCTCCCGTGCCTTCGGTCATGAAAATGGGCAGCTTCTTAATTCGATCGAACGGATATGAGGTGACATCGACAAACGGTCCGGACATCGGCGCCACGGCGCGCCATCGATCGGGATACCTCGCGGCCAGATGCCACGCGCCGCCGCTACCCATCGAATGCCCCACCAGGAACGTGCGCGATCGATCGGCGCCGTACTCTTCCGTAACCACTTCAAGGACGGTCATCACTTCGAGTTCACTCAGATTCAACTCGCGCTGACGTGCTGGTGTTACTGCCGCGCGCTGCGTTGCTGCCGCGGCCGTTTCTCCGAACACCGCCGGAAGGCGCAATGGATTCCCGTAAGCGCCCATCGCCGTGAAGCCGAGCGGCGTGACGACGATGTAGCCGTGTTGCGCGGCGAGTTTCGGCAGCAGTCCATCGGTCTGGTTCATGTAGGTGTTCTCGTCCGCGCCCGCGCCGTGCAGCATCAGGATAATCGGCAACGACACCTTGCCGTCCCAGGTCGGAGGCACGAAAACACGATAGGGCATCTGCTGCCCGGTCGGTGCGAACAAGTATTGTCGGTGCTGGTTTCCCGTGGCGCGTGCCTGTGGAGTCTGAGCCGAGACGTGGAGAGTCAGTGCGACGATCGCACCAGTGCATATCAAAAAGTGTCGGAGCATGGTTGTTGTCTCCTTTTAATCGATTGGTTGTGCGGGTTGTGCGCCACCACCGCGCGCGGCGCCACGACCCGCCGGAGCTGCATTCGGATTACCGGCACGCGCCTCGGCATTAATCTCCTGTTCCCATCGCGCGAGCATGGGGCGCAGGCGGTTGGCGATGTCGGTGCGCTGGTACGTCAGGTCGTTCCGCTCGCCCACATCCTGCCGCACGTTGAAAACGAATACGTGATTGGCATCGACGACCAGCTTCCAGTCGCCATTGCGGATTGCGCGCATGCTGCGGTTGCCAACGTCCGTTCGCCAGTAAAGCGTGCGCTCAACCCTGGGTGCACGTCCTTCCAGAATCGGAAAAATATTGATGCCATCGTAGTTCGACGGCACCGTCGCGCCGGCCGCCGCGATAATCGAGGCGCTCAGGTCCATCGTGATCCCCACCTGATCGGAAACACGTCCTGCCTGGATGTGGCCGGGCCAGCGCATGACCATCGGTACACGAATCCCGCCTTCCCATACCGTCCACTTGCGGTTGAACAGCGTCCCGCCGTTCGACAGCCACTCGCCGCCGTTGTCGTTCGTGAATATCACGATCGTGTTGTTCGAGAGCCTCAGGCGTTCGAGCGTCTGCAGGATCTTCCCGACGCCCTGATCGACGGCTTCCACCATCGCGCCGTAGTCGGCGCGAGTGGCGGTGTTGTCCTGTTGCGGCAGTTGCTGAGCACCGGTTCCCGGTGCGGGCGACGCTTTGCCGGGCGGCTGATAGGGCCAGTGTGGCGCGTTGTAGGCGACGTCCACGAAGAAAGGACGTTGCGCCGCCGCGCTCTTCTCGATGAACTGGATGGACCGATCCGTGATGAGATCCGTCATGTACTCGCCGTCGAGCTGTGGATAGATGCTCGCGTCGTTCTCCCAGAGATCCGGAGCCGTCGGTCCGCGGTTATGATGGTAGAAATCGATGTGGCTGCCCAGGAACCCGAAAAAGTACTCGAACCCGTGAGCGCGCGGACCGGTTTCCACCGTGCTGCCGAGATGCCATTTGCCGACGAGACCCGTGGCATATCCGTTGTTCTTCAGTGCCTGAGGGAGGGATGCGCCCGTGATCTTCAAGGGAGGCGTCGCCCCTCCGACGACGCTGTCGATAAGGTAACGCTGCTGATATCTTCCGTTAATCAAACCTGCTCGCGTCGGACTGCACAACACGCCGTTCGCATAGAAATCGGTGAGCTTGATGCCATCGCGCGCAAGGCTGTCGATGTTCGGCGTCTTGATGTCGGTCGCACCATAGCTGCTCAGATCGCCATAACCCATGTCGTCGCTCATGATCAGCACGATGTTCGGACGGCCCGCCGCGGGCGATTGAGAACGCAACGATGCCACGCTCATGACGGCCAGGACACATAACGTCAGGACGGAAATGGATTGGCGCATGAATCCTCCTTCGTTGTCGAACCAGTCGTCCGATAGAGCAGAACGATCAGTCCCAGTGTGATGACGTCCGCACCCGCGACCATATAGAAACCTGCCGCGAACGACCCTGTCCAGTCGCGCAGGATGCCGAGCATCTGCGGGCCGAAATAGCCGAACAGACCCGCGCCGAGACTGACCACTCCCATTGCGTGAGCCGCCTCGCGCCGCGGCATCACGCTGCCGGCAAGGCCATATAGTTGATTCGCCGCGGTGAAGCCCAGGCCGATGACGGCCGCGGTGGAGATTCGGAACACGGTCTGGTGTTCGATCGTCAACGATGCCGACGCCATCGCCAACAAAATAAAAATGCCGCCGAGCACCACCAGTTTGTTGAAACGGTCCGTCAGCATCCCGACAATCAGATTCACAACGATGGCCGCAATGTATCCGGTGCTGATGATAACGCCCCCTGCCCTGGCGTCGAGGCCGTATAAGGACATTGCAACGCTGGGCACGAAGTACGTCACGGTGAATTGTCCGAAGCCGCCCATCCCCACAATGAGCGCGAGCATCCAGACGACGGGAGAGAGAAACGCACTGCGCCGTGAGACGGCATCTCCCGCATGGAGATCGGCATTTTTGGAATCCTCGTTCGCTGCCGGACGGTAGAACATCCAGAAAGCGCCGGCACCGAACACCGACATGGCCGCATAACCGAGTATCGCGGAGCGCCAGCCAAACTCGCCAACGAGCGCACCACCCAAAGGCGCCCCGACCACAGAAGCCAGCGCCGATGTCGCGCCAAGAACTCCCATCGTGCGACCCCGCAGCGATGGCGGCGCGGTGAGCGCGACGGCGATGAGCACCGAGACAAAAGCAAACCGGTAGCCGAAAATTGTCACACCGCGGAATGCCAGTGCGGACTGGAAGTTCCACGCCTGCCCGAGCAGCACACTGCCCGCCGCCACGCCCAACAGTCCGGCGCCGAGAACCGGCTTCTCTCCGAATCGTTTGGCAATCACGCCGGCAGGAACACTGAGAGCAAGCGCCAGCAGCCCATAGAGTCCGGTGAACAGACCGAGCTGCGTGTAGTTCATACCGAACTCCTGCTGAATCGAAGGCAGGAGCGGCGAAAATCCAAGATTGGAAAGCTGGAGCGCAAACATTGCGACTAGCGTTACGGCGAAGGGCACCGTCCATGCGCCCGAATTGAAACCTGTCGCGCGAGCCGATGCGGCTGCGGCTGTTGTCACCCGCGTCATGAGATCACCCTCGCTTCGAGAAACGCCTGGACCGCAGCCCGAGCCCCCGCCGCATCCCACCCACGCGCATCGACGACATCGCCTTCAATGGGAAGTACAGCAATGCCCGCCTCCTCAAGAGCACGCTCGATGAACAGGCGGCCTGTGCCCGCGGGTTTCATGCTGCGGGGACGGAGCACCAGCGCTCCGTCAATGCGATGTTCGCGCGCCTGCTGCACGATCCACTCGGCCGCCCACGGCGGATTGTGCAGGTATTCGTTGAAGCTCGCCGTCCGGCTGGCCAGTGCGGCCATCGGATCGTCGAGGCCATAACGGATGTAGCCATCGGGTCCGAAGGCCAGGTACATCGACCAGACGAAGACGGCGCGATGCGACTCTTCGAATGCCGTGTAGAAGTCCGTGTCGTGCCACAGTCCCGCGCCCACCCACATCAGCCGCGCCCGTTCTCCTGGGCAGGCCGCGATCCCTCTTTCCACACGATGCTTCACCTCATCGTGAAATGCGAGAGCATGCGCGAGCGCCCATTCGGTGCCTCGCACCCACTGCGTAGCCATCACATTGCTGATCTGCTCGGTCATCCGCACGGGCGCTTCCGGGGCTGTCGCAATCAAGCGCCGGACCGCATCGAACACCTCCTCCTGCTGGTTTACCATCTCCATCCGCTGGCGAAGGGCTTCGCGTTCGAAACGCCGTCCGCTGATCGCTTCGAGCCGCTCGACCAGCCTCTCCAGGGCCGTTGCAACGAACGCGAGCCGATGCGGTTCGACGAGCTCCCGCCACCGGTGACGTCCGAGTTCCCACCACCGTGGCGGAAGCTCGCCGGCTCCCGGATGATCGATTTCGAAGAGCTCGGAACCGAACGCTTCCGCCCAGAGCGAGAAGACGCGATGGATGCAATCGCACGTCAGACGCGCACAAAGCAGACGCGGCGTCGGCAGTCCGCCCCAGGGTGGCTCCTGCACATCGCGATATCGCGTGGAGGAGTAGCCCAGACTGCAATAGCGGCAGAGCCCGTCATGGTATCCATCGGCACTCATGGCGTCGAGATATGCCGGCGCCTGGCGCTTGGCCGCAATGATGGCCGCCCACCACTGATTGCTGACTGCGGGGATATCCATGAGATCGAACAGCTCGAAGGGTACGTCGGCCTGTACGAGCGCGTAAGGCTGCCGCTCGTCGAACACGCGGCGGCGCAGATTGGCGAACCACTGCTTCTGGAACGCTGACGCGGCGATCGTGGCGCCGAGTTGCTTCGCAGACCTGTCAGACATGGCGCGTCTCCGCTGCACCGACCAACGTTTTCAGGCGGTCGTGATCCGAAGGATCGCCGCGCAAACATGTGTGCGGAATGCGTCGGGCCCGAAATAAATCGCGCAGCGCCGGGTAGTCCCATCCGAATGTCGTATCTTCGGGAGGCAACCACACAACGACGGCATCGATACCGACGAGCATGCGCGAGATCGAGTTTCGCAGTGCGCCGATTGGTGTACGCGGGCCAATCGCATCGCGGCGGTATTTGTCCGCGAGCGCAAGCAGCGGATCGCCGGCGCAGTCTACATCGTCCCCAGCCGCAGCACTGCCCCAGGGGCCAACCTCTTCCACGACAATTGCGCCGTGCGATTCAATCGCTGCATGCAGAGCGGTACCGTCCACGGGCGCACCGGCGAGCAGTACCCGCAGTCCGTCCAGCGGCGGACGCTGAGCAATGAGGTCCACAGCTTCAGCGGCGACGACCGCGTAGTCGTTTGGAGGAAGTTGCCAGAATGCACTAAGTAATGGCAAAACCTCGGCGCCTTTAATGCGCGGCACAACGTGACGTAGCGCCGCCAGGCGTCTCACCGCAGAGCGGGCCGCATTCGTACGCGCGATTTCCAGACGAAGATCATCCAGCGACGGCTGCCGGCCAGTTACCGAAGCGAGTACCTCGAACAAATCCTTCATGCGTGCCGCGTCGTATGCACGGACCTCCGGTGCCTCCGACTGGAGCAGATCGAACAGTATGGTGGGAGGTAGCGTGCGCGCGATGCCACGGCGCTCAAACTCGCGGAGGTAGAGGAAGGTCTTGTAATCCGGATCCGACGTTCGTGGAACAATAATGCAGGCCGCATTGTCCAGACGTCCGGTGAGTGCCGCGTCCACGAGGTACCGCAGCCGGCTCGGGAAGATTCCGGATTCGAGATGCTCGTCGGCGGCCGGGGTGGCCGCCGCGCCTTCCGGCCCGCTTCGAACAATGATCGGGCGCAGGCCCGCGGCGCGAACGATTTCGACAGGCACCGACGGCCACGAGATCACGACATTCAGGCGGCCGGAGTCCGTTACAATGGCATTGGCTGTCATGGCGTATCAGATGATGTCGCCGGTGCGAAGTTGTTCGACACCGTCGGAACCGTATCCGAGCCATTCCCCATAGACGAGCTCGTTGTCCTGTCCAACCGATGGCGCCGGCCGTAAGCTGGCCGCCTGCCCCTCCGAGAATGTGATGGGAACTCCCATGCCAACCACATCCGCCACATTGCCAAACTGCGGATGCTCGAGCGGCACGGTTTCACCGCGAGCAAGCACGCGCGGATCCCGCACGGCGGTGGCCGGTGAACGCACTTCCGCCGCCGGCACTCCATGCTTCTCGAGCAGGGGCACGAGAGCGGCCGTCGGAACCGTGCGCGTGAAATCTTCGATGTGGGCATTCAGTACATCGACGTTCACGACCCGGGCATCGCGGCTCGCAAATCGCGGATCGGATTCGAATTCGGGATGCCCGATTGCGGCGAACACCCCGCGCGCAAACTGCTCGGATGGAGCACAGATTGCGACATGACCGTCTGCCGATTCGTAGATGCCGAACGGCGTCAGGCGCGGCACCATCAATCCGGTGCGCTGCGGCAGACCGCATGCCTCGAGCAAATCGAAGGGCTCGGCGGCCACGAGCGACGTCAGAACGCCGAGCATCGAGACGTCGACCTGCTGGCCGGCACCGTTGATCTCCCGTTGGCGCAGCGCGGCAAGAATCCCGATGACGCCGAAAACGGGCGCCAGCAGATCCGCCATCGGAACGCCGACGCGCACCGGCGGATCTCCGGGCGCGCCCGACGTCATCATCAGACCGCTGAGCG
>Ga0163163_10003051_pt1 | contig 14168 bp, 12 predicted proteins | sample S65metaG_FD_119766 | JGI IMG/M metagenome (GOLD analysis project Ga0163163, IMG submission 119766) | Switchgrass rhizosphere microbial communities from Kellogg Biological Station, Michigan, USA - S6-5 metaG | ecosystem: Host-associated > Plants > Roots > Rhizosphere > Soil | place: USA... | reverse complement strand
CCGTCGAGAACGACCTTGCCCGTCAGGCGGTCTGCACTCTTCGACTGGCTTCGCACAGATTATTTAGGTTTGTTCTACCTGTACAACTTCACGGCCTTTGTAGTGACCGCACTTCGGGCAGACGCGGTGTGGCATTCGAGGCTCACGACAGTTTGGACAAAGGTTGGTCTGCGGGACGCGCAGCGCATCATGTGCACGGCGTTTGTTCCGACGAGCTTTTGAGTGTCGTCGCTTTGGATTTGGCATAATTACTCCGTCTTCAATGTTAAATGGGAAGTGGTCAATGGTCAGATCTGGCTAAAAATGCCAGTGCCTAAAGATCCATTCACGACTTTCCATTCATCAAATCTTTCAGTCCGGCCCAACGAGGATCCATCTCTCGATCCACGCACTTACAATCACCCAGGTTCTTGTCTGAGCCACATGTTGAACAAAATCCTTTACAGTCTGGCTTGCACAGCGACCGCGCCGGCAATGCCAGCCATATCTGCTCCTTCACAATCTCGTCAACATCGATAGCGTCCCCATCAAAGACGGAAAGGGATAACAGATCTTCCGTCAGCTCAAGGTTGTGGTTCGTTTCGTAATCGCTTCCCGCGATGTATTCAAGCTTGAAATCGTTACTGACAGGCAACTGAATCGGTTTCAAGCACCGGTCGCAGTCGACTTGAACGCAAGCGTCGATATGGCCGTTAACAGAGAGCTCTGTGCCGGCAAGCCGAATCTTCCCGTTTACCGAAGTTGGCCCGCACAGCCGTGCCTGCTCGTCACCCAAATCAAGCTGATCAGGCTCATAGGCGTCGGCGAATTCGCCTTTTCCGTTCTCAAGATTGGCCAGCTCAATTCGCATTGCAACTCACCACAGCGCCGAACCGCAAAATCTGGCGCTATGCGCGCAAAAGGGCATTATAGCGTCGCGAAACGGTCTGTCAACGCACCGGACCCGACGAGAATGTCCAAATAGAGCCCGGGATTGTACCCCAATTGAGGTAAAACCCGCCTTGGAAGTCCAGTGTTACTAGGAGCGCAGGCGGTTCCCCGCTTGCTGATTGCCTGTTAATAACATTAGTGGTCATCAGGCAGGCGAGGACGCCTGCGGTCCCAGCACAATGCCTGCTAATTTCTTGTAACGTTGGTCAGCGGGAATTTTGACCGGTTTGCAGGAACGCACGGAGTGCGTCCTCGCGGAGAGCTGAAGCAAGCCGTCCATCTGCTCCAGTTATTAGTCCGATGGTCAGCGATTTGGTTTCAAAACTTGAAACGCTTTTATTAGTGCGGCCAATTGGAGAACTGCTCAATTTCCGCGTGCGACTAACCGCCCCACAGCGACTAAGCGTTTCTTCGACGAGCTCATCCTTACCAACTCGCTGGTATACCAGAGCCAGAAGGTAATACGCCTGTTGATACTTACCATCAAGTTCTATGGCCTGGTTTAGATGTTGAGTGGCTAATTCGTAACGCCCCAGTTCGTTATAGAGCGACGCGAGGGCAAAATGTGCTTCGGGAGATGGATTGGCTTCCAGTGCCCGTTTGAAATGGGTTAAAGCTTTTCGCCGTTTGTTTTCAACGAGGCTGAGCCAGCCAAGTCCGTAGTGTCCCGCGAAACATGAACCGCCCTTTTCAATCGCGTTGCTGAGAAGCTGCTTAGCGGTCTCAGCGTCCCCATCGTCAGCGCACGTCAAACCGAGTAAAAGCGACACTCGCACATCATCCGGAGTGGTTGCGTGAACCTTTGTGAGATAGGTGCGCGCAATGCGTGTCTTACCATTACGAAAATAGTGTTCACCTATGAAGAGATTAAGTGCCGAATTTGAAGGTGTCATTTCAGCGGCACGCTGAAGTTTGTCGATGCCAACGTCGGTTTGTTTATCAGCAAACGCCAGAAAGCCTTCACCAACCAGGTCGCTAAAAGCTTTCGAGTCGGTTTTCGGCGGGGTGGCCAGAATCTTTAATCGCACTTCATCCCGCTTCGAAGTCTCTTTTTGTTCTAGAGCCTCCATCTCACAGCGATCGTTCCAAAGTTGTTCGAGTTTGGTTGTTTCAACCAATCCATCATCGGTTAAGAGTCCGATGAGAGTTTTGACCAGAGACCGATCGAAATATGAGTTCTGGGCCTGACGCAGCAACAGATCGAGGCTTCGTTCCAACCGTTCGGTAAGTCTCGAGAGACGATTCTCAACGAACGATATCCTTTCGAGCAGGTGCTCGTCGGTAGGAATCGCTTGCTCTCCAACCTCAAATCTCGCTGATGAAGGTTCCACGACAATCATCAAGCGTGTTCCACAACGGATACAAAAATCCTGACCTAATGCATTGGGCGCAAGACACTTCTGACAATAATGTGAAATTGCAACTGGCATTGATTTAATACTCGTAAAAGCCCCGTCCACTCTTGCGGCCCAACCAACCCGCATCAACATATTTTTTGAGCAGTGGACAAGGCCGATATTTCGGGTCTCCGAGGCCTTCATATAACACATTCATTATCGCCAGGCATACATCCAGACCGATGAAATCCGCTAGAGTCAACGGCCCCATCGGGTGGTTCATGCCGAGCTTCATTATTCCGTCGATGCTTTCGCGGGAAGCCACACCTTCATACAAGGTGAAAATCGCTTCATTGATCATGGGCATCAAAACTCTGTTCGAAACAAAACCGGGTGAGTCCTGACAGTCGAGTGCAGTCTTGCCTAACTTCTCAGAGAGTGTTCTGACTCTTTGATACGTCTCGTCGGAAGTAGCAAGCCCGCGAATCACTTCTACCAGCTTCATCACAGGAACTGGATTCATGAAGTGCATACCGATAACTTTGTCAGGTCGCTTCGTAGCTGCGCCCAACTTGGTGATCGAGATCGAGGAAGTGTTGGAAGCAAGAATTGTCGAAGGGCCAGTGAGTCGATCGAGTTCGGTGAACAGGTTCGACTTGATTGTCTCGTTCTCTGTTATCGCTTCCACTATTAAGCTTGCGCTCCGCAATCCTGCTAAATCAGTTGTGGTCTTGATGCGCCCGATAATCGATTGCTTGTCAGCACTGCTCAACCGTTCCTTATCGACATCCCGCTGCAGACTCTTATCGATTGCACTCATCCCGCGCTCGGTAAACTCATTTCGCACGTCGTGCATAACGACGTCATAACCGGCTCGAGCGGAAACCTGGGCGATGCCATTGCCCATGGTGCCGGCGCCGACTACAGCAATAAGTTCACTCACTGTCCTGGAACTCCTAATCTATCGCCAATCGGGCGGGGTTGGCGGTGGGAGATATTGACTGTCGCGTTGCTGCTGGACATTAACAGGAAAAGCGCCTGGAGGACGTGGCAGAGCGTATTGTGGCCGATCATAAAGCAACTTACCGGGTTCGCTGAATAGAAACCAAAATGTGTAAACGCAAACGGCAGTGCCCGTCGGGAATGACATTGCAGCTGTGACTCCTCCAACAATGGCTGCAGTTCGAGCCCATGGTTTTCGTTTGAGAAGTGCGTATCCCGCAACGAGCGAAGGCAATGTCATCAGGCCATAGAATGCTCCCATGAAGATCCACATGACGGCGATAAATGCTGGAGGCGGTCCTGCAGGCGCCGGAGTCATAGAAAACATGACGGTCATGAAGGTCATCATGACGAGCATAAGCAACATGAATATTCCTCCATGTGCCAAATGCGCGATTCCCAGATTCTTATTGTGCTGCTCTGGCGTCGTCAAGATCTTTACTCCTTCTGAATAATCCCGAACCGAAGAGCGCGACTACCTTTCGACAGCCATCGCGACTGCATTTCCGCCGCCCAGGCATAGTGCAACGATACCACGCCGCGCATTACGTCGCTTCATCTCGTACAACATCGTCGTCAATAACCTTGAGCCTGATTGACCGATTGCATGACCGAGTGCAACGGCGCCGCCGTTCACATTTACTCTTTCAGGATCCAAACCCAGCTCGCGTGTAACAGCCAAAGCCGCGACCGAAAATGCTTCGTTCACCTCAACAAGATCAACTTCACTTCCAGACCACCCAGTCTTCTTCAACAGTTTCCTAACTGCTTCAACTGGAGCCATCATCACACGCCGTGGTTCCACTCCAGATGTAGCTTGCGCGACTATGCGGGCCATCGGCTCGACACCCATAGCCTTAGCTCGCGCAAGCGACGTTACAACTACTGCCGAAGCGCCATCATTAACGCCCGGTGCGTTTCCGGCCGTAACTGTTCCATCAACCTTAAATGCGGGCTTCAGTTTTGCGAGCACTTCGACATTGGTGTCTTCGCGAACCGTTTCATCAGTTGAAAACAGAAGCGGCGCTCCCTTCTTTTGCGGAATCTCAACCGGAACAATCTCGTCTAAAAACCTGCCGGCCTTGATGGCAGATGCCGCCTTCCGATGTGAACTTGCGGCAAACTCATCCTGTTCGGCACGTCCGATCGCATACTCCTCCGCCACCACTTCGCCTGTGCAACCCATGTGATAGTTTTCAAAGGAACACCACAACCCGTCATTGATCATGGAGTCGATTAACTCGCCATTTCCAAGTCGGTATCCTTCGCGAGCCTTTGGAATGAGGTATGGCGCATTACTCATGGATTCCATTCCACCAGCGACAACGACTTCGGTATCGCCAAGCCTCACACCTTGCGCAGCCATCATGACGGCTTTCAAACCAGATCCACATACCTTGTTAACTGTCACGGCAGCGACTGTGTTTGGTAAGCCACCGCGAAGTGCTGCTTGCCGTGCCGGGTTCTGACCTAAGCCAGCCTGGATTACACAGCCCATGATGACTTCGTCCACGTCTTCCGGCTTAACTCCGGCACGTTTTACTGCCTCTCGAACAACAATCGCGCCGAGTGCAGGCGCGGAAAAACCTTTTAAAGATCCCAGGAACTTTCCCACCGGGGTACGTGTAGCACTGATAATGACAGCCTCATTCAGTTCAGACATAACAGCCTCTCGAAATAAGTTAATCCTTAATATTGAACTCTAATTCAAAAAATCTAATCGTTGATTCCGAGCCTTGCCTACATGGTAAATGGTGGACGGTTTCGAGTCCAATACAGCACGCCGTCATAAATCAATAACCAACAATGTCCGATATGCTTTAGCTTGTCGGAGACCTTTTAGTTTCAGTCTCTCTAACAATTTCGCGATTTAGGAATCACGATTCACTAGTGTTAGACTCCGCCTGCTTTTCCAAATCTCTTTTACATAAGTTGATTGAGCATGCAGGCATTGATTCTCGCAGGTGGTAAAGGCACTCGCCTTCGTCCACTCACTGTTTACACTCCGAAACCGATCGTTCCGATTTGCAATCGACCATTCTTGCTATACCAGATCGACACTCTTCGTCGTGCTGGTATCACTGACATCACCCTTTCACTGTCGTACCAACCAAGCAAGATCGAACAACTCCTGGGCGATGGTTCTGACTTTGGTGTCAAACTCAAGTACACAGTCGAACCGCAGCCAATGGGAACCGCGGGAGCTTACAAATTTGCCGAAGATCTTATTCGGGAACCCACCGTAGTTTTCAACGGCGATATCCTGACGGATCTCGATCTGAAGGCCGTCATTAGGGAACACAACGAACGCAAGGCTTCAGCGACAGTAGTTCTGACACCTGTTGATAACCCGCAAAGCTATGGTCTAGTGGAGACTGAACCAGACGGGCGTATCAAGCGCTTTCTTGAGAAACCAAAAGCGGATGAGATTACCTGCAACACGATCAATGCAGGTACATACATCCTCGAACCGAAGATCCTCGACTTCATTCCAGTAGGCGAAAACTACTCTTTTGAATATGGGCTTTTTCCTGATCTGCTAAAACGAGAGGAACCATTCTTCGCACACATCCCTGCGAGGGTTTATTGGATCGACATCGGTACGCCGGAGCGATATCTTCGAGTGCACGCAGACTTACTCTCAAACCGAGTAAGCCGAATCCATATCAAGGATCGTCGTGGCCAGTTCGACGCAGCAACAGTTGCGGAGATCGATGAACTCTCGATGATTGGCGACGATTGCCAGATTAAACCCGGGGCACAAATCATCAACTCAGTCCTGGGCCAGGGTTGTTTTGTCGAGGAGCGTGCTCGCGTCGAAAACTCAGTTATCTGGCCGCACACGAGAATCGGGACTGCGGCGCAAGTTTCGGCTGCGATTGTGGGACGCGGTTGTCATATTGGCCGCTCGGCAATAGTTGGGCCTGGCTCTGCACTTGGCGATAAGACTTCGCTCACCGATTACACAATCACGGGAGTGCAGTCTTCGTGACAGAAAAACCTGCGGAAATAAAATTCGGCACTGACGGCTGGCGGGCAGTGATTGCCCGCGAGTTTACCTTTGCGAACCTCGACCGTGTTGCCCAGGCATATGCAGATTTCCTCACTAGCGAAAACAAAGCAAGCTCTCCGAGATCCCTGGTTATAGTTGGCTTCGACCGCCGTTTCCTCTCCGAGTATTTTGCACAACGTGCTGCCGAGATCATGAGTGGTAATGGTTTTCACGTCGCGATGTTTTCTGAGGCAGCACCGACTCCAGTTATCTCCTGGTCCGTCAAAGATCTTCACGCGCAAGGCGGCATTGTTATTACCGCATCTCACAATCCAGCGACCTTTAACGGATTCAAGATTAAAGCGCCGTGGGGCGGAAGTGCTGCACCCGAGACAACAGCTCAAGTAGAAAAGCTGGTTGATGTAAACGCGCCGAGACATGCAGAGCTTTCACGGGAGAAGGATTCCCTCCTAAAAGGTGCGATTGAAACTTACCGTGAACAGATCACTTCTTATGTTGATCTTGAGCGCATCCGACAAGCATCTAAGACGGTGATTGTCGATCCGATGCATGGCTCGGGAGGACGATGGGTCGAAAGCTTCCTGGCTGGGGACGGAAGTCTCAAAATAGAAACAATTCGTGACGCTCGCGATCCGTTGTTCGGAGGTGTGAACCCAGAACCAATCGATCAGAATCTGGGTCCGCTCAAGCAACGAGTGCTCGATTCAGGTGCCATCGTTGGCCTCGCGACGGACGGTGATGCGGATCGCGTCGGGGCGGTCGACGAACGCGGCGAAACGATGAACATGCACGACGTAGTGCCGTTGATGCTGTTGCACCTCGCACGGCAACGGAACATGAAAGGTGCAGTCGTCGTGACAGTTTCCCAGTCAGTCCTTACAAAGCGAATCGCTGAGGCGATGGGTCTGAAACTTTATGAGACCGCGATCGGGTTTAAGTACATTGCCGACCTGATGCTCAAGGAAGATGTCTTGATTGGAGCTGAAGAATCTGGTGGCATCGGAGTCAAAGGCCACATTCCTGAGCGCGACGGTATTCTGAATTCACTTCTTTTCCTTGAAGCGATCATCGCTGCAGGCAAGCCGCCGTCAGAAATGTTGGCTGATCTTCATCGAGAGTTTGGCGAGTTTCGGTTCGGACGAAGAGATCTGCACATGCCCGTGAGTCGCGGTCAGGAACTCGTGGCGAGTTTCTCTGAACGTCCACCCTCGAACATTGGAGACTTTGAGGTCACAGGCGTGAATACGCTTGACGGCGCTAAGGTTTTGTTTGCAGATGAGTCGTGGTTGTTGTTCCGGCAATCGGGAACAGAACCCGTACTGCGCATCTATTCAGAAGCGACCTCATTTGAAAAACGCGACGCGCTCCTCGACGTCGGTGTAGCCATGGCGCGTTAAGAACCTGAGACAGATCCGCAATTGGCAATGACTTATGCCCGAACTTCCAGAAGTCGAACACGTCGTTCGCGCGCTACGTCCAGTAGTTGTTGGGCGTCGCATTCTCGCCGCTGAACTCAACCTCAAAAGAATCTCGCCTGAAATCTCCAGACCCGCATTCGCTCGTCAACTGAAGGACTTGCGCATTCAAGCTGTTGGTCGTCGAGGTAAATACATCCTGTTCGAACTGGACTCTGGAGCGTTGTTAACAACTCATCTCCGGATGACTGGAAAGTTTGTCGCGCTTCGAACTGATGACGAACTGCCGTCCTATGCACATGTGGTGTTCTATCTCGATGACGACCGGCGACTCGTGTTCTGTGACATGCGTCAGTTTGGTCGTATGCGAATTGTTTCAAACTCTCAAAAGCTCCCGAAGGAACTTCTAGCCCTCGCACCCGAACCGCTTTCAGACGAGTTCAGTGAAGAATACTTTCTCCAAACACTCCGCAAGTCGCGTCGTAGTTTGAAAACCTTGCTTCTCGATCAAACTCGAGTGCTTGGTCTCGGAAACATTTATGCCGTCGAAGCCCTCTTCCTTGCAGGTATTCATCCACTCAAACAAGCGCACACGCTTTCAAAGCCACGCGCACGAAAGCTTTTTCAGGCGATTAAGACAATCCTTCAAGAAGCTATCGATTCAGGATCAACCCTTCGAATTGACTTGAGCGATGGCGAATCGAGTTACATGGGATCGAGTGAAAGATTTTGGCGGGTGTACGAACGCGAAGGTGAGCCGTGCGTTAAGTGCGGTACCAGAATTCGCAGAATAGCACATGGCGGGCGTTCAACTTATTTTTGTCCCAAATGCCAGCGACGCTAGCCTCTGTGTCTCTGTGTTCTCTGCGTCTCTGTGTTGAATATACTTCTGGAGATTATGAGCTTCATTTTGAACACAGAGACGCAGAGAACACAGAGACTCAGAGAAAAGCATTACAAATTCGCCAAGATAAAATCTGTCATCATCTGTCGCATGTGAGTCACCAACACCGGATCAGTTACGCCGTGCCGAGACTTTGGGTACAGCATCAACTGAAACTGTTTTCCTGCCTTCTGCAGTTCATAAGCAAACTGAATCGTGTTTGATACGTGCACGTTGTCGTCGATGGCCCCATGAATCAGAAGCAACTTGCCGTGGAGGTTCTTCGCCGCATTCACTGGTGAGCTTTTCTTGTAACCCTCAGGATTATTCTGCGGTGTTCCCATGTACCGCTCGGTGTAGATGCTGTCGTAATTACGCCAGTCAGAAACAGTCCCTCCCGCGATACCCATCTTGAACGACTCACTGTGCGTCAATGCATAGCTCGTCATAAAACCGCCGTAGCTCCAACCCCACATCCCGATCCTTGAACCATCAACGTACGGCTGACTCTTCAACCAACTAATTCCATCTTCCAGATCGCGCAGTTCCAACTCACCAAAGTTTTTGTAGACCTGCCAGGTAGATTCGATTCCCTTCCCACTCGCAGTTCGGTTATCGCAAACCCAAATGATGTAACCCTTCTGTGCCAGAAGTTGATGCCACATGTACGTCGTCGCGCCCCAGGCGTTATGAACTTGCGGAGCGTGCGGTCCGCTGTACGTAAACGACATCACTGGGTACTTCTTGGTCGGATCGAAGTCCGGGGGCTTGATCATCAACGCCTCCATTACGAACCCATCTCGCGTTTTGACTTGCATCAATTCAGGCGTGCCCAGTTTGTATTGCTTGAGCGCATCGACTTTGTTCTCACTTACCACTCGCACAACTCTTCCGTTTGCATCGAGCAAACGAATCTGTGCCGGTGTGTTTATGTCACTCCACGTATCGAAGAAGTAGTTGTACGCCGGACTGAAATTGATCCTGTGTGTACCTTCCGTTGTCGTGAGGCGCTTCATGTCAGTGCCGTCTAACTTGATGCTGTATGCCTGCGGCGCAATGTGACTGTGTTCGGTCGCTGCAAAATAAATGAGACCCTTGTCTTCGTCGACACCCTCCAAAGGATCAGCTTCCCAGTTTCCGTTTGTTACTTGTCGGATGAGTTTTCCAGTCGCATCGTAGTGATAGATATGCTGCCAACCTGTTCGTTCACTAAGCCACAAGAACGAGCCGTCGTTGAGCCATGTCGGATTATCGATCGTTGCTACCCACGTCTTCGTAGTCTCGTGAATTGCTGTTCGCGACTCACCGGTCGAACGATCCGCGAAATTGAGATCCAGGAAGGTTTGTTCTCGGTTCTGTGCCTGGTAAACGACGCTCTTGCTGTCGGGCGACCAGGTTACGCGGGTAATGAGAAAATCTTCCGGTGTGTACTTGAACGTATTGATCCAGCGTGTGTCTCCGCCAGACGCGTTGACGATGCCGAGTTTTACGTTGGGGTTTGGATCACCAGCCTTTGGATAAGGCGTAACCTCGAGTTTTTGATCGTAAGGAATGTGATCGACAACAGTGAACTCAGGAACAGGTCGCTCATCGATTCGTAGGTAGGCGATCGTCATTGAATCCGGGCTCCACCAGTATGCTCCAAAGTTTCCGCGACCGTAGAGTTCTTCCTGGTAGACCCAATCCAAACGACCGTTGAGAATCTTTGCAGTGCCATCGCGGGTCAACGCCCTTTCACGATGCTGCACGCTCAAGTCTTCAACGTAGAGATTGTTTTCGCGGATGAAGCTCACCATTCGTCCGTCGGGACTGAACGCTTCTCCAACTTCTTCTTCCGGCGTGCTCGTGAGTCGAATCGCATGGTCATTTCTGAATTCGTAGTAGAACAGATCGTTCGACCAGTTGATCAGAACGGCAGTCTCGCTGGGATTCAATTCGTATGAACCGCGATTCGAGAGTTGACGAGCATCTTGTGCGCTTACTCCCGGCAGCTCAGCAAACGCAGCCTGCATTTTTGCTGCATCGAAAAACGGAACAGCTTCACCTGTTGCCGCGTCGACCTTCTGCAAGCGAGGCACGTCACGTTTTGAAACATCGTTCGTCAACAGGTAATGCTTGCCATCCCGAAGCCAGCGAACAGTCGGCGTGGTTCCACTGAAGCTGACGCGCTTGACCGGATCGAAGATGTCTTCGACGGTTAGTAGTTTCTGTTGTGCGGATGAATTAGCTGCAGCGATCAAGACTAGAAGCGCTGCCAGAGGCGTCAGTCTACGAATTTTCAAATGAGTCGCTCCGATAGTAGGTTGTGATCTAGATCAGAATTCTAAGTTGCCCTGGGAGTCATTCGCTTTATCAAAGGAGTCAATACCGCAAGCACAAACGCTGCTGCCAGAGTAACAGCCGCGAAAATCCCAAATGCTCGCGTCAGGACTGCCGTGTCGTTGCCTGCAAAAAGTCGCGTCGTCAGACCGGCGATATAGCTTCCTATTGAGATCGAAAGGAACCAAACTCCCATCATTAATCCAAGCATTCGAGCTGGCGCCAATTTCGTCACAGTGCTTAGGCCAACTGGGCTTAGGCAGAGTTCCCCGATTGTTTGCAGAAAATAGACCACTACTAACCACATCGGACTAACTCGCCCCTGACCGGCGAGTGTGGAGGCAAAAGCAATCACGACGAATGCTATTCCTGCAAAGAAAAGCCCTATGGTGAACTTTCCGGGGCTGGACGGTTGTCGATGGCCCAATCCCTGCCAAATTGCTGCCATCACTGGAGCGAGGATAATCACGAAAATCGCCGGTACTGACTGGAACCAACTTGAAGGATATTGCCAACCCAAAATCGTCGTGGCAGTCAGTCTGTCTGCGAAAAGCGTGAGACTCGAACCCGCTTGCTCGTAAGTCATCCAAAAGAATATCGAGAAGAGGAAGAGGATGAAGATTACTAAGACGCGTTTCAATTCATCGCCATTCAGTAATCTGGTGATGCCGATTAGGTAACCGGCAAAGAAACCCACCACCGCAGGAAACAACGCGGAAAGGAACCCGGCATCGCCAAAGTAGAGACCGAGCGCGGTGCCCACTACTCCTCCAACAACGGCCAAGCCAAGAGTCACGACGTCCAATTTTTCGCTTTTCGATTCACTTAGGTCTGAACTCGTTTGTTTAGTGGGAGGTTTACCTACGTTTCTAAGTCCGTGTTCCTTGATCACCCAAATAGACTTGTCACGTGGGAATTTAGATTCATCTGACTGAGCTTTCAATCGATTCACGATGAATGCTGCAATTAGTCCGAACATAAGGCCGAGGATCGATCTAACGCTTCCAGGCCAACCAAGAAACCAACCAATGATCGCAAAGAAAACTTCGAAGATGATGACGAATGCAAAATACCGTTTGATACTCGGTTTTATTTTTACCGAGATCGGAAAAAGATATTGAATTAGACCGAGAGTCATTCCGACTCCGGCGGCGCCAAAACCCCAGTGCCACGCACTATTAGGGCTAAAACCCAGCGACGAGATGAAATCTCTGAATGCAGGTGCCTGGGCCAAAAAACCGACAACTATCGGCGATAGAAAAGCGCCAAGGTTGATTCCCATATAGAAAATCGAAAAGCCCGCATCACGCCTTTCGTCAGTACCTCCATATAACTGTCCCACCATCGAACTGATATTTGGCTTTAGGAATCCAGTGCCGCAGGCAATGAGAATCAATCCTGCATAGAAAGTGCCCAGTGTATTTATGGCCATGGAGTAGTGGCCGCAGGCAATGATGATCCCGCCAATAAGAACAGCACGCCGCGCGCCGAAGATCTTATCGGCTAGCCAACCGCCAATCAGTGGCAGATACCAAACCGACGAAACATACGTCGCGTAGATCACGCTGGCGTATTTCTCATCAAAGGCCAGACCACCCTCTGCTAACGACTTGGTCATGTAGAGCGTGAGAATCGCTCGCATGCCGTAGTAGCTGAAGCGTTCCCACATCTCCGTGTAGAAAAGAGTTGATAATCCTCGAGGATGCCCAAAGAACCCGTAGTTATCGAAGAACGATGTGGGGTCTGTGTTTGCATCTGGCGATTTGCTCATCGAGAAAGTTACCTTTCGTTAGTAAAGAAACTAATGGCCCACATTGAAAGCATGAAGGGAGAGAAGCACGACGCCGAACTGAACGGGTTTAACGGAAGATCGAAAGGCATTCAGCCAAAAGAGGTTGAGGCTGTCAAGCAGGCAGGGTCTTCACTCCGGAGGAGTGACATGTTTATAGCACCAAGTTTCAATGGTGAACTGCTTGTTCGGAGGAGCGGACAAACTTCTACATCTAGCTACTTCGGATTGTCCGCCCCTCCGAACAAAGCCGGAGGTGGGAGGTTGTGCGTTTCTATAAACATGTTGCCTCTCTGGGGCAAGGCATCATCGATCAAATGAAGTGTGAGACTTACTCCGCAGCTGGTTCACCCATATGCGGAGCAGCATGTAAATGAAAAGCCTCGATCGCGTCACTTGGAGAGAGAACCGGATGGTAGGTTTTCCCGTACCTCTCGGAAATTATCCGCACATAGTTTTGAGTTTCACTGTAAGGCGGCACGCCGTTGTATTTGTCGACTGCTCCTTCACCTGCGTTGTAACCCGCGAGTGCCAATGGGACGCTGCCGGAGAATCGCTTTAGCAACCAACCCAAATACTTCGTACCTGCCTCAATGTTGTCAGCTGGATCATCGGGCTTTGTGCAGCCAAAACGACGCGCAGTATCCGGCATCAGCTGCATCAGGCCCTGTGCGCCCGCATGAGAACGTGCGGTAACGTCGTACTTGGATTCTTGCCAGATGACAGCATGAATGAATCTTGGATCTACTCCCTCACGCTCACCGGCGTGATAAATGATCAGGTCGAGATTCTTATCACCTGAAGTCGGGATGTCTGGTGGAATGGATTCAAATCCTGGTGAGCTCGCGTTAGCGATTGGCGCCAGCACATGACTGAAAAGGATTCCAGTCACGTTCGTGAAGAGGAAGAGTGAAATAAGAGCAAATGGTGCAAACTTGAACGATCGAAACAGAGGGACATTCTGGGGCAACTTCATCTACATAATTCTCCAGGTAAACGATGACCATAAGGACACCAAACAAGTTCTGCTGGGCAGATTAATCAGGGGCGCAGGCTGTATTGCACGGCCGCGACTCTGATGGACCAAATGCTCGAGTCGTTGCCCTTTATTTGAGTTTTTGTCCTATAAATATTAAACAATCGCGTATTCATTCAGTTCGCCAGCCGGTCGATCTGGCACGCTCTTGTCAGGCTGACTCTGAAAACAGAACACCTAGTCCATCTATCTCTAATGTGCAAGACAGAAGGTCAAACAACGACAGTCAGCGACAAAAGTTCACGTTGAAACATCTGTGAACTTATCTAGAAAGACCTGACGACGGTGAAAATCTCGCCTCTATCTAACGGTCGAGGTCGTTCACGAAACGATTACCCCAACAAAATGCCTGGAAGTGGTTCATCTTGATCCCGTTCACAACATCTCGGATCACGACCCAAAGAGAGAAGCTGTTCAGTTTCGATTTGACGCGTAGCGTCAGAT
>Ga0163163_10003049_pt1 | contig 14173 bp, 9 predicted proteins | sample S65metaG_FD_119766 | JGI IMG/M metagenome (GOLD analysis project Ga0163163, IMG submission 119766) | Switchgrass rhizosphere microbial communities from Kellogg Biological Station, Michigan, USA - S6-5 metaG | ecosystem: Host-associated > Plants > Roots > Rhizosphere > Soil | place: USA: Michigan... | reverse complement strand
GAGGCGTCGAGGTTCGTGACGAGCGCCTGCAGCGGGTGGTCGGGGTCGTAGGCGGGCGGCGGCACGGCCGCGAGCAGCGTCTCGCGGAGCGGGCCGAGGTCGTCGGCGAGCTCGTCGGGGGCGAGGCCAGCCTGTCCTGCGCGCGCGTTCGCGTAGACGATCGGGAACTCGATCTGCGACTCGTCGGCGTCGAGGTCGAGGAACAGCTCGTAGACCTCGTTCACGACCGCCTCGGTGCGTGCGTCGGGCCGGTCGACCTTGTTGACGACGAGCACGACCGGGAGGCGCGCCTCGAGCGCCTTGCGCAGGACGAAGCGGGTCTGGGGGAGCGGGCCCTCGGAGGCGTCGACCAGCAGCAGGACGCCGTCGACCATCGTCAGGCCGCGCTCGACCTCGCCACCGAAGTCCGCGTGGCCCGGCGTATCGACGATATTCACCTTCGTCTCGCCGATCTGAACGGCCGTGTTTTTGGCCAAAATCGTGATGCCCTTCTCGCGCTCGAGGTCCATCGAGTCGAGCACGCGCTCAGCGACGTCCTGGTTGTCGCGGAATGAGCCGGACTGCCAGAGCAGCGCGTCGACGAGCGTCGTCTTGCCGTGGTCGACGTGCGCGACGATGGCAACGTTGCGCAGGTCGTCGCGGCGGGCGGTCAGGTTGGGCTCGGCCATCGCAATCACCCTAGCCGTGGACTGCGCGGCGCAGCTCGAGCCGGCGCGATCCCTCTGGCCAGACGGCAAAAACGAGGCTACGATCCGTCCGCGCCGCCGAGGAGGGCGCGAACCGTTCATCGACTCTGGGGGACTTCATGAAGGGGAGAGCAACCACCCGCTGGGGTGTTGTCGCCACGATTGCCCTGGCGGCCGCCGCGATCACGCTACTGGTCGCGCGCGACCACCAGCAGCCGGCCAGATTTTCGGTGCGGTTCGACCCGCACAAGGAAGCGGCGTTCGAACGCTCGCGCGGCGAGGAGGCCTCGCGGAACGGCGCCGACACGCCCGTGGCCGAGCAGGTCGCCGACCGAGCGTACCCGCGCACGTACGTCGACGACCATCTCGCGATCAAGTCACGCGACGCCTTCAAGGCGAAGCCGCACACGCTGACGGCGGCCGACTTCTCGACGACGTCTGCCTTCACCGCCGCGGCAGCCACCGATCCAGGTGCCTGGCGCGCGCTCGGCCCGGTCACGCCGAACGTCGCCGGGGAGGCCTCGCAGTTCTACGACCCCGCCACGGGGACCGGCCCTGCCACGCAGGAGTCCGGCCGTGTCACCGCACTCGCGATCGACCCGAACTGTGGGAAGGCCTCGGCTCCGGCGGGGGCGCCGTGCCGACTCTGGGTCGCGGCCGCGGGCGGCGGTATCTGGCGCACGAACAACGCCCTCGCCGCCACGCCGGCGTGGATCGCGCCGCCGGCCGACCTGCCCACGAACGCGTTCGGCTCGCTGATCGTCGACGCGAACGACCCGACCGGGAACACGCTGTACGCCGGCTCAGGCGAGCCGAACGGCTCCGGTGACTCCGAGGCCGGCCTCGGCCTCTTCAAGTCGACCGACGGCGGCCAGAGCTGGTCGCTCGTCGCGGGCTCGCAGTCCGTGGCGATCAACCGCTCGATCGGCGCGATCCTCGTCAAGCCGGGCGCTCCCGGCACGATCTACATCGGCACCGACGTTGCGCGCCACGGCTCCTCCGCCGCGAACGGCGGCCGCCGAACGCCGCCGGGCGCTCCCGCTCTCGGCGTCTACAAGTCGAGCAACGGCGGCGCGAGCTTCACCCTCGCGACCGACCTCGCGTCGAAGACGCCGCCCAACCCGGCGCCTCCCGCGGGCGGCTCCGACTGGTTCCAGGGCGGGATCACGAAGCTCGAGCTCGACCCGAACAACGCGAACGCCGTCTACGCGGCGGTCGTCGGCTACGGCCTCTGGCGCTCGAATGACGCCGGCAGCTCGTGGTCGCAGGTGTTCCAGACGATGAACCCGTCCGACACGTTCGGCGATCGCGTCGAGTTCGACGCCGTCAACCTGGGCGGCGGCAAGACGCGCATCTACCTCGGCGACTCCTCCGACGACCTGCTCGTGGCGCGCGTCTGGCGCACCGACGACGCGGCGTCGATCGCGGGCTCGCCGAGCGGGAGCTACTCGAACGCCGGCTGGACCGAGCTCTCGAGCTCGACCAACGGCACCAACGGGTTCCTCGCGTACGGCTACTGCCAGAACGGCCAGTGCGGCTACGACGACTTCGTCGTCAGCCCCGCCGGCCAGCCCGGCGTCGGCGCCGGTCACGCCAACGAGCTCTGGCTCGGCGGCTCGATGAACTACGACGAGCTGGTCGCGTACGGCGGCCTGCCGCCGCGCTCGAACGGCCGCGCAGTGATCCGCACGACCAACGGCGGCGCTGCGGCGACGGACGTCGCTTGGCAGGACATGACCGCCACGCTCGACTCGAACGGCCGGATCAACGGCGGCATGCACCCGGACGAGCACGCGGTCGCGTTCGACCCGGCGAACACGGGCATCGCGTTCGTCGGCTCCGACGGCGGCGTCGTCCGCGTCGACGTGCGCAGCCCGCGGAACGCCTCCGCCGCCTGCTCGAGCCGCACGTTCGTCTACAACGGCGGCCACGGCGCTCAGTCGCTCGCTCCGGCCGACCTTGCCGACTGCCAGCGGGCTTTGAGCGGGATCCCCACGGCGGTGACGCCGCTGAATGATGGGCTGAACACGATCCAGTTCCAGTCGCTCTCGTTCAACCCCGCGCACCCGACGGGCCAGCTGCTCGGCGGCACGCAGGACAACGGCACCTTCTCGTACACGGGCACGAGCACCTGGGTCGAGTCGGTGGGCGGCGACGGCGGCCAGTCCGGCTTCGACGCCGGTAACCCGACGACGCGGTACCACAACTACTACGACGCCACGCCCGAGGTGAACTTCCACGGGAACGATCCGAAGGAGTGGCTCGCGACGTGGGACCCGCTCCAGTCGACGGGTGAGCAGCGGTCGTTCTACGTGCCGTTCATCGCCGACCCGGCCACGGCGGGCCGTGCCTACGTCGGGCTTGAGCACGTCTGGCGCACCGACGACAACGGCGGTGACCAGACGTACCTCGAGGCGCACTGCAACACGCTGCACCTCGACCCGTTCCGGAACCGACCGTGTGGAGACTGGCAGCCGCTCGGCCCGAACCTGACGGGCTCGAACTTCGGCCAGACCCGGCTCGGCAACTACGTCGTCTCGACCGAGCGGGCGCCGAGCGACTCGGGCACCCTTTGGGCCGCGACGCGCGTCGGCCGCGTGTTCGTCAGCAAGAACGCCGACGACGCGCAGCCGCGCAACGTCCGTTTCACCCGGATCGACACCGCGAGCACGCCGGGACGGTTCGTCTCGGGGATCGCCGTCGACCCGGCCGACCCGAACCACGCCTGGATCTCGTACTCGGGCTACGGCGCCTACACGCCGGACACGCCCGGCCACGTGTTCGAGGTGCGGTACAACCCGCAGACCGGGACGGCGAGCTTCACCGACCGCTCGTACGATCTCGGCGACCAGCCGGTCACCGGGATCGCGCTCTTCGGCGCGACGGGCGACGTCTACGCCGCGACGGACTTCGGCGTCCTGCGTCTGCCGAGTGGCGCGAGCCACTGGCAGGCCGCCGGCACCTCGCTTCCGTCCGTGGCCGTCTACGGGCTGACGCTCTCGCAGTCGGCCAACGTGCTCTACGCCGCGACGCACGGTCGCGGAGCCTGGGCGTTGACGCTGCCGCGTCAGTAGCGACGCTTGACAGGGCCGTCCCCGCGTTCGTGCGGGGACGGCCCTGCTTCTCGTCGCCGCGCGCCCGGCGTTCGAGTTTCGGCACAGAGTCGTCACACATCCGTGCGCATTTCTGTGCTGCCATGTCCGCATGGGCGGCGAGCCGACGGTAAGGCAGGTCTACGCGCTGGCGGCGGCGCTCTGCTCGGGCGCCGGCCTACCGTTCCCGGAGACGCGCGAGGCCGCGAGCGAGCTGATCGAGCGGGTGCGGCTCGACATCGGGCATCCGGCGCCGCGACTCTCGGACGCAGGGCCGCGGCCGCGGCGGCGCAGGCGCGGCGTGGGGCGGACCGGCGTCGGAGCGCACCACTGGAGGGCGAGCGAGGTCGCGGCCGAGCTCGCACGAGAGATGCGCTAGCCCGGCCGACAATCGAGAGCCGGGGTCGCTCAGGCCGGGGCGGCGGCGCGTCTCGCGAAGACGTTCTCGAGTGCCGCCTGGAGGCCGACGGCGACGGCGCCGGTCAGGACTGCGGCCTCGCCGAGGGTCGAGACGGCGATCCGCGGCGGGAACGGCAACCAGTCCGCGAGCCGCTGCCCGATCGGGTCGAGCAGCAGGTCGCCGTTGGCGCCGATGCCTCCGCCGAGGACGACGAGCTCGACGTCTGCGACCGCTGCGATTGGCGCGAGGTGCAACGCGATCCGGCGAGCGACCTCGTCGACGACCGCCAGCGCACCGGGCTCGCCGCGGCGAGCGGCGGCGAAGACCGCGCGCGGGTCGGCGGTCAGCCCTGCGAGCTCCTGCGCCAGCGCCGAGATCTCGGCGGCCGACGGGTCGACCGTCTCGTCGTGCCCGGCGAGCGCGAAGTCGATCTCGCCCGCGGCGCCGTTGCGGCCGCGATGCAGCTCGCCGCCGAGGACGAGCCCTGCGCCCATGCCGGTTCCGACCGAGAGGAAGACGAAGTCGGCGACGCCGCGAGCGACTCCCTGCCACTGCTCGCCGAGCGCGGCCAGGTTGATGTCGTTTTCGAGCGTCACCGGAAGCTCGAGCGCGGCCTGGATCTCGTCGCCGAAGCGCCGTCCCTCCAGCCCGGCGACGTTCTCGGTCACCTGCAGCCGCCCGTCGGCCGCGACGACGCCCGGCACGCCGACGATCACGCTGTCGACGAGCGACGGGTCGAGTGCGGGCGCATCGAACAGCGACGCTCGTAATCGCGCGATCGCATCGGTCGCGCCTGCGGCGTCGGCACTGGCGAGCTCGACGTCCTGGCGCGCGCGGATGGCGCCCCCGAGATAGCAGACCGCGCCGCGGACGAAGCGGGCGCCGAGGTCGAGACCGACCACGAGCGCGGCCTCGGTCACGGGCTCGAAGTAGACGGCACCGTAGCCGGGCCCGTCCGGCCCGCGCTCGGCTTCTCGCACCAGGCCGGCCTCGAGCAGCGACTGGAGTGCCAGCGACACGGTCGGCTTGGAGATGCCCGACCGGCGGGCGATCTCGGCGCGCGAGATCGGCGCGCCTTCGCGGATCGCTTCCAGCACGGTCCGCTCGTTGAGGGCCCGGAGCAGCGGCGGCGTCGCCCGGCGAGTAGCGCCCATCTCGTCAGTGACGTTAACCGAAGACCGGCGCGATTCCTAGGCTTGACTCCACGGTTCGGGAGTGCGAGAGTCGCCTCGTCTGGGTTCCTTACACGATTCGGAGGTCACTGCCCTGCTGACCGGAGTCCAGCGGTGAAGCTCGCCGTCGTCGGCGGTGGCTCGACCTACACCCCGGAGCTCGTTGCCGGCCTGGCGCGCGAGCGGGAGCGGCTCGACCTGACCGACGTCGTGCTGCAGGACGTCGACGCCGAGCGCCGAGAGGTCGTCGGCGGGCTCGCCGCCCGGATGCTCGATGCGGCCGGCTACGACGGCAACCTCGCCGTCACGGACGACCTCGACCGCGCGCTCGACGGCGCCTCCTTCGTCCTGATCCAGCTCCGCGTCGGCGGGCAGCAGGCCCGCCTCTCCGACGAGACGATCCCGCTCGCGTGCGGCTGCATCGGCCAGGAGACGACCGGCGCCGGCGGCCTCGGCAAGGCGCTCCGCACGGTGCCGGTCGTGCTCGAGATCGCCTCCCGCGTTCGGGAGCTGGCCGCGGACGACGCCTGGATCGTCGACTTCACGAATCCGGTCGGGATCGTCACGCGCAGCCTGCTCGACGCGGGGCACCGCGCCATTGGGCTCTGCAACGTGGCGATCGGGCTCCAGCGCTTCACCGCGCAGCTGCTCGGCGCCGAGCCTGAGCGCGTCCTCGTCGACCAGGTCGGCCTGAACCACCTCACCTGGGTGCGCGCGCTCCTGCTCGACGGCGAGGACGTGTTGCCCGACCTGCTGGCCGACCAAGGCGACGAGCTCGCCGCCCACGTCGACCTCCCGCGCGCGCTCCTCGAACGGCTCGGGGCGATCCCCTCGTACTACCTGCGCTACTTCTACTTCCACGACGAGGTGCTCGCCTCGCAGCTCGTCGGCACGCCGCGCGCGGCCGAGGTGGCGGAGATCGAGCGCGAGCTGCTCGAGCTCTACCGCGACCCGGCGCTGACGACCAAGCCGAAGCTGCTCGAGCGCCGCGGCGGCGCCTTCTACAGCGAGGCGGCCACGCAGCTCGTCGCTTCGCTTGCGAGCGATGCGGGCGATGCGCAGGTCGTCGACGTCCGCAACAACGGCACGATCGCCGGCCTCGCCGACGACGACGCCGTCGAGGTGCCCGCGCGCATCACCGCGAACGGCCCGCAACCGCTCGACCAGGCCCCGCTCGCGCCCGAGCTGCTCGGCCTCGTCCAGCACGTGGCCGCCTACGAGCGGCTGGCGGCTGCGGCCGCGATCACCGGCGACCGCGACCTCGTCTACAAAGCGCTGCTCGCGCACCCGCTCGTCTCGCAGGTTCCGCCGGTCGAGGAGCTGACCGAACAGCTGCTCGCCGCCGATCGTGAGCGCCTCCCGAGGTTCTTCGCGCAGGAGCGAACGTGAGGGCACCGCTCGTCCTCGCGATCGACGGCGGCAACTCCAAGACCGACCTCGCACTCGTGCGGGGAGATGGGGAGGTGCTCGCGCTGGCCCGCGGTCCCCTCAGCTCGCCGCACCACATCGGCCTCGAGGGCGCGCTGCAGGTGATCGACGACCTGCTCGCCGAGGCACTCGACCAGGCGGGGATCGAGAACGGCACAGGGCCGGTCGCCGACGTCGGGCAGCTGCTGCTCGCAGGCGTCGACTTTCCCGCCGAGGTCGAGCAGATGGAGCAAGCGGCCGGCGCCCGCGGCTTCGCGAGGCACCTCACCGTCGGCAACGACACGCTCGCCGTCCTGCGCGCGGGCACCGAGCACGGTTGGGGGGTGGCGATCGTGTGCGGCGCCGGGATCAACTGCGTCGGCGTCGCGCCGGACGGGCGGCAGGCCGGCTTCCCCGCGCTCGGCTGGACGACCGGCGACTGGGGCGGCGGCTACGACGTCGGCCTCGCCGCGGTGCTGGCCGCGGCCCGCAGCGAGGACGGGCGTGGGCCGAAGACAACGCTGGAGCACGCGGTCCCACGACATTTCGAGCTGGCCACGCCGATGCAGCTCGCCGAGGAGATCCACGCCGGCCGAATAGGCCACCGGCGCGTGATCGAGCTCGCGCCGGTCGTCTTCGCCGAGGCCGAGCACGACGCCGAGGCGGGAGCGATCGTCGACCGGCTCGCCGAGGAGGTCGTGACCATGATTCGCGTCACCATCGAGCGGCTCGAGCTGACCGGAGAGCCGATCCCGGTCGCACTCGGCGGCGGGCTGATGCAGTCGGGCGACCCGCGGCTGATTGGCGCGGTCAAGGCGGGTCTCGCGCTCGCCGCGCCGGCCGCGAGCGTCCACGTCACCAGCTCTCCGCCGATCGTCGGCGCGGCGCTGCTCGGGCTCGACGAGCTCGACTCCGACACCGGGGCGCAGGAGCGCCTGCGGCGCGAGCTCGGCCAGATCTTCACGAACGCCGAAAACCCCCCCGACGGTCGCGCGCGACCGGGAAGGAGTCGAGAATGAAACGCCTGCTCGTCCTGGCGCTGGTGGTCGGCCTCGCGGCGACCGCGTGCGGCAGCAACAAGAAGTCGAGCTCCAGCAGCGGCACCTCCTCCGTCACCATCTCGAACGAGCAGGGGACGACCTGGACCTGCGGGTTCAACCCCTTCAACGCGAGCGTGAACTTCCTCTCGTTCGGCACCGAGTACGAGGAGCTCACCTACGTCGACGGCCTGAAGAGCGGCGCGACGACGCCGTGGCTCGCGACGAGCTACGCCTGGAGCAACGGCAACAAGACGCTGACGTTCACGATCCGGAAGGGCGTCAAGTGGAGCGACGGCAAGCCGTTCAGCGCGGACGACGTCGTCTACACCTTCCAGCTGCTGAAGAAGAACCCCGCGCTCGACCTGAATGCGAACTGGTCGGTGCTGCAGAGCGTGACCAAGAACGGCGACAAGGTCGCCTTCAACTTCAAGACGGCCGCGGTGCCGTACTTCTACTACATCGCCGACCAGACCCCGATCGTAGCCAAGCACATCTGGACGACGATCAAGAACCCGACGACCTACAAGGACACGAAGCCGGTCGGGACTGGCCCCTACGCAATGAGCTCCTGCTCGCCGCAGGTGATCAAGTACAAGAAGAACCCGGGCTACTGGCAGTCCGGCAAGCCGTCGATCGACACCGTCTACTACCCGGCGTTCACGTCGAACGACCCCGCGAACCAGCAGCTCGCCAGCGGCAAGGCCCAGTGGGGCAGCCAGTTCATCCCGAACATCAACGCGTACTACCTGAAGAAGAGCCCCGACAACCACTACTGGTTCCCGCCGGTGGTGAACGTCGCCGTCTACATCAACCAGACCGACCCGATCCTGAAGAACCTCGCGGTGCGGCAGGCGATGGCGTACGCGATCGACCGGCACAAGGTCTCCGAGATCGGCGAGTACGGCTACGAGCCCCCCTCGAACCAGACGGGAATCGTGACTCCGACCTTCAGTGACTGGCTCGACCAGGGGCTGGCCAAGAAGGTCGACTACGACCCGCAGAAGGCCGAGCAGATCCTCCAGCAGGCCGGGTACAAGAAGAAGGGCGGCATCTACCAGACGCCGGACGGCAAGCCGCTCTCGTTCACCATGATCAACATCGGCGGCTACTCCGACTGGGTCGCGTCGGCGCAGCTGGTCCAGGAGCAGCTGCGGGCGGTCGGGATCAAGGTCACGCCGCAGAACCTCTCGAGCCAGACCTACGACACCGATGTCTACAACGGGCATTACCAGCTCGCCTACGACGGGAACCAGACCGCCGGCCCCACGCCGTACTACGAGCTGCGCTCGCTCCTGTACTCGAAGGGCTCGGCCCCGATCGGCAAGTCGGCCGGCTCCGACTGGGAGCGGTACTCGAATCCCGCGACGGACAAGCTGATCGAGGACTACGCGGCGACGAGCGACTCGGCCAAGCAGCACCAGATCGTCAAACAGCTCGAGGCCGCGATGGTGAACGAGATCCCGGTGATCCCGGTGACCGAGGGCGTCGACTGGTACCAGTACAACACCAAGGACCTGACGGGCTGGGTGGTGAAGGGCAACCCGTACGCCCGGCCGGCCGCTTACGTCAATCCCGACTGGGGTGTCATGCTGCTCCATCTCAAGCCGAAGCAGGGGTAGCGCGACGAGCACGGACATTGGCATGAGGCGCGGGATATGAGGTTCGTCGCCCGCAGGCTGGGGTTCTTCCTCGTCACCCTGTGGGCCGCGGTCACGCTGAACTTCCTGATCCCGCGCCTCATGCCGGGCAACGCGGCCATCGCGATGATGAGCCGCTACAAGGGACGCCTGAACCCGAACGCCCTGCACGCGCTCGAGATCGCGTTCGGCGTCAACGCGCACCAGAGCCTCGTCCATGCGTACTTCACGTACCTCGGCAACATCGCGACCGGGCATTTCGGCATCTCGCTGACGTTCTTCCCCGACACGGTCGCCCACCAGGTGCTGCAGGCGCTGCCGTGGACGCTCGCGCTCGTCGGGATCACGACGATCATCGCCTTCGTGCTCGGGACGGTGATCGGGCTCGTCTCGGCCTGGCGGCGTGGGACCGCCCTCGACGGCGCGCTGCCGCCGCTGTTCGTGATCACCTCGGCGTTCCCGTACTTCTGGCTCGCGCTGCTCGCGATCTGGCTCTTCTCGATCAAGCTCGGGTGGTTCCCCGAAAGCGGCGGCTACGAGGTCACGACGACGGTCGGCTGGAACTGGACGTTCTTCACCGATGCCGTCAACCACTCGATCCTGCCGGCGCTGACGATCATCGTCACCGCGATCGGCGGCTGGATCCTGACCATGCGCAACAACACGATCACCGTCCTGACCGAGGACTACGTCCGCATGGCCCGGGCGAAGGGCCTCAAGCCGTGGCGGATCATGTGGACCTACGCCGGGCGAAACGCGATCCTGCCGAACCTCGTCGGCTTCGCGATGTCGCTCGGGTTCGTCGTCGGCGGCGCGATCCTCGTCGAATTCGTCTTCAACTATCCCGGCGTCGGCTGGATGTTCCTCCAGTCGGTGGAGAACCAGGACTACGCGCTGATGCAGGCGCTCTTCCTCCTGATCACCGTCACCGTCCTGCTCGCGATCCTCGCCGCGGACATCGCCACGGCGATCCTCGACCCGCGCACGCGGGAGCGCGGATGAGCCTGCCGACGGTCGCCGACCCGCTCGAGCCGGCCGGCGCCACCGTCGGCTCCGGCCCGCCGGAGGCGGCGACCAGGCGCAGCGTCGGCGGCGACCTCTTCCGCTCGGTCCTCCGCAACAAGAAGGCCCTCGTCGGGCTCGGCCTGCTGCTCTTCTTCGTGGTGCTCGCGGCGATCCCGGGCCAGATCGCGCCCGACAACCCGCGGGCGAAGGTCTACCCGCCGGGGCTGGGGCCGTCGAGCCACCACCTGTTCGGGACGACCGCATACGGCGAGGACGTCTTCTCGCAGCTCGTCTTCGGGACGCGACAGTCGCTTCTGATCGCGCTGCTCGTCGGCGGTCTGGCGACGGTGATCGCGGTGGTCGTAGGCGTCTCCGCCGGCTACCTCGGCGGCACGACCGACGGGATCCTCTCGCTGATCACCGACGTGATCCTGGTGATCCCGATCTTCCCGCTGATCATCGTGATCGCGGCGTACGAGCGGAACTCGGGCTTCCTCACGCTGGTGGTCGTGCTCGGCCTCCTCGGCTGGTCGTACGGCGCGAGACAGCTGCGCTCCCAGACGCTCTCGCTCCGCACGCGCGACTTCCTGGAGGCGGCGCGGGTGCGCGGCGAGCGGAAGACCTACGTGATCGTCCACGAGATCCTGCCGACGATGACCTCGCTGATCCTGGCGAGCTTCCTGGGCGCCGCGCTCTACGCCGTGCTCTTCGCGGCCGGGCTGCAGTTCATCGGGCTCGGCGACCCGAACAGCCAGAGCTGGGGGACGATGCTCTACTGGGCCGAGAACAACGAGGCGCTCGGGGCCGGGATGCCGTACTGGGCGATCATGCCCGGCGTCTGCGTCGCCCTGCTCGGCGCGGCGTTCGCGCTGATGAACTACGCGTTCGACGAGATCTCGAGCCCGGCGCTCCGGTTGCGCAAGCTCGAGCGGCAGGGCGTCGACGCGGACGGCGCCGACATCGTGCCGGCGCGCCCGCCCGACGGTAAGAACATCCTCGAGGTCAGGAACCTCTCGGTCGCGTACGCCTCCGAGCACGGGCCGGTGGTCGCGGTCGACGACGTGAGCTTCGAGCTGGCCAAGGGTGAGTTCCTCGGCGTCGTCGGCGAGTCCGCCTGCGGCAAGTCGACGCTCGTCTACGCGATCGCCCGGCTGTTGGGGGCGCCCCTCGCCGGCGAGATCACGAACGGCCAGGTGCTCTTCAAGGGCCAGGACATGGTCACGCTCTCGGACAAGCAGCTGCGCCTCATCCGGTGGCGCGACTACTCGGTCGTGATGCAGAGCGCGATGAACGCGCTCAACCCGGTACTGACGATCGGCGCCCAGATGCGCGATGCGTGCGAGGCGCACTCGACGATGTCGAAGCGGCAGATGGAGAGCCGCTCGAAGGAGGTGCTGCGCCTAGTCTCGATCGACCCGGTGCACCTCCTGAGCTACCCGCACCAGCTCTCGGGTGGGATGCGCCAGCGCGCGATGATCGCGATGGCCCTGCTGTTCACGCCGGAGCTGATCGTCATGGACGAGCCGACCTCGGCCCTCGACGTGGTCGGCCAGCGGTCGCTGATGGTGCAGATCAAGGAGCTGCAGGAGCAGCTCGGCTTCGCGGTCGTCTTCGTCACCCATGACATGTCGCTCGTGCGCCACTTCTCCGACCGGGTGCTCGTGATGTACGCGGCGCAGGTGGCCGAGCTCGGACGGACGCGACAGCTGTTCGGCAAGCCGCTGCACCCATACACGCAGGGCCTGCTGGATGCGTACCCGTCGATCCACGGCGCGAAGGAGCAGCTGCTCGGGATCCCGGGCTCGCCGCCGGACCTGCTGCGGCCGCCGTCGGGTTGCCGCTTCGCTCCCCGTTGCCCGCACGTGTTCGCCCGCTGCCACGACGAGCAGCCGCGCTTGCTCGAGGTCGACGGCGAGCTCGTCCGCTGCTTCCTCCACGAGCAGGCGGCCGAGCAGGTCGAGGCCCGGAAGGAAGGCGTCGCGTGAGCGAGCCGCTGCTCAGGGCCGAGGGCCTGACGCGCCACTTCGCGGTCGGGAAGCTGCTCTCGCGCCAGCGGCTGCACGCCGTGGACGACGTCAGCTTCGAGATCGGGCGCGGCGAGATCGTCGCCCTGGTCGGCGAGAGCGGCAGCGGCAAGAGCACGATCGCCCGCCTGCTCGCGCGCGTGTACAAGCCGACCGCCGGCGAGATCTACTTCGACGGCCGCCCGGTCAGCAGCCTGCGGACGCGCCGGCAGCGGCTCGGCTACTCGAGCGACGTGGCGATGGTCTTCCAGGATCCCTACAGCTCGATCAACCCTGCCTACCGAGTCACGCATCCGATCGAGCGTGGGATCGTCCTCCACCGACGCGAGCTCGCCCGGCGGCGGCGCCGCGACGAGGTCGAGCGGTCGCTCGGCGAGGTCGGGCTCGTCCCCGCGGGCCGGGTGGCGGGGAAGTTCCCGCACGAGCTGAGCGGCGGGCAGCGCCAGCGCGTCGGCTTCGCGGCCGCGCTCGCCGTCAAGCCGAAGCTGATCGTCGCGGACGAGCCGGTCTCGATGCTGGACGTCTCGATCCGGATCGGCGTGCTCAACCTGATGAGCGAGGTGCGCGAGCGGGAGGGCGTCTCGTTCCTCTACGTCACGCACGACGTCGCGAGCGCCCGCTACGTCGCAGACCGGGTGCTCGTCCTCTATGCCGGCCACCTCGTCGAGGAAGGGCCGATCGAAGAGGTGATCCGGCGCCCCAAGCATCCGTATACGCAGCTGCTCCTCTCGGCCGTGCCCGACCCGCGGGCCGAGCTCGGCGTCTCCGACGCGGCCGACGTGGGGGAGCCGCCGAAGGTGATCGACCCACAGCCGGGTTGCCGCTTCCGCGCCCGCTGCCCCTTCGCGATCGCGGACTGCGAGACCGTTACGCCACCCCTCCGGCCGATCGGACCGGAGCGGTTCGTGGCCTGTCACGTGGCCGTGGCCGACGCCGAGGACGCCGCGCTCGAACGCGTCTGATCGCCGGACTACACTCGACCTCCCGTGGCTGAGGCCGGCTTCGTCCATCTGCACGTCCACTCCGAGTACTCGATCCTCGACGGAGCGTGCCGCATCCCCGCGCTCGCGGCCCGGGCGGCCGAGCTCGAGATGCCGGCCGTCGCGCTCACCGACCACGGCTCGCTGGCCGGCGCGGTCGAGCTGGTGCGCGAGACGGGCAAGGCCGGCGTCAAGCCGCTGATCGGCTGCGAGCTCTACGTCGCCGAGGATCGCCGAGCGCAGCGGAAGGGCTACGCGCACCTGACGCTCCTCGCCGAGGACAACACCGGCTACGCGAACCTGATCAAGCTCGCCTCGGCCGGCTACCTCGAGGGCTACTACTACAAGCCGCGCGTCGACTGGGAGCTGCTCGAGCGCCACTCGCAGGGTCTGGTCGCACTCTCCGGCTGCCTCTCGGGCCGGGTCTGCAAGGCGCTCGAGGAGAACCGGCCGGGCGACGCGCGCGCCGACCTCGACCGCCTGGCGCAGGTGTTCGGGCGCGACTCGACCTACGTCGAGCTGCAGAACGTCGGGCTCGAGGCACAGCAGGCCGCGTTCCACGGCCTCCCCGGTCTCGCCGAGCGGCTGGGTCTGCCACTCGTGGCGACGGGCGACGTGCACTACCTGGACGCGGCGGATGCGCACAGCCACGACGCGCTTCTCTGCATCCAGTCCGGCGACTCGCTCAAGAATCCCGATCGCTGGCGCTTCGGCGCCGACGAGTTCTACT
>Ga0163163_10003045_pt1 | contig 14186 bp, 12 predicted proteins | sample S65metaG_FD_119766 | JGI IMG/M metagenome (GOLD analysis project Ga0163163, IMG submission 119766) | Switchgrass rhizosphere microbial communities from Kellogg Biological Station, Michigan, USA - S6-5 metaG | ecosystem: Host-associated > Plants > Roots > Rhizosphere > Soil | place: USA... | reverse complement strand
TTCGACGCCCGAACTTCGGCAGGCTGGAGATTGAGGTGACCGTCGACGATCCAAAAGCGTACACCGCACCATGGACCGTTTTGCTTCGCCATCACATCAAGCTCGACACGGATTTGCTGGAATACGTTTGCCTTGAGAATGAGAAATCCACCCAGCACATCGTTCGAAAATAGCAGGCTGGTACGAACTGCTGAACTGGCTGGGCAAGTGGTCAGTAAACGCATCGTCCTTCGTCAGAAGTAGCTTCTCAAAGGCTTGCCGGGGCATCGGCATGACATACTGAAAGGCGCGAGTACACCTTGATCGGCTTTCGCGACTGGCTTCGGAAATCCTCCCGACTAGACAGCCTACCTTCTATTCCTGCCGGTTGGACGGACGACATGTCCGTGGAGTTGCAAGCCGGTCGAACTGTTGAGGAATTGGTCGATTACATCCTGCTAGCAACTGAGCAACGCCGCGAGAACGAAATAGTCATCGCTGGTCCAGGCGCAGAATTCGGTTTGTCCAATGAAGACGCAGAGTTATCGATCGTGTTTTAGGAGGAATAGCTCGTGCTCGGATCGGTAATCGGGGAAACTGCCCGGATCGAATCAAGGATCCGATTGCTTGGGTAAGCTTTCAGCGGACATTTGGAACGAGATAGAGCATGCTCCGCCGCGTTTGCTCACTTCGTCGGTCGCGCAGTGTAGATCAATCGGCAGTCACATGGCCGCATAACGCGCTACTCGTTGAAGTGAATCGGCTATCCGTCGCTTACTTTTTTGAAGACCATTACTGGCAGATAAGTTCCGGGTCCGAGGGTCCCGGTTGCGCCGCTAACGTCCGCGCACTACTGCGGCTTCGCGCAGCTTGTCCAACTCGCGGCGTGCGATGGCGGCCCATTCGCTGGAGGGGTCCAGTTTCAAATACGCCATCCAGTGCTGCACGGCTTTCATCGTCTGATGCGCGCCCTGATAGAGCAGCGCCACGTTATAGTGCGCATCGGCATAGTTCGGAGAGATTCGCAGCGCCGCCAGATACTGTTCTAACGCTTGCGCGCGATCGCCGCGTTCGTCGTAGAGGTTGCCCAGATCGAAGCGCGCTAATGCATATTCGGGATCGGTCTCGGTCGCCCGGATATAATAACGCTCCGCCAGCTTGAGGTTGCGGGCATTGAAATGAATCGTGCCCAGGTTGACTAGCGCTCCGGCGGATGACGGGTCGAGTTCGATCGCCTGCTCGTAGGCTTCGATGATTTCTTGCGCGGGCGCGCCGGTGGCCTCCAGATCCAGGCCGCGCTGGAACCAGTGCTCGGCGGCCTGACGCTGCTCGCGCTCGGCGCGAGGATTCTCCTTGGGGCGGAATTCGAGCAGACGGCTAAGCTCGCCGGGATCGAAGTTGAGCAACAACTGGCCGGACTCGGCTTCCATCGCGCGGCCGTCCAGTTCCACGCGAATCCGTTTACCGTCGGCGTATAGCTTGAGCTCCGTGAGCGGATCTTTCACGTCACGAAGTTTTTCGATCAGCGCGTGGATGGCGCGCCGGATCTGCTGTGGGGGAACGCGGCTGTTGCGCAGTTTGATCAGGGTGCGCAGCGCAAGAAGTTCCCGGAACCCATAGCTATCCGCCGGCAGGACCAGTTTCTGCTGCTCCCAGCTCTTCAACTGCTTTTCGGAAACGTGGAGCAGACGACGGGCCGCTTCGCGAGTGAAGGATTGACGCATTGCGCTGCTGGCCACGCATGAATTCTAACAGGACTGATAGAGAGAAATCGCGGCGATGCCCGCTGCGCCCGTCTGGACGCAATCTACCGTGTTGCTTGCAGTGATGCCGCCGAGAGCCAGCACGGGGATGCGCACGGCGCGCACCGCTTGCACGAGGCCGGCGATGCCGCACGGCTCGAGGGTGGTGGATTTCGAGCGCGGTGCGAACACGGGACCGAAGACGGCATAGTCGGCACCCTGATCCTCCGCGGTGCGCACCTCGTCGACCGTGTGGCAGGAGACTCCGATGAGAAACCCCGGCGGTCTGAGAGCGCGCCAGACGCTGGGAGCGGGGGATCCGGCGGGCAGATGGGCTCCGGCCGCTCCTGCGGCCAATGCCACGTCCACGCGCGTGTTTACCAGAATCTTCGATCCGTGCGGATTCGGAAGATTGAGAACCTGCTGGGTCAGATCGAACAGATCCCGCGCCGAAAGATTCTTCTCGCGGATTTGAATCCATTCAAGGCCGGCGGCCAGATTCCTGGCGATGTTGTCGAACAGGGTAACGCCGGCCGGAAGACTGTGACGATCGGTGATGTAGCATCTCTTGAAACGATTTGGCAATCGGGGAAGCACGCGCTTTCAGTGTAAGCGCCGCTGTGCTATAAAGGGCACTGCCCTTATGGAAGAGCGCGCTTTTTTCCGCGAGTCCGAGACCACCAAACCGGCAACGCTGAATTGCCCGTTTTGCCGCACCGCGGATACGTATGATTTGCGCTGGATGCTGCGCAAGAAGCTCGATCAGGTGCCGCGCGGCGCCGATGAACGCGACCGGGCGCGGTTCGCCAAGTTCGCCAGCTATATGGTGCTGCTGGACGATAAAGCAATGTGCAAAAACATGCGCTGCCGGAAGCGCTTTGACATTTCGGGCGTCAAAACGATGGCCTTCATCTAGCGCGGGACCGGATGACGCGGGACGCGTCCGGCGCTAGGATAAGCACAGCGCATTTTCCAGGAGGGCAGCATGAATAGCGGCGATCGTATCGGCGACGGCCGGAGGGGTCTCTATATGGCGCTCGGCTCGGTGGTGACACTGGCAGTGCTGGTGGCTGCGGCCATCGAGGGTCCAAAGATCATGCGTGGCGGAGCGGCTGCCGCTCAAGGTGTCCCGGCTTCGTTAGCTACCCCGGCTGTGCCAACTTCGGCTGCGCCAACTCCGACTGTGCCAACAACTCCTGCGGCGACTCCGGAAACGCCGACAGCGCCGCGTGCGGCAGCGGTTTCCGCAACGGTCGCAACATCGGCGCCTGCCTCTCGCCTTGCAACGCGGACGATTCAGCAGCCCGTACCCGCGCAATACGCGTTTCGGCCGGCCCAACCGCCGGTTCAATTTGCCCGGCCCGACCAAGCGGCGCCAACTCCCACCGCTACCGCCTCGACGGCTGTCACCGCCGCGACCGCGACTCCGGAAATGAAAGAGCTGCGCGATCGTATCAACCGCGTCGCCATTCGCGCAGCCGCGGCCCAGGCCGGTGTGCGCTCCATCGAGCAGGGAGTCCAGTGGCAAGGCTTGGGCCTGCGCGGCGACATCAAGGCCGCTTCCATCCGGCTCGACTATGTCTTGCAGGAAGCTCGCGCTTCCCTTCAGAGCGGCGATGTGGAAGGCGCTCGCAACAATCTGCAATATGCTGAGGGAACGCTCCAGAAGCTAGACAAGTTTCTGGGCCAATAGTGCGCGAAGCGGTTAGCGCTCGGAAACTAACCGGCGCGAGCCCTGTCCCTTCAGCCAGGCAACCGCCTGCTGGGGTGTGGCGACTTCACCGCTCAGAGCTGCCAGGCTCAACTGCGTGGCGGTCAGGTTGGAAACCGAAGGTTCGTACACCGCACCCTGATGTTGGCGTGCCAGCTTCAGAATGAACGGAACCGTGCGCGATGCGCCGGGGCCTATCAACCGCTCGAACGCCGCGTTCCAGTTGTAGCGGTTGTGCCACATCGACGGACGCAGGGCGTGATCGGAAGTAATCATCAACGTGGTCGACTCCCACAGTCCAGCTTTTTCCAGGCTGTCTCGGATTTCGCCTACAGTCCGGTCGACCAGCGCCAGATTGTCCAGGTAATTGCCGTTGGGGCTGAGCGCAAAGTCGGCGTGATGCCGGTCGTAGATCGCGAACATATGTGGCGTTGGGAAGTGCACAAACACGAAATCCATCTGTGGATCGGCAATTTCACGGTAAGCGCGATCGCGGATGGCTAGAAATTGCCGAAGTTGCCGGCGCTGCACGAAAGCGTCGCGGATGTCGGGGGACGCGGCTTCGTCGATCGGACGGAACAGGTCCATTAGATTTTGGATCTGCATGAAGAACAAAAATTTTACATTGGACCAGAGGCCTTCTTCGGATGCTTGTATTTCCCGCAGCAGGGCATTGGCGGGGTGGCCGCCGGGCTGCTCGAAACAATGCACCAGGGAATCACCGATGAGCCGGCAGTAAGGAAGTTGCCAGCCGATTAACGAAGTGTTTGCGCCCAATCGCCGGGCCTGCTGGAACACGTTGGGCTGGTCCCGCCAGTCCCAGAGCGTTTCCAGGCCGGCCGGCCGCACCCGCAGAGTTTGAGCATCCATAGGATACGTGACTCCGAATGCTTGTCCGGATAGAAGGGATGGAATTGCGATCACGGTTGCGGCCGCGGTTTGCAGAACCCGGTTGGCAACCAGCGATTCCGAACGCAGCCGGTCGAGTTCGGAGAGCTCCAGTCCTGCGGGCCGCTCGTCAAAAGCGAGGTGCTGATCGAATTCGTCAAACAACAGCCAGACCACTCGGGACGCGGGACTCTTTCCGGTCGCCGGACGCGCGGTTAACGGCGTCAAGCCGTCTCTCATCTGGAATGCCGAGGGCTGGGATTGCGGGTGGCCCCAAAAGAAGTCGAACAGCATCACGGGAACCAACCAGGCGGCCAGGAGAACCGCGCTTCTCACGACATCGAGAACACGCGAGTTTCCCTTCACGGCCATGCCCGCGCAGAGTGCCAAGCCGAATTCAAACGCGATCAAAATTCCGTTGCTGGACCAATCGATTAAGAGAAACTCGGAATTCCAATAACGGCGCATCGATTCAATCGCGTAGATGATCACCAACAATGTGACGCAGCGGGCGATGGCGGTGAGACGCGGGTTATCTGCCCGCCGCACCCATTGCGTCAGGAGCCAGAACAGCAGCGCGAGAATCGAACAGCTAAGCAGCGTGGCGTACAGCAGCCCTGAGTCGCGGGGCGCCGAGCGGTAAAAGTCGAGAGCGCGGACCTGCAGAATCTCCAGGTCAAACCAGCGCCGGACGAAGCACAGGCATGCCAGCGATACGCAGAATAGGGCGTCTCTCAGGCGAGAGTGCGGCGCCGCCGGAACAGGTATAGACATCGATGCAATCCTTCAATTCTGAGAGACTTCACCAACTCGAAGTGGGCCGCCGCGGCTGCCTCAAACCGCTCGAATGTTAAATCAGCATGAAGCGCTTCGCGCCCGCGCACGATTCGCTGGAACATTGGATCCGCGGGCGCCACGAACTCGATCAACAAATAATCCCGTGTCAGCTCCGCCGCCAGGCCCAGCAGTTCTTCGAGCGGCACCCTTTCGGTGACCAGCATATGATGCAGCACCGCCAGCATCATCACCATGTCGAAGTTTCCGCTCGCCCGCTGCAGAAACGAGTCACACTCCTGGTTACGCCAGCCTATCGCCGGCGTGGGCCGTGTCAGGTCGACCACCAACGGAAGCACGTCGAGGACTTGGGCATGCGCGTGGCGCCAGATGGTTCCCACCACCGCGGGATCGCTATCGACGGCCACAACTGACGCGCCGCGTTGAGCAGCGAGAAAACTAAAGCGACCCTCATTGGCGCCCACGTCGAGCACGGTGCGCGGCCCGGCCAAGTCCAGAGCTTCGCGCACGAAGCGTTCCTTCGTCTCCAGTTGCGCCGCCGAGTACAGTGACTTGTGGTCCAGGTAGCCGGACCAGACCGATTCCCCATCGGGCTGCGGCGCGACACTTCTTAATTGCCTTTCGCAACTGCGCAGCAGATGATCCAAAATAAATTGCGCCTTTTCCTGCGAAGCCGCGGGCTTGGGATGGTAGGTCTCCGCGGAAGCTTTACTGCCCATCCACTTAGGCAGCGTGACCAAGCTCAGCAGCGGGGGCGTCAGCCGCTTCCAGAATCCCGCCCACTGGTAAAGGTCGCCGGGCTCCAGGCCGTCGCGCTTGCCCGCGAAGGTGTCGGCGGGGGAAAGTCCAAAATGACGGTGTGCCGCGAGCGGCATCAAAAAGGTGCGCACGAACTGGGCGTAGGCCATCCAGGTCGCGTCGCGCGGCTGGCGACGTTCGAAGGAAAGCACGTCGACGAACACCGGCTGGGGCCCGCGAAATAGCACGTTATAGGGGGTAGCGTCTTTTAGTCCGAAGCCTTCCTGCAAGGCCTCTCGAAACAGTTCCAGGGTGAGCATTCCGGCGGCTGCCAGCATTTCCGGAGGCCACTCATGGGCGTAGCTGGGGAAGGGAATCGGTTCATGCTCGAAGATCGCGCCGGAGCCCAGATTTAGGTCAGCCGCTTCCTTGGACGAAAGCCTTACCGATGTGACCAGTCGGCCCGCCTCAGTCGCGTCGCGCGCGGCCTGCGTGGCGAGAAATGCCTCGAACTCCGCGACGCTGCCGGGCTCAACGGAGCGCAGGATGCGGCCAGCCGAGCGCAGCACCGTGCCCGCAGGATCGCGGAAAGAGCGAGACACAGCTCCGGCTTGGGCGGTATCGCAACTGGCGAACATAGCTTTCCTATCGGCCGTGCTACTTATCCCGCTTGAAGAATCGGGTGAGGAACTTGCGCAGGTAGAATATCCCGCCTATAAATGCCGCGTATACGGCCTGATAAATGAACGATCCACTTCCGGGGTCCACGTATCCAAATGCCTTAGAGGGTAAAATCAGCAGCAACGCAAGCAGGCAAAAGGCCGCCAGTGCCCATGCCTGAAACGCTCCGCGAGTTGTCCGCTTCATTCTTGCGAAATCCACCTTTCCGTCCCCAAGGATAGGATCGGTCAAGTGTTTACCGGAGTCCACTAACTAGGTGATAAACCAAGAGGTACTAAGCAAGGGGCCTTAGCCTGGGTCGGGCACTAATCCAGTTTCGCGCAAGGAAAACTGCTCTACCTTTATAATTTCGGTATGCCTTCCAGCATGGAAACGCTGGCCACGCCTGAGCTGATTGCCAAGTACGAAGCCGTTATTGGTTTGGAAGTCCACGTTCAGCTGGCCACGCGAACCAAGATCTTCTGCGGCTGCGCCACCAGTTTCGGAGCCGCGCCCAATAGCAACGTGTGCCCGGTGTGCCTCGGCTTGCCGGGAGCGCTGCCGGTGCTCAATCGTCAAGCCGTCGAACTCGCCATCGAAGCATCGTTGGCGCTCAATTGCAGCGTCAACCCCAAGTCGATCTTCGCGCGGAAGAATTATTTCTACCCGGATCTGCCCAAGGGCTACCAGATCTCGCAATACGACCAGCCATTGGCCGAGCACGGTTTCGTGGACGTGATCGCGGAGGACGCAGGCGGGATCGTCAAGCGTATCGGCGTGACCCGCGTCCACATGGAAGACGATGCCGGCAAGAGTATTCACGACGGCTTTAAGGACTCCGACCGATATACCTACGTCGATCTAAACCGCAGCGGCACGCCCCTCATTGAAATTGTCAGCGAGCCCGACATGCGAACTTCGGACGAAGCGTACAAGTATCTCACCGAGATCAAGCAGGTAATGCAGTATCTGAACGTCTCGACCTGCGACATGGAAAAGGGGCATCTGCGCTGCGACGCCAATGTGAGCGTGCGTTTGCGTGGCGCCGAGAAGCTCGGCACCAAGGCCGAAGTCAAGAATCTGAATTCCTTCAAGTTTCTGCGGATGGCGCTGGACCATGAAATCGCCCGCCAGGTGGCCCTGATCGAAAGCGGCGGCCGCGTGGTGCAGGAGACTCGCCTGTATAATCCGGACACCGACGAAACGGTCAGCATGCGCAGCAAGGAGCACGCGCACGACTATCGCTATTTCCCCGAGCCCGATCTGGTGCCTCTGCGCATCAGCGACGCCTGGAAAGAGAGGGTGCGCACGCAGATGCCGGAGTTGCCAGCGTCACGGCGCAAGCGCTTCATCGGGGACTACGGTCTGCGCGAGTACGATGCCGAGGTGCTTACCGCGACCCGCGCGATGAGCGAATATTTCGAAAAGGTAGTGGCCGCGAGCGGCGATGCGCGTGCCGCCGCCAACTGGGTGATGGGCGAGCTCTCGGGAACGCTCAAAGAAGTCGGTAGGGAGATCGAGGACTCGCCGATTTCCGCCGAGAACCTGGGCCGGCTGATCGCACTGATCGCGCAGAGCAAGATCAACGGCAAGCTCGCCAAAGACATTTTTCCGAAGATGGCGGTGGCGAACGAAGCCCCCGAAGTCATTATGCAGCGCGAAGGACTGGAGTCGATCAGCGACGAAGGCGCGCTCGGCAAGATCATCGCCGAAGTGATCGCGGCGAATCCTAAACAGGTGGAGCAGTATAAAGGCGGCAAGCAGCAGGTGATCGGTTTCCTGGTGGGCCAGGTGATGAGGGCCAGCCGGGGTCAGGCCGATCCTGCGGTGGTGAACCGCATGTTCAAAGAGAAGCTCTAGGTGCCGCGCGTCATCTCATCCGAGCAGACCTTTTTCGTTAAGTTCATTCTCCCTTTCGTCATCCTCGCGCTTTTTGCGTACGGCTATTCCCTTGCCGGCAGCCGCGTTTTACCGATCTTGGCCCCGGCCGGCGTACTCCTTGCAGTAAGCATCTACTGGTTCTACGTCCGCCTCAAAAAGGTTGCCATTGATTCAGAGGGCCTGGCGATATCGAACTATGTCCGGGAAGTTCGAGTTCCCTGGCGAGACGTGATCAAAGTCACCGGCAGCCGTTGGAAGAAAACGCGCCAAGTCACGATAACTTTTGATCGCGATGTCGGCTTTGGCACTTCCATTGTCTTCATGCCGAAGTTTCGATTCCTGTGGCCCGGACTGGAACATCCCATCGCCCAGGAACTCCGCGAGTTGATGGTGGTGAACCGCGATAGGCGGTAGGCGGTGTTCCCTTAACTTCTTTTCATTTGTGGATGCAGGCTTTTACGCTATCCTAAGCCGGTCGAATGCTGGTTTACGCCGTTACCATTTTCCTGAGCGCATTCCTCCTTTTTCAGGTCCAGCCACTCATCGCGAAATTCATCCTTCCTTGGTTTGGCGGCTCGGCTGCGGTGTGGAGCGCGGCGCTCCTGTTCTTCCAACTGATGTTGCTGGCCGGTTATTTCTACGCCTACGCGGTCATCCGCTTCTTGAAACCCAAACAGCAGTTCTGGGTGCACACTGGGCTTCTCGCGATAAGTCTTGCTACGCTGCCCATCATTCCTTCCCCGATATTCAAGGCGACCGGCTCGGCGGACCCCACGCCGCGCATCCTACTTTTGTTGTTCGCTACCGTGGGATTGCCTTACACGTTGCTTTCCGCTACTAGTCCGTTGCTGCAGGCGTGGTTCGTGCGGGCGCGCCACGGGGCTGTTCCGTACCGCTTATTTGCGTTATCGAACTTTGGGTCGATGCTGGCGCTGCTGAGTTACCCGACGTTGGTCGAGCCGCGGATGGCGTTACATAGCCAAGCGGTGGCTTGGTCGTGGGGCTTTGCGGCGTTCGCTGGAGTCTGTGTGATCGCGGCTTGGCGGAGTAAGGATGGGGTCGACCCGGGTTTTGAAAAGGCGGCAGGCGACGCGCCTGGCCCTACGCTCGCTGACAAGTTGCTGTGGATTGGGCTGGCGGCTTGCGCTTCCGTTCTGCTGCTGGCTGTGACTAGCCACCTGACGCAGAACGTCGCGCCTATTCCGTTGCTGTGGGTGGCGCCCTTGAGCTTGTACTTGCTCAGTTTCATCTTATGCTTTGAAAGCGACCGTCTGTATCCGCGCTGGCTGTTTCTGCCGCTGCTGGTCGTCGCGCTGGGCGTGTTCACGTGGGGTATCTCGCTCTACGAGGGCAACTATCCGATCAGGCGATTGATCCCCGCGCTGTGCGGAGCATTGTTCGTCTGCTGCATGGTGTGCCATGGCGAATTGTCGCGGAGACGGCCCGATCCGCGCTATCTCACGCAGTTCTATCTGATGGTTTCGGTGGGCGGCGCTCTGGGCGGGTTCTTCGTCGCGTTCGCTTCACCACGGCTGTTCCGCGACTATCTGGAACTGCCGGTCGCTTTGGTCGGATGCGCGGCGCTGGTTGCGTGCGTTCTGTGGAACCGACCGACCGGAGAACCGCGCGCGCTGTGGATGCGATCCGGTCTCGCCTTGACGACCGTTGCGTTCGCCGGTTTCCTGGGATTCACAGCGTTGAAAAAAGACCGACGCTACGTCCGCTCCGTGCGCAATTTCTACGGTGTCATGCACGTGCGTGACGATGTCGAGGATGATTACGGAATCCCTGCTGAGCGAGTCCTGGTGCACGGTACCATAGACCACGGCACGCAGTTGAAGGAAGATACTAAAGGCCGCATCGCTACTTCCTATTTCGGCTCTACCAGCGGGATCAATCGCGCCATCCGCGGGCTGCGGAAGCAGCGCGGCGCGCTGCGGCTAGGGGTCCTCGGCCTCGGCGCGGGAGTCACGGCCACTCTCGCACGGGCCGGCGATACCTTGCATTATTACGAGATCAATTCGCTGGTGCCGGACGTTGCCGAACATCAATTTGGATTTCTCAACGGATGTCCTGCTCAGGTGCAGATTTTTATGGGCGACGCCAGGCTGGTGCTCGAACAGATGCCCAGTGAGAACCTCGACTTCCTGGCGATGGATGCGTTCTCAAGCGATGCAGTGCCCATGCACCTGCTGACGCGCGAGGCATTTCACGTGTATTTGAAGCACTTGAAGCCGGACGGCGTGCTGGCGGTGCACATCTCCAACCGTTTTCTGGATCTAAAGCCGGTGGTGGCGGAGGGCATGGCCGAGATGGGCTGGCACGGCCGCGTGATTGACGACGAGGGGTTCGACCAGCCGTATTACACCGGGACTACTTGGGTGATCCTTTCCGCGGACGAGAAATTTTTCGACACCACGTACTTTGCCGGAGATTGGAGCAGCGTGATCACGCCGCTTGCACCCAGACCGGGCTTCCATGGGTGGACCGACGATTTCAGTAATATCATTACCATCATCAAATAGTCACCGCAAAATAAATGACCCTCTACGCCGTTACCATTTTCCTGAGCGCTTTCCTGTTGTTCCAGGTGCAGCCGCTGATTGCCAAAATGATCCTGCCGTGGTTTGGCGGATCGGCGGCAGTATGGAGCGCCAGCATGCTATTCTTCCAGCTATTGTTGTTGGCGGGGTACGCTTACGCGCACGTTTCTATTCGTTTCCTGAAGCCGCGCGTGCAGATGCTGGTGCATGTGGCACTGCTGCTGGGGAGCTGCGCGCTACTGCCGATTCTGCCCAATCCGGTGTGGCGGCCGACGCAAGCGGGCGATCCCACGGCTCGCATTCTTCTGCTGCTGACGGCGACTATCGGACTGCCATACTTTCTGCTGTCTTCCACTAGTCCGCTTTTGCAGGCCTGGTTCGTGCGCCGTACTGGATCGGGAGTGCCTTACCGGCTATTTGCGCTGTCGAATCTCGGATCCATGCTGGCGCTGGTGAGTTTTCCGTTTTTGGTGGAACCGACGTTGGCCACTCGCCAGCAGGCGTTCTGGTGGAGCGGCGGCTACGTAGTGTTCGCGTTGATGTGCGCCTTTACAGCTTGGGTTAGCCGTGCCGCGAGCGCCGATGATCCGACGCGGGCAATCGCGGAGCCCGATTCCGGCGAACGACCCAGTTTTTGGCAGCTCTTGTTCTGGGTTTTATTGGCCAGTTGCGCGTCCGTGCTGCTGGTTTCGGTGACCAATCACATGAGCCAGAACGTCGCGCCCATTCCATTGCTATGGGTATTGCCGCTGGCGCTCTACCTGCTTACCTTCATCTGCGCATTTGAGAGCGACCGCATCTACCAGCGCTGGCTATTTATCCCGTGGCTGGCTCCGGCATTGGCGGGCATGGCGTACATGATCTATGCGGAGGAAGGCAATTTCAACATCAAGTATGCGATACCCGGATACGCTGCCGGGCTGTTCATCTGCTGCATGTTCTGCCACGGCGAACTGGCCCGCCGCCGTCCCGCGCCGCGCCATTTGACGCTGTTCTACTTGATGGTCTCGCTCGGCGGAGCCTTGGGCGGCATCTTCGTCGCTCTGATCGCGCCGCGGGTGTTTCGCGCCTATTGGGAGCTTCCCCTGGGGCTGATTGCCTGCGGCTTCCTGGCTATGATCGCGGTGTGGAGTTTGCGCGTGCCCAAGCTGGGAGCCTGGCCGATCCGCGCCGTTATCTTTATCGCGGTTGCCGTGCTGGCGGGATATTTCGTACGGCAGGAACGCAAGCTTGCGAAGAACCTGGTGCTGCAGGCTCGCAATTTCTACGGACCGCTGCAAGTGCGTGACGATCTGCCCACCGAAGACTATGCGCAGCGCACCCTTCTGCATGGCACCATCGACCACGGCTCGCAGTTACAGGATCCAGTCCTGCGCTATGTCACGACGTCGTATTACGCCAAGCGTTCGGGCGTCGGGCGAGCGATGGGAGCTTTACAGGAGAAGGGTCCGATTCGCGCCGGCGTTATCGGACTGGGGGCGGGCGTGCTCTCCAACTATGGGCGCAAAGGCGACTACTTCCGCATCTACGAGATCAACCCGCTGGTCGAACGTATCGCGCAGACGCTGTTTACGTTCTATCCGCATTCGGCTGCGGACAAGGCCATTCTCATGGGAGACGCGCGCCTGACGCTGGAGCGCCAGCTCGCGGAGCAAGGACCGCAGAACTACGACATTGTGGCGGTGGACGCATTTTCAAGCGACGCCATTCCAGTTCACCTGCTGACGCGCGAAGCCATTCAGCTCTATTTCCGCCATCTGAAACCCGAGGGCGTGCTGGCGTTGCATATTTCGAATCGCTACCTCGATCTGAAACCGGTGTGCGAGGGCGGAGCCGCCGCCGTCGGCCGCCAGGCGTGGGTGGTGGAGGATGAAGGCGACGAAGCCAGCTACCTTTCTTCTTCCACCTGGGTGCTGGTGAGTTCCAATGTCTCGCTGTACCAGGGGAAGTTTTTCAAGGACGCCACCATCTCTCAGTACCCTCCTAAAAAGGGGTTCCGTCCGTGGACTGACGATTACAGCAACTTGTTTCAGATTCTGGACGTGAAATAGTTTTAGCGGAGAACTTTTCCACTCGAACCGAACTAGCTTGCGTGGAAGGCCGATCCGCTGCACGCGACCCTTTGATCCTGCCCGTGGCCGCCATCGCATCCGGTATTCTGCTGGGACGGGCTCTGACGTTCTCGCGTTCGTACGCGGCTTGGCCGGCAGCGGTGTTCGTGCTGCTGGCTCTGTTCTCAACTCCGCGGCTGCGGCGCTGGTGTCTGGTCCTGGCGCTGATCTTTGCAGGCGCTTTCGCCGACGCCTGGCATCGTCCTGGACCCCGGCCGCGGATTGACGCGGGGTCACGGGAAACAGTGATACTCGCGGGCTGCGTGGCGGAGCCATCGGTGCTGTCTCCGGGACGGCAGCAGTTCACGTTGGAACTCGATCCGGGCGCTCGCGCACGCGTGGGTCTTCCGCTCGAAGACGATCACCCGCTGCAGCGCCTCGAATACGGCCAGCGAGTCGAGATCGAAGCGCGCGTTCGCGCCCCGCGCAATTTCAACAACCCGGGGTCGTTCGATTACGCCAGCTATCTCGCGCGGCAAAAGATTTTCTGGACCGCGAGCATGACTCGCGGATCGACGGCGCGAGTGTTGCCGGGGCGCTGTGGGTTGCGTCCGATGGCCTGGATCTTTGCTCTGCGCGGCGCAACGCTTGACCGTATCGAGCGGTTGTATGCGGACCCGTACACTTCCGGCATGATGCAGGCGATGCTGATCGGCGAATCGTCACAATTACAGGAAATCTGGACCGAAAATTTCAGGCGCACCGGGACATTTCATGCGTTAGTCATCTCGGGTGCGCATGTGGCCGTGCTGGCAGGCGTGCTGCTGTTCCTGCTGAGGATTTGCTCGCTGGGCGAGATCCCCGCGCTAACGCTGACAGCGGCGGCCGCATGGCTCTACGCGCTGGTCTCCGGATTCTCGGCTCCGGTGGGGCGCGCGGCGGCGGGCTTCACGTTGTACCTGATCGCGCGCTTCTTCTTTCGGCGGGGACGCGTGCTCAATCTGCTGGCCGCGGTGGCCGTGGTCTATCTGCTGTGCGACCCTGGCGATCTGGGCGACGCAAGCTTTCAGTTGTCTTTCATGTGTGTGGGGGCACTCGGTGCTCTCGCGGCGCCGCTGCTAGAGGCAACCTCAGGCCCCTACGCGCGCGGTCTGCGCGAGATACAGAACCGCGAGGTCGATCCCCATCTGGCCCCTCG